>ERZ772766.1394-NODE-1394-length-13052-cov-3.640455_pt1 | contig 13052 bp, 16 predicted proteins | sample MGYA00511379_ERZ772766 | MGnify/ENA primary metagenome ERZ772766 (study PRJEB29015, sample SAMEA2737895) | human oral metagenome | biome: human oral; feature: human-associated habitat; material: dental | place: China | collected 2116 ...
ATGGTCAATCAAGTTTCTCAGATTGTGAGATAGCATACTGCAGCTTACATGATAGCACACGACTATTTCGCTATATGTGGAATGGTATGATGCAAGGTAAATCAATCTCTGAAGGCCATATACAACAAGGGAATAAGTCCTTGAATGAAATTAGAATCCATCCAACGCAAAAGCCGGTTAATTTATATATTTGGCTATTACAAAACTATGCAAGTGATGGAGATAAAATCCTAGACACACACGTCGGCTCAGCAAGCAGCCTAATAGCTTGTGAAGAAATGGGATTTAACTATGTAGGTTGCGAATTAGACGAAGATATTTTCAACTCAGCAAAACAGAGACTTGAAAATTATAAGTCACAAATAAAATTATTTTAAAGGAGAAAACAGTGGCAGAGAATGATTTTAATTTGTTGCCGTTGCTGGATTACATCAATCCCGCCACGGTAGACTATCAGACATGGGTTAATGTCGGCATGGCCCTCAAGCATGAAGGATATACGGCATCTGACTGGGATAACTGGTCGCAAAATGATAGTCGATACAAGAAATTCGAGTGTTTCAAGAAATGGGATACCTTCAACGAGGAAGCAGGAACTATCGTGACGGGTGCGACTATTACCCAACTTGCAAAAGAAAACGGCTGGGTGTCGCAATCTGGCTATGATAGTGAGAATGCGCATGAGTTAGGCTGGACCGATACAATAGATCGTGATTATCGTGTCATTGATAAAGATTGGATCGAGGGCAAGGAAATCCACGAGCCGACGATTTGGAATCCGGTTCAGGAAATTGTCAAATACCTTGAAACACTCTTTGAAGCTGGCGAAAATGTCGGTTATGTGACCAAATGCTATCCAAAGACTGACGACGAAACTGGCGAGATTGTCAAATGGCTGCCAACCAAGGGGGCTTACGACCGTACAGCTGGTGAGTTGATTCAGCTCTTACAAGAATGTAATGGAGATATTGGAGCTGTCCTTGGTGACTATCACGAAGAAGCTGGCGCATGGGTGCGATTCAATCCCATGGATGGAAAAGGCGCTAAAAATGAAAACGTGACAGATTTCAGATATGCCTTGGTCGAATCCGACAGCATGCCGATTGACAAACAGAATGCCATCTACAAAGAACTTGAATTGCCGATTGCTGCTTTGGTTCACAGTGGAAACAAGTCGCTACATGCCATCGTCAAAGTAGATGCCAAGAATTACGAAGAGTATCGTAATCGGGTTGATTATCTTTATAAAATTTGTCAGAAGAATGGGATCATAGTTGATACTCAAAATAAAAATCCAAGCAGGTTATCACGTATACCAGGGTTTATCCGAAATGGGCAGAAGCAATTCTTAGTAGATACTAACATCGGTAAGACCGATTGGGATGAATGGTATCAATACATCGAAGATTTGAACGATGACTTGCCTGATCCTGAAGGATTGGTCGACAGCTGGGATAACTTGCCAGAATTGGCTCCTGAGTTGATTAAAGGTATCCTTCGTCAAGGTCACAAGATGCTGATAGCTGGACCATCTAAGGCTGGTAAGTCATTCGCGCTGATAGAGATGTCTATAGCGATTGCTGAGGGCAAGAAGTGGCTCGGTTGGGAATGTACTCAAGGGCGCGTCCTCTATGTCAATCTGGAGCTAGACCGGCCGTCTGCTTTGCATCGATTCCGCGATGTCTACCAAGCTATGGGATTGCCACCTCAGAATATCCAGAACATCGATATCTGGAATCTCCGTGGGAAGACCGTCCCGATGGACAAGCTAGCGCCTAAGCTCATTCGCAGAGCTTTGAAAAAGAATTATATCGCAGTCATCATCGACCCGATTTATAAGGTTTTGACGGGTGACGAGAACAGTGCAGATCAGATGGCACACTTTACCAATCAATTCGATAAAGTAGCTACGGAGCTAGGATCTAGTGTTATCTACTGCCACCACCACTCAAAGGGTTCACAAGGTGGCAAGAAGTCTATGGACCGCGCCAGTGGTTCGGGTGTATTCGCTCGGGATCCTGACGCACTTATCGACTTAGTAGAGCTGGAAGTGTCAGAAGAACTACTGACTCAGCGACTGAACCAAGCAGCGTGCGAGGTTTACAAGCAGGCTTTACAAGAGCGAAACAATGCCTATTACCAACAGAATGTCGGACTAGATGACCTATTGAGTCCTGCGCAGATGAGAACGCACTTTGAGAAAGGTATTCCTGATGTCATGGCTCGGGCGCCGTACACAGACAAGCTCGAAGAAGCTCGCAACAGAATCCAGATAGCGACCGCATGGCGAGTCGAAGGCACGCTTCGAGAGTTTGCCAAGTTTAAACCAGTCAATATGTGGTTCAGCTATCCAGTACACACGCTTGATGAAACGGGCGTGCTGGCGGATATACAGTTGGAAGATGATAAACCGAGCTGGCAAAGAGCTAAAGAAACTCGCAAAAAGAATGCAAAGGAAGATAAAAAACAAAAACTCATAGAGTTTGATGAAGCTATCGAAAATGCAAATTATGGTGAACCACCATCAAAAGAAGATGTAGCTGATTATTTAGGTATAACAGTTAGAACTGTCGAGAGACGAATAAAAACATCTAAAAAATATCAAATAGATAAAAATACAGGCAATATTATCCCTGTAATAAAATCAGCGACAGAACCGTAAAATTCTGGTCGTGTCCTAATAACGACAACATTATAAAAATACGGCGGTGTCGTTGTCGCGACAGAACCATAAAATACGGTGGTGTCGTGCGACAGACAACTATATATTATATATATAGATAATGTCCTGTCGTCCATCATGTCCATACCTGTATAGACAGGGTTGCTTAAAACGCACCCTGTCATATACAAGGTCCATGGACTAAGCGCGAAATTAAAAAAGAAAGGAAGTGCATTTTTTAAAATGTCTATTGAATTCTTTTTACCGATGCAAAAAATTCCGACTACGACTCACCAGCAAAAAAAGGTGAACGTCCGATTTGGGAAACCAATCTTTTATGAGCCAGAGGATCTAAAAAATGCCAGAGCGAAATTTGAGAGCTTGCTCGCGCAGCATGTGCCTCCGAATAAAATCAAAGGTGCAGTTCGGCTGACGGTGAAGTGGTGCTTCCCTCGTATCAAAAGAAGCTACGATGGCCAGTACAAGACCACAAAGCCAGATACAGATAATCTGCAGAAGCTACTTAAGGATTGCATGACAAAACTTGGATACTGGCAAGATGATGCACAAGTGGCCAGTGAGATTGCTGAAAAGTTTTGGGCGGATACAGTCGGGATCTATATCAAAATTGAGGAATTGCCATGAAAATCAATTATATTGATTTCTTCAGCAGAGTTATTCCGGAATGGATGGCGCGCAGTAATCAGAAGAGCCAAGAGGTTGGTTTTGGTTCGGATGCCTATTGGCTGTGGGCAGTGTCGTCGATTAGCGAAATTTGTAAACAATACAATGATGATGAGCTGGTGACGGAGCAGTTTGGCTTGCTATTTAACTGGCTTGAGAAACAGGCAGGATAAACCATGAAATATAGCAAACAAACAATGATTGAAGGACTAAAACATTCAATCGAAATCACTGAGCAGGAAATCGAGGAGTATTCGAAGCCATGCGATAGACGAGTAGCACAAGGTCGTACTGCTCATCGTGAGTTTCTGAAGAAGAAGTTGAAAAAGATGGAGAAACAGTTGGAGGAACTGAAGAATGAATAAACGGGAATTGATTGAACGGATGGAAGGTTTAAAAAATCTTTTCGGGAATAAACCTGAATATGTCGAAACGGATACGGTAATAAAACTTATTTCTGAACTAGACGAACCAGAAGCAGGTCATGCAGACGAAGCTCCACGGTACGTTAAGAACGTACTAGCACGATTGCGAGAACTTCCAGTGCATGACAGAGAGGTTTGGCTAAAGGCTATCATGGGTGAATTTGAACAGGATTTCAGTCATGCAAAATGGCGCGAGGGTTATGAACAAGGTAAGTTTGAGGGAGAATGGGCTGGTCAGCAATTGAAAGTTGCTGATAAGATTCGGCAAAAATTGAATAGGCCAGTCGTACAGCAGTTTGTGGCGGATTGGTATGAAGAACATAAATATGCCCTAGAATTTAATATTTTTGATTATGTATATAGGTTTGATCAAAATCCAGGATCTGATTTTAAGGATTGGTTTGATGACCTAGAAACTAATTCAATCCAAACGCTAGTCAATATGCACCAATTTGGCTGCGAGGTTGAGAAAGAAAAGATGTATCGGATTTTCATGCCAAAGGCGAGAAATTACAAAAACCACGCTCAATTTTTGTGCGAAAAAGATGGAAAAATGTTTTGGTGTGCAGAGTGGCACCGATTTAGAACTAAATTTACCCGCAAAGAACTAGAAGATGCAGGCTTCGGTGAAGTGTTTAACAGTCAACTGTTTGAAGTTCAGGAGGTGGACGATTGACGATAAACATCAAACAACGATTAAAAGCTTTGCAATACATCGATATCAAAGCGAAGTCAAAACACCAGGAAATTATCAGTCTGAAATCAAGTATCTTGCGAGGACAGCAGTTTGACAATATGCCAAAATCGAAGAGTAATAAAAATCAATCAGAAGAATTGAATATTCTGATTCTTGATAAAACAGAACAGCTCTATCAAGAAATTCAAGTTTTATATAAAGAGCGTGATGAGTTGATTCAAGCAATCGAATCGCTAGACGATCCAGTAGAAAATATCGTAATGCGGTTGTTTTATATTGATGGGATGACGTGGAATGAAGTCGAAGCTAAGCTAAAATATAGTCGAGGAGCTATTCAAAAAATCAGAAAGTCTGCCTTTGAAAATTTATCTAAAAATTGTGAACGAAGTGAACTAAAGTGAACTTTTAAAGTGATATTATGGTATTGTCAGCAAGTACGGTAAAGCGGACTGATGACTCCTTTAATGTTTAACGGTATCAGGGCGGGGAAGCTGGTGATTTCCTCTTTGTATTATTTAGTTCAACCCCTGATGCCGTTATTTAGATTTTTAGTGTAGTGGTAACACGACAGACTCCAAATCTGTTATCGCGGGTTCGATTCCTGCAAAGTCTGTGAGAGGTCTTAATTAAAAGTCACACATTGTGTGGCTTTTTTAGTTATTCGAAAAGGTGGTGATGGGCATTGGGTTAAATCAAAGACAAAAGATGTTTGCGAGCGAGTATTTGAGGACAGGCAATGTCTATCAATCCGCAATATTCGCAGGTTATAGCGAGGCTTACGCTAGAACAACTGCTAGTAAGTTGCTAGAAAATGCAAGCATTAAAACGTTCATACAAACAGAAACCGAAAAGATGCACGATGAGAATATTTTGAGTGCTAAAGAGGCCCTTTCAATTCTTTCAGACATCGCAAGAGGCAAGCGACTCGAAGAAGTTTTAATGATGAATCCGGTAACTGGAGAGGTTGATAGAGTCAAGAAGAAAGCGGATAATAACACGGTTATTAAAGCAATAGCCGAGATATTGAAACGCTATCCGACTGCTAAACAAGCTGAAAAGTTGGAGCTTGAAATCGAGAAACTTAAATCTCAAATCGGCATGGATGACGAGCACGACGATAAGCTTGTAGAGTTCGCTAGGGCTTTGAGAGGTGCTTTTAATGACAAGTAAATTCACACCAAAACAAGAACAAGTCCTTAGACGAGTTTTAAACGATGATTTCTTTATTTGTGGACTTCATGGTGCGAAGCGTTCAGGTAAGACTGTTTTGAATAATGTTGTTTTCGGGAATGAGATCGCACGAGTTCGAGAAATAGCTGATAAGTTGAACATTGATGAACCGATGTATATCTTAGCCGGAACATCTTCGACATCAATTCAAAATAATATCATTCAAGAACTTTACAATATGTTTGGTATCGAACCGAAGTATGACAAACACGGGGCGTTTACTCTTTGTGGAGTCAAAATCATTCAAGTATATACTGGTTCGATTTCAGGACTAAAACGTGCCCGTGGTTTCACTGCTTTTGGAGCCTACATAAACGAGGCATCATTGGCAAATGAACAAGTGTTCAAAGAAATCATCTCACGTTGTTCGGGAGAGGGTGCACGGATTGTTTGGGATAGTAACCCAGACATCCCAACACACTGGCTCAGACGAGATTATATAAATACTGGTGATGATATGATTATAGACTTTCATTTCAAGCTAGATGATAATACATTCATGTCTGATAGATACCGTGAGAATATAAAATCAGCCACACCAGCAGGCGTCTTCTATGACCGAGATATCCTTGGTCTTTGGGTAACCGGTGAGGGTGTGGTTTATAGTGATTTTAGCGAAAATATGTTTGTGAATGAAGCACCAGAAGACATCACGAAGATATACGCAGGCGTGGACTGGGGTTATGAACACTTTGGCTCTATCGTTGTTATCGGAGAAACCTCAGACGGTTCAGTTTATCTGTTAGAGGAACACGCTCATCAATACAAAGAGATTGACTTTTGGGTAGAACTAGCAAAAGATATCAAAGCTCGATATGGCAATATCACATTTTGGGCAGATAGCGCACGACCTGAACACGTTGCTAGATTTCAAAGAGAGCAATTAAAGACGTTTAACGCTAACAAAGCAGTCTTGTCGGGTATTGAAGAAGTCGCCAAGCTGATGAAAGCTGGGCGCTTTTTTGTTGTCTCAGATAAGGTCAGCAAGTTCAAAGATGAGGTTTATCAGTATATCTGGAATGAGAAGACGGGTGAGCCAGTAAAAGAGAATGACGACGTATTGGATGCGGTACGCTATGCGATTTATTCGCACCATTCGCAACCAAAAGCAACCGTCCGCAGACGTTCGCAATACGGCTTATAGAAAGGAATTAAATGTATCAGATTTTAACCTATCCACGGGATGGATACGATGAAACAGCTTTGAGTAAGGGATTGATTTACAAGCTGATTTGCAAGCACGCACAAGAGCGCAGTCACTTGCGAGATTTGAAGAAATACTACTTGGGTGAGCATGCTATCTTGAATCATACCAGACGAAATAAGAATGCTCCGAACTTCAAAACAGTAGCAAATCACGCAAAGGACATTGCGGACACGTCTACGGGCTATTTTATGGGCAATCCTATCAAGTATAACAATACTGCTGAGAGCGACCTTGAACCCTTGCTTGTAGCTTTTGACGGTGCTGAAATCGACCAGGTTGACGCTCAGAACGCTTTGAACATGGCTATCTATGGACGTGCTTACGAGTACATCTATGCGAAGGAGGGATTGACTGAGCTTGATTCGACTAGCGTAGATCCTGAGAATGTATTCATCGTTTACGATGATAGTATTGAACGCAAAGCACTTTTTGCGGTGTATTACTACGAAATCAAAGACGATACGAAAGATGCTACTAAGTATCAAGCAGAAGTCTTTACACAAAATCTTCACTATCACATTGTGCTGCGTGATTCGAGCACAGGAACGACACAGAATGAGCAAGTAGAGCCTCATAATCTCGGACAAATCCCAATCATTGAATACCGAAACAACCACTTTGCGATTGGCGACTACGAGCAACAGATTAGCTTGATTGATGCTTATAATTCATTGATGGGCAACCGAGTAAACGACAAAGAGCAGGCAGTCGAGTCTATTCTTGTACTTTACGGCGCGCAGTTAGCTGACAATCTAGAAGATGCCAGGGAAGCAATGAAAATTCTTGCTGAAGAAGGTCTTTTGGAATTGCCAGCAGATGCCAAAGCTGATTTCTTGAAAAATTCCCTGGACGAGAACGCTACTGAAATCTTGCGCAAGGCTTTGAAAGAAGATATCTACACATTCAGCCATGTGCCGAATTTGACAGATGAGAACTTCGCAGGCAATAGTTCGGGCGTAGCCATGGAATTCAAGCTACTAGGTCTCGAAATGATTACTAAGACCAAAGAAGCAAATTACAAGCGAGGTCTTAGACAGCGGATTGCTATCTTTGCTCACTACTTGGGTATGCAACAGATTGCTCTTGAAGCACATTCAATCGTGCCACAGTTTAGCCGTGGATTGCCTAAAAACTTGCTTGAATTGTCACAGATTATCAATAATCTTGAAGGTAAGGTCTCACTTCGTCAGCTTATTTCACTCTTGCCATTCGTTGAAGATCCTGATGCTGAACTTGAAAGTCTTGAGGAAGAGAAAGAAAAGAATAAGGACCGTGTGCCATTCTTTAACCAGGCTAACACGAAGCCAGATGACGAGGTAGCAAATGAAGAACAAGGATTACTGGACCGAGAGGAAAGCTAATCTCATCTATGAGCAGATGGACAAGGCCGAAAAGCAAGCGGACAAGTTCGACGAGATTTACAAGCAATCTAAAGCGTATTTAGACAAGCAAATCAACAAGGTTTTTGATAAGTTTCAACGTGATTATGGGTTGAGCGAGCGTGATGCTAGACAAGTCTTAAAAAACATGAAAGACCAAAAAGACCTAAACGAACTTCGCAAGGTTCTTGAAGCTAGACCGAATGACCCGAATATCCAACGCTTACTTGCTGATTTGGACAGTCCAGCCTATGCCTATCGCATGAAGCGTTTAGAGCGTCTAAACGACGACCTAGACCGCATGCGTGAGTCTATCTACCATTCAGAGAAATCAGGCTCAGATGCCTTTTATAGCGACCTGATGAAGGATAGCTACTACAAGGCTACTTTTGACCTGCAACAGCAGACAGGACTAGCTTATAGTTTCTCTAATCTCCCTGAAACTGAAATCAAGCGCTTGAGGGGGCTAAAATGGACGGGAGAGGCTTATTCAGACAGGATATGGTCAAACACTGGGGCGCTCGCTTCAAGCGTGAAAGACGAGCTCCTAGTGAGTCTCATGACCGGTCGTAGTGTAAGAGATACATCTCAAGCTATCGCTGAACGATTCGAGGTTGGACAGAATAATGCAAGGCGTTTAGTTCGTACTGAGTCAGCATTCTTCCACAATCAAATGGAACTGCTTAGCTATGAAGATGCTGATATAGAGAAGTATATCTTTGTGGCTGTCTTGGACAAGCGTACCTCACGCATTTGCCAAGAGCATGACAACAAGGTCTACCACACAGACAAAGCCGTTCCTGGAGTGAATTATCCGCCCTTACATCCCTGGTGCAGGTCTACAACTATCGCCCATGATGAAGATGCAGATTATAGCAAGCTCGAACGTCGGGCTAGGAATCCCAAGACTGGCAAAGTCGAGTACGTACCTGCTGATATGAGTTATAGAGAGTGGTATAGCAAGTATGTGGATGATAAGGACGTTGTTAAGAAATCCAAGCCAGAAGTGGATGATAAGGTTTTTGTAGCCGACAAACCAAATGAAATAGACGACTTCTTTAAGAAACAAAAATCTTATCAGAAGTGGTATAATGGACTTACAGATGATGAAAGAAGTGTTATCTACTCTTATACAACAGAAAACTATCATAATTTCAACAATATAAAACGATATGGACTTGACGAAGCGCTAAAAATTCGGGAAAAATTCTGGTTTGAAAACGACGGAAGTGCAGAAGATTTACCTTTTGCTTTAGATATTGTAAAAGATACAGAATCTAATATCCCAATCTTAGAAAAAGCTATTTCAAAATTTGCTCCTGAAAAAAGCTTCAAGGCGTATCGTGGAAGCGGGTCTATCTCTGCACTTGGCAAAGATTTAGGCTATATGAATCTCGAAGTTGGCCAATCTCTCAGGTTGGATAAAGCTTTCACTTCATTCAGTTTGGATAGAAATTATGCTAAAGAGTTTGCTTTCGATGGCGACGGCGCAAACGTACTATTTGAGGTTACTGTCAAGAAAGGTCAGAAGACGGGAGCTTATATTGCTGACTTAGCAGATTATAACCCTGAGAAAGAATATCTGATGAAGCCTAACTTGAAATATAACGTTGTTTCTAAAACAGAAAGCGAAGATGGTTTGCTAATTTATGGTTTGGAGGTGTTAGAAGATGGGACTTGATAAATCATTCATAGAAAAAGCCTTTTATCTACCTGAAGATAGAGTAAATAGAGCGATTTTTGTAAAACCTGAAGAGCTTATTGAAATATCTGATGAAGATTTGAGTTATTTTGGAGAGGGCATCTTTTATTGTTTGCCTCGTAGTAAATTTATAGAAAGTCATAAAGATGAGATTCGAGAGAAATACAATCTTTCTAACGAAATGCCAAAGATAAACGGCATCTATTTGGGTACTTTTGTAAAAATGAGAGCATGGGATAAAATACGAAAGACAAAACCAACTTTGAAAGAAATAATAAGTATGACTAAAAATCAAAGCACCTAGAGCAATCTAAGTGCTTTTTTCGTGCTCAGAAAGGAGATTCTGATGAATAAGTATAAAAAATTGATAGAACTGATTGAAAGCAACGGTCTTGAAATTCAATCTAAGAAATGTTACGACCCACAGAGTGCTTGGCATGGTGAGGAGTTATGGATTGTCGATAAGAAAAACCAAAATAAAATTTTTGATTTATCGGGTAACGGTTACTGTTTTCATGACGATAAAGTTGATGAAGCTGTTGAAGAAGTTGAAAAGTATTTGGAGTTTAAAAACATGAATACTTTTGATGCTTTCAAAAGATGGGTAGAAAAGAATGCTAAGCCTCAAAAGAATGCATAGAAAGGAGTAAAACATGTTTATTTGGGAATGGGTATCAATCGCTTTTGGGTGGTTGGTATTCTTTTGGTTATTCGTTTTAATTGCAGGAACTATTCTTGCGATTTTAACAGGTTTCAAAAACAGAAAGTAGGTGATCCAACATCTTGACTGGCAGAAATAGACTGCTATAAGTTGAACAATTGAAGTAAGGAGTCTAACAATGAAAGTAAAAGAACTTTGCAAAGTGATAGAAAAAGAGTCTTATGTGACTGTTGAACATAACGGCAAGCGATTAGAGGGGGACTATCCTTGTCGCTTTCTTGATTGTGAGTTAGAAGTTAAAAGAGTTTCCGTCATAATCGGAGACGTTATTTTGATAGAAATTTAAAAGAAAGGAACAGGAAAAATGGGACCTTGGAAAGAACGATTTAAAAAAGAATACTACGAATTGAGAGAACGATTCCAGAAGTTAGATATGATGATTGATAAATATGAAAAAGGACAGCTAGAGTTTGAACCCAAGTGTCCAATTGATTTGTTAAAAGGTCAGCGTTCGACTATGTGGAATTATTTAAAAATTTTAGAACAACGTGCAGAAATTGAAGAAATTAAATTATAAAACCTAACCGTATGGAATCCCGTACGGTTTTTATATTGTCCAAACTGTACCGATGACAATAAAAGCTGTACTGTTCCGTCGCCGGACGTAAAGCGAGATTATCGAGTGGCGACGTAATCGCTGGAGGACAATTATGTCAGAAGAAATCAATGCAACTGTATCTACTGAATCAACTGAGACTGTCGACACTCAAGAAAATGTTGATACGGTGCAGGAAGAAAAGCACGAACGAACTTTCACTCGTGCTGAAATCGGTAAGATGCTATCTGCCGAGCGTTCCAAATGGGAAGCCGAGCAAGAAGCCAAGGAAAACGAAGCTAAAAAGCTTGCTAAGATGAACGCTGACGAGAAACAGAAATATCAGTTAGATCAGCGTGAGCAAGAACTGGCCAATCGTGAACAAGCTATTGCTCGTAAGGAATTGACCGCAGAAGCTAAGACGATGCTAAGCGAACGTGGCTTACCAGTTGAATTAGTAGCCGTGGTTGATTTATCAAATGCTGAAGCTGTGACCGAATCGGTCGCAAGCATTCAGAAAACGTGGGAGGATGCAGTCCAAAAAGGTGTATCCGACCGCATGAAAGGTAGCGCACCTATTAAGACTGCGCCAACTAATCAGCAAGAAGTTTTAGAAAAATGGAAACAGGACTTTTTGCGCTAGAAAAATTAAAAAATGAGGTAAATATAAATGGCATTTGAATCAATTAACACAGCAGAATCACGCAAGCGACACCTTGGAATTATCGAGGATGTTCTTGCGGTAAATTCATACGCAACACCACTCTTAACACCAAGTGAAGCAGTAACTCTAAACGGTCGCTCTTTCACAGTCGCAACAGGGAACACAACCGAGCTCAAAGACTACAAGCGTAACAAAGACAATGAATTTGACCATGTAGAAGTTGAAGAAAAGGTCTACACCCTTGAAGAAGAAAAATACTGGGGTCGTTTCGTTGACCAATTGGACGAACGTGACTCAAATGGTCAAGTAAATATTGAGTATGTGATTGCTCGTCAGGCTGCCGAAGTAGTCGCTCCGTATCTTGACAAACTTCGTTTTGATGCAGCACTTGGAAACGTAAGTGACAATGTGGTTATGGGCAAAGATAAAGGCGCAAACAACGCTTACAATGCGGTTCTTGATGTGTCTGAGAAATTGGATGAACTTGGAATCACTAAAGAACGCTTGCTCTTCGTGACACCAAGTTTCTACAAGGCTATCAAGTCTGAAATCGTACGTTTGCCACAAGGAGACGCAGACAAGAAAGTCCTTGGCAAAGGATATGTTGGTGAATTGGATGACTACACAGTCTACAAAGTACCTTCAAGATTCCTGCCAGGCGTAAACGCCCTTGCTACTACCCCTGGCGTTGTGACATCTCCAATTCAAATTGACAACACTAAGTACAATGACAATGTACCTGGTCGATTTGGTGAATTGGTAGAACAATTGCTCTACACCGGAGCTTATGTGCTTGAACACTTCCAAAAGTACATTATCACAATTGCAGACACTAAACCTGCTGCTAAAAAATCAGCCCAAGGCAAGACAGTGAACCGTGCTAAAGCGTGGAAGTCTGAAACGGCCTACAAAGAAGGCGACACAGTAACGCATGAAGACAAAGTCTACGTTGCTATCAAAGACATCACCAGCTCAACCAACGCACCAGACTCTGACTCTGCTAACTGGAAGGTCAAGAAATAAGGTCTAATCTATGAAAGTCAGAGTAAAACAAGCGTTCAATGACTGGCAAGCGAAAGTGAGACGACAAGAGAATGATGTCTTTGAGATGACAGACGAGCGTTTCAACGAATTGTCACACAATCT
>ERZ772766.1395-NODE-1395-length-13051-cov-10.461296_pt1 | contig 13051 bp, 12 predicted proteins | sample MGYA00511379_ERZ772766 | MGnify/ENA primary metagenome ERZ772766 (study PRJEB29015, sample SAMEA2737895) | human oral metagenome | biome: human oral; feature: human-associated habitat; material: dental | place: China | collected 2116 ...
TAGCCTCTACCGCTTCTTTTTCAGATTTCCACCAGTCTTGGTTGTCTGTATACCACTTAATGGTCTCTTTGAGACCTGCTTCAAAGTTGGTAAACTCTGGCTTCCACCCTAATTCATCACGGAGCTTGCTAGCATCGATAGCATAGCGGAGGTCGTGACCAGCTCGATCTGTCACGTGATCATAAGCGTCAGCAGGTTGTCCCATTTCCTTGAGGATCAGCTCCAGCACTTCTTTATTGTTCTTCTCACCATCCGCACCAATCAAGTAAGTTTCGCCGATTTGACCCTTTGTCAGAATCGTCCAAACCCCTGATGAATGGTCATTGGTGTGAATCCAGTCACGGACATTCTTACCTTCACCGTAGAGTTTTGGCTTGATACCGCTCAAGATATTAGTAATCTGACGCGGGATGAACTTCTCAATGTGCTGGTAAGGACCATAGTTGTTTGAACAGTTAGAAATAGTCGCTTTGACACCAAATGAGCGCACCCAAGCTTTGACAATCAAGTCTGAAGCCGCCTTAGTTGATGAGTAAGGCGAACTTGGATTGTACTTGGTTTCAGCGGTAAATTTCTCACCTGGTCCTTCCCCATGACCTGGTAAATCTTCACGCAGAGGCAGGTCGCCATAAACTTCATCAGTAGACACATGGTGGAAACGAATGTCGTATTTACGAACCGCTTCCAAAAGTGTGTAGGTCCCAATGAAGTTGGTGTGGATAAATGGACTCGGGTCATTGAGCGAGTTGTCATTATGGCTTTCTGCCGCATAGTGAACAATAGCATCTGCTTCAGCTGCCAGCTTATCTACCAAGGCTGCATCAGCGATATCTCCAACAACCAACTCAACACGGTCGCCTAAAATTTCTTCAATATTGGCACGATTACCTGCGTAAGTCAGCTTGTCCAGCACTGTCACATGGACATCTGGAAAGTTATTGTAAACATAGTGGACAAAGTTAGAACCGATAAAACCAGCCCCACCTGTCACGATGATGTTTTTGTATTCAGTCATATTATTTCCTTATTCCAAATCTTCTTTTTTCAAAGGCTTCACGTCCTTAAGCAATGGATGATTCTTGTCTGCCTCTGAAACCTCAGCTTCCGCTAGGTTTTCCCACTCAATTCCCAAGTCTGGGTCCGCATAGTTGACAAAGGCATATTTAGGCTTGAGTTCCAATGCCCAGTAGTCATTCACCAGATAACTATAAGAAACTGTATCAGATAGGACTTGAAATCCGTTGGCTACGCCACGAGGAACAAAGATTCCCTTACTAGCATCAATCACCGTCTGATAAACATTTCCAAAAGTTTCACCCTCACGCAGATCCACCCACGTTCCTAAGACTTTTCCGTCATCAGCAACTGAGATATACTTATCCCAAGGCTCTGCATGCAATCCCCGAAGAACATTTTTTCGAGAGAAGGATACATTGTTTTGTAATTTTCCTTCTGCAAAGAAAGACTCTGGAAAGCCAAGTGGCACCATCTTTTCCTTCTGGAAATTTTCCTTAAACCAACCACGATTGTCACCATGAACTGGAATATCAAACTCTAACATACCTGGAATGGCATCAATTTTACGCACCGCAAGTATTTTTCCGAAAAAATTATCTGTCATCTAGATTTCTCCAATCAAACGGAGCAAGTACTGCCCGTATTCATTCTTCTTCAACGGCTGCGCCAATTCATGTACTTGCTCTTTACTGATATAGCCCATACGATAAGCAATTTCTTCCAGATTTGCCACTTGAACATTTTGCATCCGTTGAACCGTTTCGATGTACTGAGAAGCTTCTAACAGGCTTTCATGGGTTCCCGTATCCAACCAAGCAAATCCTCGGCCCATCAGCTCAACAGAAAGGTCACCACGATCTAGGTAAGCCTTGTTGATATCTGTAATTTCTAACTCGCCACGAGCACTTGGTTTAATGCCTTTAGCAATTTCTACAACATCATTATCATAGAAATACAGACCTGTCACGGCATAGTTAGAGCGAGGATTCTTCGGTTTTTCTTCTATGGAAATGGCATTCATGTCTGTATCAAATTCTACGACTCCAAAACGCTCTGGATCCTTCACTTGGTAGCCAAAAACAGTTGCACCTTTCTCTTTCTGGGCTGCCTTTTGAAGCATTTTGCTCAGACCAGGACCATGGTAGATATTGTCGCCTAAAATCAAGGCAACGCTATCGTCACCGATAAATTCTTCACCGATAATAAAAGCCTGAGCAAGTCCATCGGGACTAGGTTGTTCCGCATAGGAAAGCTTGATCCCAAATTCGGAACCATCCAAGAGCAAGTCCTTAAAACGGGGTAAATCCTGTGGTGTTGAGATAATCAAAATGTCCTTGATTCCAGCCAACATCAGGGTTGACAAAGGATAGTAAATCATGGGTTTATCATAAACCGGCATAAGTTGTTTTGATGCAGCCCGAGTCAAAGGATATAATCGTGTCCCCGAACCACCTGCAAGAATAATACCTTTCATAATAGTGTACCTTTCTATATTGTTAAATCTTCTATTTTATCATTATATTTTCTGTCTCGTTTTTCATTAGACTATATTATATCAAAACTATCTTCTTTTTCGTAGTAAAGAGACTTCTTTGTGACTAATTGTTTTTGTTAACAGTAATAGAAAACCATATACTATTGAATAAACAATAACTTTTAGTAACATACTTAACAAATTATTAGAAATAGATAGCACACTTGAAAATAATAGATATACAAGAGTACCCGTTACAACACTAGCAACTAATGGTTTAGTTGCTATTTTAAGTAAACCTACAATATCTAAATAGTTACGGGCATAATAAGACATCAAAATACATACAATTATTTCTACGATTACAAGTGTGAATGCCGCACCTCTATATCCCCAAAGCGGTATTGCTAAGAGATTTAATAAAATACTAACTACCGCACCAGTTACGACTGAAATTGTAAAATAGCGAACATTATCAGTTGGAATCAATGTCTGACGCCCTACAATCTCTGAAAAAGCAATTGGAATTAATGAAAAGACAACAATATTAATGGCAATGTATGTTTCAGCATATCCTTTTCCTAAAAAAATTTGCACGAATTCTTGGCTTACAAGTAACACTCCAACAACAACTGGAAAGGTTAACATACAATTAAAGAGCATTGATGTCTTCATTACTCTACTAACTTCTGCTCGTTTTCCTTGGGCATACAAATTAGTCATTCTAGGTAAAAGAACTGCACTCAAAGTTGCTACTAAGCTAATCAAAATCGAATTTAGATTCACAGCTTGAGTATAGATACCAACATCGAAAGTATTTCCTAAAGATCCAAGAATAATTCTGTCCAATGTATTATAAATTGAGATTGAAATCTGGGGTAGAAAGAAGGATAAAGTAGGTTTGAAATTTAAAAGAACTTCTCTAATATCAACTCGTACAAGCCTCACATAATCTTTTATACTTAACCACATAATCACTTGTGAAAATAAGGAAGAGAGACTAATAATCAATATATATATATAAATATCCGACTGGTCTCGGACAAATAAAAATATAAAAACTACACTTACTAATTTTACTATTGTATTCCGTATAACAATACTTTTAAAATCTTCAAGTCCTTGAAATAACCAACTAATATCAAACATGATTGCAATCAAAGAAAATATTTGAACCACAAAATATTGTTGATACTGCTCTGAAAATGTAAAAATATAGAGTATATAAAGTAATGTTGCTATTGTTGTAGAAATTAGCTGAAAATAATAAACAGAGGAGAAGACTTTAGAAATTTCTTGTTTCTCTCTATGGCTAACTTTAGCAATTTGGTTGCTTCCGTATGTAATAATTCCAAGCATTCCAAACATTGTAAAATAGGTTGTAATAGAAGATGTATAATTGTAACTTCCCATCAATGTCGGATTAAAAATCCTTGTAACATACGGAACTGTCACAAAAGGAAGAATTATCGTTAAAATTTTATATAAAAAATTATATATAAAATTTTTTATAATTTTCATAGCGATAACCTTTCTTTAATTTTAATTAAATAATATACAACACGATATAGTTTATGTTTTAGTAAAAATGCTAATATTTTTTGAGATTTTTTCTTAGGATAACCTAGAGAATAAGCATTCAGAAATCCCTTATCGCTTCCAATAGTATCCAAGTATCCATCTATCTCTCTTATTGAATTCGTACTCCAAACCCCCTCAAATGCATATGAAATAGCATCTCGCATAATATGCTCTTGAAAAACTTCTTGAAGTCCATCAATTCTCCACAGTTGTAAATATTTTTCAATTACCTTGTGAGTCTCAATAGCTTGAAGATACCTATCCTTTCTCAAAACTTTACTCCTTGTGACAGAATTTGGATTATAAGTCATGATATAAAGCCCCTCCATGATATACAACACTCTTTGTGAATACGTCAATAATGGAAGACTCTGTAACAGGTCCTCTCCAATCCAAATTGTTTTCACTTCATTTGCAATATCATACTTTACTGCTAGCTCTCTTCGAATGGCTGCATATCCTATCACAAAATAACCATAGCGTAAAAAACCATCATACAACTCTTTTTTATCATTTTCAAAGAGAATTTCTTTACTAAAGTATGGTTTAACATACTTCTCACCATTTTTTTCTCTAACTTTTGGAAAAATAACTATATCTGGATTAGTAGAATTAATCTTAGAAGATAAAATATTTAATGCTTCTGGAATTAATTGGTCATCTCCATCTAAATAAATAATAAAATCCCCAGTAGCTTGTACTAAACCTGATGATCGAGCTAACGCTACTCCTTCATTTTTCTCCTTATTTATAATAATAATACGTGAATCTCTTGAAGCAAGATTGGTAATGATATTTATTGAATGATCTGGCGAACTATCATTTACTAAAATTAATTCAAAGTTAGCATATGTTTGATTTAAAACAGAATATATACACTCTTCAATATATTCTTCAACATTGTAAATAGGGACAATGACAGAAAATTTCAAGATTTAACACCCCATTTCTCTTAAATAATACATAGATATCGTTGGTTTATTAAAAATACTTTGGCGAAAATAATTCATTTTGAACTTTCTATTATTTTCTCAAATTTATCAACTGCTAAATTTAGAGAAAATGCTTTTAAATCCTCACTACCTTTATAGGCCAATTTAAATCGCAATTCTTTATCTTTAATTAAACGAATAATATTTTCTGCTAAAGCATAACTATCATTAATCGGTGATAGCATTGCGTTTTCGTTACTGGCATACTCAAAAACACCTTTGTAAGCTGTAGAGACAAGCGCACAACCACAGGCCATACTTTCAGCTCCTGTCAAACCAAATCCTTCATTTATACTGGCACAGACAAAAATAGCTGTGTTATTATAAAGATTTCTCAATTGAAGAGCTGTTTGATTTTGATAATAACTAATCCACTCTTTATCAATTTCCTCTCTCTTTTCACACGCTCCGAACATGGTTACATGAATATCCGGGTACTGTTGGCGAACCAAGCTCAAAGCTTCAAGAGCTATTGGGACACCTTTGTGCTCCCCATAATGATAGAGCATAGCAATTTCCAATGGATTTCTTTCTTCAATTTTATTTATTACTGAGAAGTTTCTTGTATCAATTGGATTTTTGAGCAATCTAACATCAGGATCAAATTCCGAAACTAATTCATATAGCCATTGTGAAACAACTATATTATTCATTCCCATCTGATAAGTCTTATATACTTCTTCATCTGAAAAAGACCAATTTTCAAAATCTTGAATCAAATAGAACTTTCTTCCACAACGTTTCGGTAGTTTATAAACTATTTCTGCTGTGTTTACCGCAGTAGCGAAAACAATATCTGAATCTGGGAAATGAGTTTCATTACGATAAGGTGTTGCAATTTTCCTAACTCGCTGGTCTAACGGAAACCATTTGGGATAAAAATGCTTATAAAGTTGAGATAGGTAGTATTTAATAGCGTAGTTTTTAACAATATTAAATTTTTGATTTGTAAAACAAACAATTGAAACTTCGTGTCCTCTCTCCACCAAACTATTGGCATATTCAAACACCACTTTAAATCCTCCAACAGGAACATCTGGTAAAGACGGTAAGCAAAAAGTAATTTTCATTTTTTCTCCCACTAAGATTTGATTTTTTCCAACTCATCATTAGTACGTGCAGCCATAACACCCCAAACCATATAAAACAAAAATAAGGTGATATTGTTAGCAAAAAAATCAAAAAGGAACATTTCTATCAATGTCATCATTAACAGTAAAATCGTTAATTTATTAAATGAATTCGTTTTATCTATTGATGATATATAGATAAACAAAGCAATAAAAAGTAATAGGCATCCAATGATTCCAACCTCTATTAAATAAGTTGTCAATACGGAGTCTGTTGTCTGGAATCCAAAATAGTAAGAATATTGAGGAAGAAAGTCAAATAAAGCCGAACTATAACCTCCCCCTATGAGTGCTTTTATAGGGTGCTCTGACATATAGGGGATTACATTTTGTAGAGTTCCTAATCTTTGACCAAAGGATCCATCGGAATAGCCAAGCGAAATAACTCTATCAAATCGTGAAGAAACTAGCTCAACAATCCTGTTTATAACACCTGACATATTTAAGATAATGAAAACAATCGGAATACTTATTAACCATGAAATTTTTACTTTCTTTACAAAGAGGAAGTAATGGATCATCGTTATAATAACAAAAGTAATCCAAGCCATTCTAGACTGACTAATTATTAAAGCAAATAAAACAGTTCCTTTATAACTATAATCAAACAATTTATTCTTACTCGGAAAGATTAAAGAGAGTAACCAACCCACTAATAAAACATATGCAAAATAAGTATAGTGAGTAAAGAACGAACTTGGATAATATACAATATTCGCAAATTCATTCATTCTTTTTATCCAATTAGCTGCCTCAGTAGTTATAAAGCTACCAATAGGATTGTATTTAGTATGCCACTCATAAATCCCAAATAGTGCAAACAATATGACTAGAGACTTCATACAGCCAATAAAAAAAAGTTTTATCCTTTGGGTGTTTATATACAAACTAGTCGAACCAAAGGCAATCGTTGGTAATAAGATATATCTAATTACAAAATTAGTTAAACTAGGTGTAGATTTCAAAAAAAGAAAACTCACAAACGAGTAGTATACCACAAATAAAATTAAAAAAACATTCTGTTTTTTTATGTAAAAAGTAAATTGTTTTGATAATAATCTTTGAAGTACAACCAGAAAAAACAGAGGCAATATTATTGTAAGATTAAAATTTCTATAGTATGCCACCCCAATGATAAACCAAAAGGATAGTAATAAGTAAACACCCATTCTACTATTTGGGAATAATCTATTCATATTTTCTCCATTCTTGATTTATTTTAATGTTTTTATAATATTTTTAATTGATGGAATTCTTAAATAGTAGTAAAGAATATAGTAAAAATAATGTTGGACTTTTGATACTCTATTTAACTGCTTCAAAAAGGTTACCATTGATGGTTCAATTTTCGGAAATTTAAGCCGTTTCAAACCAAAAATATTTGTCTTCGTACCAAAACCAATCGTATTGTTTTCATGAATACGATATCTTATTAATTTTTCATTAAAAAAACATACTTTCCCAATTTTTGAAGCAATTAATAATAATTGATGATCGTGATACAAGGTTCTATTATCAATTTTCAAATACAGTTCTCGAGTCTTCTTTGAAATACAATATGTAGCACCTTGGACAATATTCCCCAATATAAGATAATCAAATGATAGATCAATAATTCTTTCATTCTTTTTCTCTAATTCTATGAAAAAACGATTGGGAACAAATTGTTCCGTAGTTTTTAATTCACTACCATTTTTATCGATTAGGCTAAAATTTGTACAAACAGCTTCACACTTATACTCCTTCATAACTTCCATTGTTTTTTCAACTTTATCAAATTCCCAAACATCGTCTTGATCCGCTAAAAAAATGAAATCTCCAGTACAAGCTTCAATCGCATTATAAAAATTTTGAATATATCCTACATTTTCCGGATTACGAATGAATTTCACCCGAGAATCTTCCACTTTTGATACAACACCAGCTGTATCATCACTCGAACAATCATCGAAGATAACAACTTCATCAACTTCTACACTTTGATTTAAGATAGACCGTAGCTGAGTAGCCACATAATCTGCACCATTATAGGTTGTCATTGCGACAGAAATCATTTTATGAGCTCCTTCATAATTTTTTATAATAAGTCCCATCTTTTATCGTCTTAGATTCATCAAATTTATAGGTTAATTTATGGAAAGGTGTTGTCAATAATAGATTGTCCCACCAAATTTGGTTAAAATCTTCAAATAAATTAAGTAAAAGAATATGTGGCAAAGTATTGGAAGCTGGAAAAACTTCCTTCCACTTTTCAGGATAGGTTTCAATTGCCAATTGAAACATTAAATGGAAAATGAAATAGTCTTTCACATAATCATATTTCCCCCAATATTTATACAATAAATATTTTGTTAATTCCAATAATTCATTGTGAGTTTCAGATGTGATAAACCAATTAGAAATTTGCATTACATGACCATCGATTGGCTTTAAACCTTGAAATACAAATAAATTGGAATCCAACATATAACTTGGAATATCTGGAGAAGTACAATAAACTGTAGAGTCAATCCAGGTACCGCCATGTCGAGTTAATAATTCCAACCTCAGTAAGTCAGAAAAGTGTGTCGGACTAATAATCCCTTTGGCAAATTTGTTCATAATATGCTCAGGAAATTCAACATATTGCGAATAATTTTCCTCTGTGATCAGTACAATATCCCTATCAGGAAGATTCTCTTGGATAGAGGCGACGCACCTTTGAACAAGTTTAGGTGCATTTTCTAATCCTTGCATCCAACAAATCCACACCTTGTTACTTTTCTTTTTATCAAATGATTTCTGTGAAGAAAGAAATTCTTTAATTGCAGGTGCATTTTCTTTTCTCAATTTTTTCATGAGCTTATAACGTACGATTAGACGCACTAGCTCAAGACCTTTTCTATCCCATCCTATGAAAAGCGTCCCCAGCGTTAATGGAAAAAAAGTCCCATTCTTTAAGGAAGTCAGTAATATTTCTTTTTTATTTATCTTCTTTTTCATTATTTCTCATATACTTTTTATACAATTTACTAAATAGAATCACTGTTCTACTCAGGGTCTTGACTGGTTTACCCCAATCAATCTTTTCAGACCAAACTTTCTTGACCGCATAAAACCCACCTCGTTGAATGATAGCTTCGACCTGATCTAAAAGCCTTCGTTCCGATTCAGAACTTACTTGTTTTCTCAGTAAATGTATAGTGGCTAGTGTCTGCTTGTAGGTCAAAGCGTGGTCTTTGGCCAATTCATCAATTTTCGAGATACGTTTTAAGATTCGCTTCAATGCAAAGTTATACTCATGTTTACTTGTAACATTATGTCCATAACGCCGATATCCCATGGTAGGTTCATTATAAAAATAAACTTGACCTTTCAAAGCAGCAGTCTTTGCTGTAAAGTTGTCATGTGATAGAAAGGCTAATTCTGGAGCATCATATGAAAGGAGGGGTAAGATTTCAAATAATTCACGATTAAATAACGTATTACATCCATAAACCTTATGAGCCATAAAAGTTGAGATAGGATTGGTATACCTAATTCCCATCAATTGATCCATACTGCTAGCTGTCACTTGACCACTAGCATCTATAATTCGCATATCAGCATAAATCAATACCGGTTCTTCTGTTTTAACCTTTTCATAGTAAAAATCAATTAAACGTTCTAACTTGTCCACATCCCAGATATCATCCTGATCAGCAAACATATAGAAATTAAATGTATTTTCGCTTTGTATAACGTCGTTCAATAATCCAAAAAAATTATAGTAAGCTCCATGATATTTCGAGGTGTTTTCAATCAATTGAATACGGCTATCTTTTTCTTCGTATTCTTTAATAATTGCTCTTGTTTGATCACTAGAATTGTCATCACGAATCAGTAGTTTCCAAGTTGAGATGGTTTGACAAAGAATACTATCCAACTGTTCACGTAGGAATTCCTCTCCGTTGTAGGTTGCCATCATGATTAAAATGCTATCACTTTTCACTGGATAACTCCTTTAAAATATTGTATGTATGTTGAAAACCTTCCTCAGCTGTAAAACGTCCCGTCCATCCCAAAGATTCAAGCTTCTCACTATTTAAGCTTGCATTTAGCATTGGGTTTTCCTGCTTTTGTTCTTGAACTGTTGGTAAATCATAAAGAACTTGAACTCCTGATGCACTTGCAATACAAGTTGCCATTTGTTTTATAGAGATAATTGAATTTGAGTTTGAAATATTATACACCTGCCCAGAACTGCCAGCAAGTAGGACGCTGAGAATGGCACTAGAACAATCTAAACTATAACAATATGATCGAATCTGTTCACCTGTACTTTTCATAAGGATATCACGCCCAGCAATCGCTTCTGTCATAAAAAATGATGATACACGATTATCAGAGTCCTTGGCACTAGGCCCATATATATGTCCTGGCCTTACTATCATGATTTTGATTCCATACTCCGAAGCAAAACTAGCACAAAGTGTTTCAGTAGCTCTTTTAGAACTAGCATATGAGGAACGTACGCTAAGATGGTCAACAGTTCCAATATCATTTTCAGCCAAGGGTTTACTACTAGCACTAATTCCATAAACTTCACTAGATGAGATATATACTAGATTTGAAACTTTAGTATTTTTTGCGTATGTCAGTAGATTATACATACCCAGAAAATTGCTGGCCATTGTTTCCACAGGCTGAGTCACATATAATTCAGGGCTGGCAGGACTAGCAGCATGGATAATATAGTCCACTTCAAAATCAAAATGAGGTACTTCAGTCGCATCATAGAACACAAAGCGCAAATATGCTGTTTGACTACCAAATCGTTTTTCTAATGATTCAAAATTTCTTCCACAACAAAAAATTTTAATATCAAAATTCCTTGTTTTATTTAGTAATAATAACTGATCTACAAGACTTGAACCAATCAAACCAGAAGCTCCTGTAATTAAAATTGATTTGCTATTCAAGTCATTAATATTGACGATTGTTTCTAGAGAAGATTCAACATCCTGTCTATACATTTTATTCCATAATAATATCATTACTATTTAATCCACTTATCACGAGTTGAATTTAATAAGGCTTTAAAAATATCAAGGTCTTCTACAGTTGTTATTTTCAAGTTTTTCTCTGAACCAAGAGAGAAATAACTCTTTTTACCGAATAGTTGCATAAGTTGACAAGATGCCGCAACATCTGTAATACCATTTTCTAGTGCTTTTTCATGAAGTGATAGAATATTATCTAGATGATATACTTGAGGAGTTTGTGTCCGCCTCAATAAGTCCCTATTCAGTGCTTCTATAGATGAAGTTGAGTGTGAATTCTCTAAAACAAAGACTACCTCCGTCGTTGGTATTGCTGCAACAGCATTCCCAAACTGTTGATAGGTTGCTAAAGCATCACTTATAATATAGTTGCTCACTAAAGGACGATTCCCATCATGAATCAACACTGTCACATCATCATCTGGATGAGCTTCTTTAACCGCTCTAAGTCCATTATAGATTGATTCTTGACCAGACTGACCTCCCAAAGTTATCATCGTCAACTTTGTAATTCCAAATTGTTCTGCATAAGCCTTAACCATCTGTTCCCATCCTTTTAAGATGACAATACATATTTCATCAATTTCTGGATGATTTTGAAATTTTTCTAGTGTATAGATAATGACTGGTTTATTTTCAACATGGATAAATTGCTTAGGGATATCTTGACCAATACGGCTTCCAATGCCTGAAGCTGTTAAAATTGCTACTTTCACTTATTCTTCTCCATAACTCAACTCTAAAAATAAATGTTGTTCTCTCCTATCAACAGAAGGAACGACCATATAATCTTTACCGTAGAACATTTCTAAATATTCTTCTGACCAAACAGGAACATTCACCATCAAATTTTCAAAGGGTACCTTTTTATAAACATTCATATTCTCTCGCAAGTAAGTCTCGCGTCTAAAGTGTTTTCTTCCTGTAGGTATGGATACATATTTTGTATTTGAGTCCTTACAGCTTGAATTGCATTTATCAAGCCAGTTTAGCCATTTCTCAATTGGAATAATGCCAAAAAACCAACCAACCATCAACTTTCCAGCAGAGTAATTTAGTTTCCTACCTTCTAGTCTAAACATTTCTTTCATCAGGGCATGATTCTTTGTTTCTCGTACAGAAGCCAAAGCAAAAGTCAAAAACATACTTGTATATCCTTGAAAGAATCGTTTCACTATATTATCGTAAACATTTTCTACAATGTAAATATCTATCGAAATACCACACTCATCAGCTGAATGGTCATATTTTCTGCGAGCTACCGTTCCTTTTTTCCTAATTTGAGAAACATGAAGTCCTAATTCTGGATGACTCTTTGGTGATTGAAGATAATATTTACGACTTAAACTATTATCTGACCTAAACAGATAAAATAGTTTATCGTAACTTTCCCTCGGAATATTGATATCAACGTCATCATCCCAGGGAATGAAACCTTTATGACGGATTGCCCCTAAAATACTACCGCCACTCAAAGAATAGGCTATCCCATTTTCATCAAAAAAAGTAAACACTTCAGAAATCATCTTAAGCAATTCTGATTGGTATTTTTGCAATCCCTCATCATCTAGAAATATAATATCTGATTTATCGTATTTTAACATCTCTGCCATTAACTCTAATCCTTAAATAATTTCTCATAATCTGACACAATTTTTTCCCATGTGAAAGCCAAGAGAATTCTTTGGCTTGACTTGAAATCCAAGTCAGCTATCGCTGCCTGATCAAATCCTTCTACTTCCTCAATGACACGTGCCAACTCGTCTTTTTTCCAATAAATAGCCCCATCTTCACCAACCTCACGGTTAAAGCCAACATCTAGCAACAAATTCAGTT
>ERZ772766.1398-NODE-1398-length-13040-cov-7.562726_pt1 | contig 13040 bp, 10 predicted proteins | sample MGYA00511379_ERZ772766 | MGnify/ENA primary metagenome ERZ772766 (study PRJEB29015, sample SAMEA2737895) | human oral metagenome | biome: human oral; feature: human-associated habitat; material: dental | place: China | collected 2116 ...
AAGAAACTCCAAAGGCAGAAGAAACTCCAAAGGCAGAAGAAACTCCAAAGGCAGAAGAAACTCCAAAGGCAGACACACCGATATCCACCCCTTCTGAGGGTCAACCTAGTGAGAATCCAAGTAACCCAACTGAAGGTGAAAAACCAAAAGAGGAAACTCCAACTACTCCAACACCAAGTGAACCAATAACTCCACCAAGTGAGGGAGAAAAACCAAGTAACCCCAGTGAATCGGTAACTCCTCCAACTGAAGGAGAGAAATCAAAAGAGGAGCAACCTACGACTCCTCCAATAGAGAGTGAACAACCTAAAGATGGGGATAAACCAAAGGAGGAAAACCCTATAACTCCACCAACAGAAGGAGATAAACCGAAGGAGGAAACTCCAACAACACCTCCAACAGAAGATGAGAAACCAAAAGAAGAAAAACCCACTCTAACTTTTGATAATGAGGAACTTGTAAAGAAACAAGACAACACTTATACTGTAAGTACAAATGAAAAACCAAAAGTTAAAGTACACGTACCAGAGGGTATCCCTCAAGATTCTGTGAAACTTATTCAAACCTTAGTAAATGGTACAACTTATGAGTCTCATGGTATTGACGGAGATATTCTTCCAGTAAATTCTACTTTGGAACTCATTTATACTGATAAAGAAGGTGTTGAGCACAAAGAATTATTAGGGTCTGTGGTTAATAATACGAAGTATGATTATGTCACAGAGAGTTCAAAAACTACTTTAACTTTGACTCCAAAAGAGTTAATTGAGGGTGATATTTTACCTAAAACTCTTACGTTACATTCACTAGATAATAAGTATAGTTTAACTGCAACTTTAGATAGTGGCTCATACAAATTTGATAGTTCTACATTGCCTTATGGTGTTTATGAGTTCTTATTAGATTCATCTAATACTTCAAGCTTTGGTAAAACTTTTAAATCTGGAGTTTTCAGATTGAATGGTAAAGACTTTGACTTCATGCCAGATGCTTTACCTAATGAGCCTTCTCATCCAACACCAATTCCAGAACCGACTCCGACGCCAATTCCGGAACCAACTCCAACACCTACTCCAAATCCACTCCCAACTCCAAATCCACTCCCAACTCCGACTCCGGAACCTACTCCAACTCCTACTCCAACACCAGTTCCAGATAATGGAGGTTCGGTTACAACTCCTACTTTACCACTTAATCCAAGTGAACCTAGTGCGCCTATTGTACCTACTCCACCAGTAACCCCAAGTGCACCAGTATTACCAGATGCTCCAACAACACCAACTCCAACACCTTTAAATCCAAGTGATATTTTTGGGAGAGATGTTACTCCAACTCCAACTCCGGTACCGAGTCAAGACCATGATAATACAAATGGTAACACAAACACTCCAAGACCGGGTGATAACATTAACATTGGTGGAGTTTCTAACCAAACAAACTACGTTGATGGTCCAGATAAACTCACCATTGGGGTATCCGGAGGTTCTGTTCAAAATGTTAAAGCCACTGTGTCTTCACAAGACGGTACAACTGAGTTAACTGGTCGAGTAGTTAATGGTTCTTTCGTAGCAGATAATCTACCAGAAAAAGATGGGGTTTATACTGTTAAAGTACAAGTAACTGATGATAAAGGTCAAGTGTCTGAGAAGACTATTACTTATGCAGTAAACAAAAATGGTTCAACTTACAATTGGTTGAATAAAGATGTGAATGGTGCTTACTATCAGCGTTTAAGTGAGGACTTGAAACTTTCAGAACACTCAACTACACGACTAGATACAAGTAAAACTAAGTTCACCTTTACCTTAGATGGTAAGGTAGTAACCGTAGATGCAAGTTTGGTTAAAGTAGATGAGAAGAAAGAAGAAGATGGTTCTTACACTTATACTTATACCTTTAACAAAGATGGCTTCAAAGAAAACGGGGTATGGTCTATCTCGGTTGCAACCGTAGATGTTGACGGTCATGCATCTTCTTCAAATGCTTCTGTACAATTCCAATTTGTATTGGATAGTATTGTACCGGAGTTAAAAATTGAAGGTGTTGCCAACAACGGTAAATATAATGCTACAAAACATCAATTCAAAGTATTAGTAAAAGATAATATTGGTCTTGCACGTGTTCGAGTGTTAATCAATGGTAAAGTTTATGAATTTACTAAAGAGGAGTTATTGAAAGGTGAAAAAGTCCTTGACTTAGAGAACTCAGATACTCCTTATTCTATTGAAGTAGAGGTAGTCGATTTAGCAGGGAATACAACTACTCAGAAAATTGAAGGTGTAGTAGTTACTGCAACCGCAGTGCAAGCATTCTTCGGTTCTGATAACTTTAAATTAGCGGCAGGTACATTAGGTGTCGGTTTCTTTAGTGGTTTACTTGTTTGGTGGTTTGCTGCGGTTCGTAAACGTAAACGTAAGGAACAAGAGCTTGAAGAACTCCGCAGAGGTGCACATATTGGTACTGAAGCTGAAGGTTTAGTTTCATCAAGTAATGGTTCAAACTCAGCAAGTTCAACTTCCGATACAGGAGTAACTGAAACAAGTGAGTTAGAGGATAGTGGTTCTGTAGCTTCTGAGCTTTTGAACTCTATTAAAGAAGAACCAATAGTAGTTGTTCCAACTATGGGTGATGCTGCAACTGATGATAGTTCTACATCAACTCTGCCTTTAGATGAAACGGGTGTAGTTGCTGAAACTTCTGTATTAACAGATGAGTTCACAAGTGTTCTTGGAGAAGAAACTGCTGAACAAACTTCTGTATTGACAGAAGAAACTTCTGAGCAGACTTCTATTCTCGATGAAGAGACTTCTGAGCAAACTTCTGTATTGGAAGAAGAAACGGCTGAACAGACTTCAATTCTTGATGAGGAAACTGCTGAACAAACTTCTATCTTAGAAGACGAAGAACACACTTCTGTTTTAGAAGATGAAGAAAAAACTTCTATTCTTGCAGAAGAAACTGAGGTTTTAGATGAGGACAAACCAAAAGGTAAGAAGAGAAAACCTCGTAGAAGAAAGAAAGCATCTAAAGGAAATTAAACTTTAGTTTGTGCGTTTGAGGGCTGTTCAGCGCAGTCCTCTTTTTATTTAGAAAGGGTATCATTTATATGATTCGAGATTTTGTGTTACATTTAGTTTTAAAACATTTGGTAAAGAAAACTGAGAGTTATAGCACTGATAAAATGTTAAGTTATTGTGGTTCTATAAGGGAGCGTGTATATGCTCAGTTGATGTTACTTGTTATTGTTTTATTTTCAACTATCAACTATTGGTTTACGGTTGGGTTAGCTCAATGGTCTTTATTTGTATTACTTGGAGTTATTAGTGTAGGTCTTTCGGTATCTGTTTTTTACCATGCAGTTTTGTACTTACAAATTCGTAACTATTTAACTTTTATGTTTAAACCAATTACAAATGACTTAGAACGCCCAGATAACTATTTTAAGCGCTTGTTATCTAACCATGAAGTTTCTACCAGTTTATCTCCTACAAGTGGTGCAGAGGATAAATCTGAGCCTTCTGAGGTGGTTTCCGAAGAGATATCTGAAGTGCAAACTGAGACAGAAGGGGAATAATTTGTCGTATGTCTAAGGATAAAACAAGCGTTTTAGGAGAGTTAACGGTTGAAGAGTTTGAGTTAGAGTCTGCACCGATAAAAGAATCAATTTATACTCGTAGTCAGAAACCTAAGAAAAAAGAAGAGAGCGGTATCTTAAAGTTTTTGAGAGGTTTTACAGTATCTTTTATTTTCATCTTTGCTATTTTAATGATCTTGAAATTGACTTTTAGTCCAATTAAGATTTCGGGTTCGTCAATGGACCCAGCTATGAAAGATGGTCAAGTTTGGTTTAGTACCATTAAAGAGTTCAAACACCCCAAGAGAGGAGATATTGTAACTGCTTATGATGTTTTGGATCGAGTTCGCATTGTGAAGAGAGTTGTAGCAGTAGAAGGAGACCAAATAAAGGTCTTAGATAATGGAATTTATGTTAACGGTGCCTTAGAAGATAACTCAACTGAGACCAAGAAAATGGTGGAAGACACAACTACTTGGTTAGGTGCGCACAGAGGTTTAACAACCACCGTAGGAGAGGGTGAGTATTTCCTATTGGGAGACAATAGAGAAAACTCAGAGGATTCTCGTAAGAGCGGTATCTTCCCTTCGTCCACAATTCGGACGGTTGTAACTCTTCAAGCACCTGATTTGGTTAAAAATTTGCTAGATAAGAGCTTAAAGCAGTCGAATTAAGGAAAATTTTCGAATTTTCAAAGTCTCAGAAACGCTGATATATCAACGTTTTCAGCACAAACCTTTATAAATCAACACATTTTTAAAGAAATTTGAGTAAAACTGTTGACAGAACTGGGTTTGTGTGATATAATGTTTATTGTAAGTTAGCAAAAGAGCTAACGAATAAAGAAAGGAGCCACACATGGCTAACAAACAAGATTTGATTGCAAAAGTAGCAGAAGCTACTGAGTTTACTAAGAAAGACGCTGGACGTGCAGTTGAAGCTGTATTTGCAGCAGTTTCAGATTTCCTTGCTGAAGGTGAAAAAGTTCAACTTATCGGTTTTGGTAACTTTGAAGTTCGCGAACGTGCAGAACGTAAAGGTCGCAACCCACAAACAGGTCAAGAAATCACAATCGCTGCTACTAAAGTTCCTGCTTTCAAAGCAGGTAAAGCTCTTAAAGAAGCTGTAAAATAAGTTAGGTAAATGTAATTTATCTAACATAATAGCACCTACTTCATCAGAGGTGGGTTAGGTATCGCTTGATTGCAGTGGATTCCACTTGGCGGTTTGATTCCGTCAGATACTTATTGCAGTATTTAACTGCACTTTTATTTCCTAGCTTACGTAGGTGTGTTTTCTGTGAACACAGTGTCATGTGCTAGGCATAACATAAACTTTAGCAGAAAGTCGTATAGTTAAAGTTTATGTCTTAACTTAGATGGTCAAGTTAAGAATCTCCGAACGGTCTGGTTCGACTTTCCATTTACATAAAACAAAAGGTGTGTATCGAATAGTTGAATTTAAGCTTTAAACCTTTAGCGCATTGGTTCGACTATTCAAGGGTACGACGGGTCCAGATGACGAAGGATGAACGCTCTCTTGGGTTATTAGTTCTGCACCTAGTTGCGAACGGTCAAGATGCTGACTTTATGAGGTTGGATTCCTCACGTTTGTTTAGAGTTGAAATTTCGGCTCGAATCTTTGTTAAAACAAAGGTTTTTAGGATAGGATAACTCCAAAAACCAATGAAAAATTTGGTTTCCCTTTCTTTAGGGTGTCCTTCAAAGCGCGGATGGCGAAATTGGCAGACGCACACGGTTTAAGCCCGTGCGAACGGTATCGTTCATGAGGGTTCAAGTCCCTCTCTGTGCATACCTTAATCGAAAAAGAAGAAGTGAACGCATAGCTATTCTAAGGGAACTATGTGTGCGGAAAGCAATTTCCGTTTGAAATTTGGTTAAGGTTTTGATTTATGAGGTTCCATAGCTCAACTGGATAGAGCATACGCCTTCTAAGCGTAGGGTTGCAGATTCAAGCTCTGCTGGAATCATTGAGGTAGCTCCTCATAGCGGATAATGTGGCTGTCCTAAGTGTTGGTAAGGCAGGTTTGGTACTACAAGTCGCTCTTGTACATTGGTTCGATTCCGATAATCGAGGGTTCAATTCCCTCTATCCGCATCCTAACTTTATTGTTGGGTATCTAATTAGAACCGATAACTCAGTTGGTAGAGTAGCGGACTCTTAATCCGTTGGTCGCAGGTTCGAATCCTGCTCGGTTCATTATAGCTTTGGGTGTAAACCCAAATCATTATCTTCCTGACACACATAGGGGAGTGTAGTTTCTTGGACAATGATAAAGCGCCGTTCAAGAAATCAAAAAAAAATGATGAACTTGTAACTATTTCCCCGCTCGAATCACTGAACTAGAGCGACAATAACGTTGATGAAGCGTAGCTAACTTTTGAGTTATTGTGAAGGGGTGGTAGCAAAACGGATGATTGTGTGGAGGAGCTTTTCAACGTTAGGTTTGAAACTAACAAGAAAAAGTGACGGACACGTTTTGGATAGTTACATAATGCTATATTAAGACTCGATAGCTCAGTTGAGAGAGCATCTGACTTTTAATCAGAGGGTCGTAGGTTTGAACCCTGCTCGAGTCATTATAGTACAAACATAGTGTGCAACCACTGTGTGAGTGCTTGAGATTTTTATCTAATTAGATAAGAACACATGAGTAGAGTGTTAATTTTCTACTAACGCCCCTCAGCGATATGAGGTGACGCCAACGGTTCGATTAGCAGGCTTAAAGCTAGTCAGATAAGGTTGGTGAGGTTTACTGCATTCAAGCAGATTATGTGCAGAAGGTTTAGAGTAAGTAAGAATCCTTTCAGTAAACCAAGAATAAAACTCAGTTGCAAAACGATGGAGACATCTCCGCTTTTGGGTATCAAATTTGTCGTAGAAGTCGCTTTTAAAAGCCTTTTACCTTAGAAGTACAGTTTCTAAGTAATAAAATGCACGAACAATCTCAGTCTGACTGTACTCGGCTGAGGTTCGAAAACTTGTTGGTTGAAAGGTTCTCCAACATAAGATACCAGAGGTGTTAAGGGTATCATTTTTATTTAGGCTTGGTAGCTCAGTTGGTAGTAGCGACAGATTGAAGCTCTGTGCGTCGCAGGTTCAAGTCCTGCTCAAGCCATAACTAACTATTCTCTTAGCGCGCAGATTTTAGTTAGTGGAACCTGTTCTTGTTTTCGAAACGTTTAGTTTTAGTTTTAGGAACAGAAATCCACAAAAGACAAAAAGAACAATAAACAAACGAAACGCGTTCGTTTACAAAATTTTGGTTTATTTTGAACTTGCTTTAACGTGATACCTCTTTTGTCAATGGGTATCAAAGAAAACCCAAGTTCTGCTTCTATTCAAACCAAACTCTTCCTTATGTCACTTTCGTTCAATTAGTAGTTGTCAGCTTCTTACCAAACGGGTACATTAGGGAGTTCAATCCACCATAGCTCAGTTGGTAGAGCGCATGACTGTTAATCATGATGTCACAGGTTCGAGACCAGTTGGTGGAGTTTCACTGCGAAGTGAAAGTTAAAATGTTTTAACTCTGATTACCACCGATAGCATGGTGCTTATGTTTGAGTCATGACTTACATAGACGAGCCGGTAGATCAGCGGAGTTCTTTCTCGGAAGAATTGTTCGAATCCTTGCGGTGGTATTATATTTATAAGGGGTAGCCAGACACAGGACTTGGCGAGTGTGTCCTCCGTCCGTACAACGGAGTTTGAAGTGCGCAATTTGAATACGGTGGTTCGATTCCATCATACCCCATTTTATACTATCGGAATTTAGCGCAGTTTGGTTAGCGCACTTGCTTTGGGAGCAAGGGGTCGCAGGTTCGAATCCTGCAATTCCGATGCCAAACGTATCACATATCTTTTCGTATGTGTGTCCTTTTGGCTCAACAGTCTGAGTAAGGTTGTTGAGTCGTAGCTTACTGAGTTTATTTGCAAGTGCTTTCTCGGTAGGTGAGATTTGTATCCTTTAGGCTTGGCAATCTGAAGAAGGTTGCTGAGTCGTAGCTTTAGTAGTTGCAAATTTTAGAGTCAGTACCAATGTCTTTCAAGGATTTTGTGAAGTCATGTCCTAAACTACTACTAAAGTGAATTTGGTTGATAAGTGAGTTTCGTGATCAGGACTTGCTTTCAGAATACCTCTTAATTTTATTCAAGCGCAATGATTTTCAAAGATCTTTGCGTTATACCACACTTTGTTGTGTGGGAAAATTCATGGTTTTCACATTTTCCATGAATCCTCTTAGAATTTAGGGTGGGGTTTCAATCTTCACGGGTTGAAACCTTCCCTCATGGAAGATTACCCAAGTCTGGTTATAAGGGGGCGGTCTTGAAAACCGTTAGGTCGGAAACGGCGCGTGGGTTCGAATCCCACATCTTCCGTTGAATTGAAGTAATTTCAATTCAAGAAAATAACTCCTAATGTTTTAAAATGTGCAGCAGAGTTATAGAGCATTTTGTTTACTGGGGTATCGGCTTTCAAAGGTCGCTACCCCATAGTCTAGTGGGTTTTGATTGGTTCCTCGCTAGGCTGGTTCTAGCGTTTAGTTAGACCTTCTTTTTCTAATTTATTTGGTGTAAGGATTGTCAAAGGTTCTTGCATCATTCCTCTCTTTGCATATTAGAGAGGTTATCTTTCATTAAATCCTCCTTTTGGGTAGGTTGCTGACTGTAAAAGGTTAGCAACTTATAGAACCTTGTAGGATCCTAAACATCGTCATTTGAGGAGTGACAAAATCCCCCTAGTTTATCATAATAGGGGATATAAAGAACCTCCGTTGCACTCAAAGTTCGCGACATGAAGTGCAGAAGTTTGGTTGACTTTGGAAAATAAACTAATGGGTATCCTCTTTTCAAAGAGGTTCCCTTTCTTTAGGGGACTTACTCAAGTTGGTGAAGAGGACACATTGCTAACGTGTTAGGTCGTTCGCGGCGCGAGGGTTCGAACCCCTCAGTCTCCGTAAAGTTTCATAGCGGTGTGAGTGGACAGAGGTCAAAAACGTTGTTGAGGTGTTTATGTTCTAGAGTTAAGTACCTCAAGGCTATGAACCGCTATATAAATTACATAATGTCACCGTTTACTGGTATAACCTCTTGCTAGTAAACTTTTTTTTTCAGTTTTAAACCGAAAGAAAGGGTATCGATATAATGTTAACTTACAACAGAATGATGAAACTACATAACGAACTAGAGTCTAGTTTATTTGAGTTACGGCAACACCTAGAGCTTGTACTTGGAGACATTGGGTATGAGTATGGAGTCTCTGCTCAGATTAGAGTGGATGAATATAACAATCTAACCATAAATTTTTATGACCTAAAACAAGGTACGGACGCTGAGGCTTTAATTGCTGATGAGGGTGAGTTTAAAAAGATGATGAAACTTCAGACTTCTGAAGAACTACTTACTTTTTTATCTGCTCGTACTATTGTCTAGAAAGGAGGTATGTACTTAATGGAGCGTTTACTTCTCAATGTTTTTAAACTAGGTGCGCTTATTTATTTAGTTTTTGCTCTAAGTTGTTTTATTGTTGTGGAATTTGAACTTCCAATAGATGTGATTGGGTTTTTAGCAACTAAATACAGTTTAACTTATTCGGAGGTAAAACAAAGCTTACAAGTAACATCTTTAATTTCTCTTTTCTTATATGTAGTTTTTCTTTTTATCATTTACCCAGAACCTATTGAAAAAGCAAAGAAGTAGTAGATTACTCTTGACATTTTACTTTGTTTCTGATATAATAGATTTATCTTAATGAGGGGTCGTCTGGATTCGACAGGCGATTGGACTTTTTAACCTCGCACCGAGTAGTGACGTAATCACTGAATTAAATATAACTGCAAATAACAATGCACCAGTTCGTGTAGCTGCCTAAGCCTTTGGGTTTGGTAGTTGATACGAACACAAGTAAAATAGTCGAATAGACGAGCGACTGAGATAAGTACCGGTATCTTTCAGTTGCTATAAACCTTGGTACTCGCAACTAAGGTTTCTCAACTTAGTTTGTTAAAGAGAGATATAACTTTTAGCTTTGTGCGTTTACTAAAAGTCGAATGTTAAAACGTAGCAGTGCGCAGTAAGGTTAACTGGAAAGGTCGTTTGGACGTGGGTTCGACTCCCACCGGCTCCATAAACTAATGAAAGATAAGGAAATTGAAATGTCTTTTATAACTAAAACTTTAGCAAAAGACGCTTTAGATGAATATCCTTGTAGTGTCCATATTTGTATCAATCCTTATTATTGGGAAGATAACGGTGCAATTTGTAGTTTAGGTGATTTTAAACCTACTGATGTAGACAAACTAGCGGAAATTTTAGATGAAGTTTCTGCACAGATATATGAAGAAACAGGTTTTTACCCAACAAGTTTAGATTGGTTAGATATTTTCCCAGAGGACAAGTTTTTATTAAATGCTCGCATTAAAGAATCTAATGGGTTATATGCCACTCTTCTTAACTCTTTCTCAGAGTAAGTTAATTGCAAAATATATGAGGTAAGTAGTAAATGGTTAAAGAACATTATCGATGCAATTTAGGAACTAAAAAGGTTACTAAATGGGGAAACAGTAAGGGTATCCTTCTACCAACTACAGTTTTAGAAAACTTAAATTTGTCTGAAGGTAATGAGGTAGAGTTTATTTTTGAAGATGGGAAGATTATTTTAAGAAATAAGTCTGATCAGTTAGATATTCCAAACTATGATTTAGATGAACTTTTGAAAGAATATGAATCCTCAAGCGAAGTGTTGTAAGTAAATCCTAGTTGGTTTACTTATTTTTATACTTATAATTCTTAGATTTATTTGATATACTATATTAAAGAAAGAGATTTAAGGTGGTTTACTATGAAATTACTAAGAATGAGTGAGGGTTCTACTCTTATATACAGTGAAACTATTCGTTACTTTTCACTTCCCAAGAGTTATCATAGGTTATTAAAGATTTTTGAGAAGTGCGGGTATCAATCTAAGACAGATATGCTTTCGTTACTAGATACTTCCTCATTTAATCCTTTATCTGGGGAATATAAGACTACTCAGAGCAATGAAAATGAACGTATGGGATTCACTTTTGAGCAACTTGCTTCAAACCCTTTAAATGAGATTCTAAACTGTAGGATTCAACTAACTTTAAACACTAAAACAACTCTTACTGAGGTTAAGTTTCTTTGGTTTGTTGTTGTAGACTTCAATGATACCTATGAGTTGTTTACTCACAATTATGCTTTTATGCTTTTTGAAATCCCTATGACCGAAGAAACTAAATCGGAGCGTTTAAAACTTCAACGTGAATATGAAAGGGAACTTAGGTTACTGAAAGGGTATCACAAAGCACTCTAATCTTTCGGTAAGTTTTTAACTAATTTAGTAAATAGTGAACTTTTAATTAAAACTTGTTGACAAAATTAACTCTTTGTGTTATAATTACATTATGAAGTTAAGTTTTTGCAGTAGATAGATTTGACTGAGCGTTTGGTAACGACTACCAAACATCTGCACATATTTGTCTACAAGGGAAACGTGGGCTGCCCAAATAAAAGTACACGGTCAATCAGTGCATCCAAATCCGTCTGTTGGAAAACAGAGACCTGCCCTCCTTAAGCACCATTGGTCAAGGGGTTAAGACACTGCCTTTTCACGGTAGTAACACGGGTTCGAATCTCGTATGGTGTATTGTCGGCAACGACAAGGGCGACAGCCAGCCCTCCAACTTGTGCACGAGTTGGAAGTTGCGCTAATGGTCTTACCTCTTGTATAGGGGTATAGATGCATTAGTGGATTTACGGTGTTTTGTGTGTTGCAAGCCTTGGACAAAGGTCTAGTTAGTTATCAGAATTAAAAACACACGTGGCTTTGATGTTTACAATACACCAAGCGCAGGTGTCGTGGGTGGGACTCCCTCCGAAGTCATATTATTTATCAAAAAGAAAGGAGAAGTAGAATGAAACGAGTCAGAAAACTATTACCAGTAAGTCTTAGACGCTTGATTATCCAACATAGAACTAGAGTTAAAGACCTATATTTTGTAGTAGGTACTAAAGCAGTTATGGTGCGTAATCGACATACTGGAGAATATCTTGGTAATGTTTACTACAACGGTACAGAGTTTTACTTCTCAAGACAGTTGCTACATTATAGAGATAGTTTAGGGTATCCGGATTTTCTTAAATTTCAAAACCTCGTTCTTAGACCTTTGGAAGAATGTTTAGTTCTCGGTGGTTTTTAATTTTTTTGTTAAGTGATAGAAGCATTGGGTGGTTGATGTGGTAAAGACAAGTGACGTCAGTCTTAGGGAAGGTGATTTGAGACCGTCCTATTACATTAGTTTAGAGGTGTAGACACTTCTAAATTAAATTTAGTTGAGGAACAGGATACAGATACTAAATCTCATGACTAATAGTTTGGGTCTCGTAGCGTAGTGGTTAACGCGCTGCCTTGTCACGGCAGAGATCGAGGGTTCAATTCCCTTCGAGACCGTTTGTTGGTTTATAAATGTGAGTTACACGTTTATGTGTCGAATGTGCTAGTGGTGCAAAAACTAGGTTCGAATCCTATATTCGACATTATATCAAATTTTGTTTTGATATTTTAGTTAAATTTAGAAAGGTAGCTAACATGAAACGTTTAGTTATTTCCCTGATTGCAGTTCTCTCTGTGTTCAGCTTCATTTCGGTATCCGCAGATGAGGGTGAAGTTATGGGTGGTAGTCATTTACCCCCAGTTCGTACTTTTTCTACTGTGAAACCAAAGGAAACTGAAAAACCTTTGTATGCTGAAGACAACCAGGCTATGGGTAACACTCATGACCCTATCCTCAGCTCTTACACTAAGCAGTACCCTTATGAAACTGACTATAGTGGTGAACCGATTTATTATGGTTATTACGATTATTATGGTTATTGGCATGATTATACAGATACTTGGGGTTATCCAATGTATTTGTATCGTGGGTATTATTACTATTATTGATAACATGCGCTGATTAAATTCAGCGTAGTTTCGGAAAGATAGCAAAGAGGTTAAACGCGGCGGACTGTAAATCCGCTCCTTCGGGTTCGGGGGTTCGAATCCCTCTCTTTCCATTGCTTAGGTTTTAAGAGTGATCTAAGCAAACTCCTTTCTTTATAGGGGTACTATTATTGTTCTAAGTTAGATATTGGCGTATCTAACTTAGTTTGCAGCGGAATGGTAGCAGTGGTAGCTCGCTTGGCTCATAACCAAGAGGTCGTAGGTTCGAGTCCTACTTCCGCAATCAACTTGTCTTAAATAAGACAACTAAACGGTTTCGTAATTAGAAAGATTTGATATGGGTTTCAATGGATAATTATTTAAGTGAAAATAGTAGCTATATTCAAAGGATGAACCAAACTGCTGAGTCTAAGTTTAAGGTAGTTGAGCCTTTTCTTGGAGAGGATGTTACTTTTTTGGACTTTGGTTCAGGTATTT
>ERZ772766.1399-NODE-1399-length-13034-cov-2.511750_pt1 | contig 13034 bp, 9 predicted proteins | sample MGYA00511379_ERZ772766 | MGnify/ENA primary metagenome ERZ772766 (study PRJEB29015, sample SAMEA2737895) | human oral metagenome | biome: human oral; feature: human-associated habitat; material: dental | place: China | collected 2116 ...
AACGGAAATAAGATCGGTGCTTTGCTTTCTTATTATATTTTCTCACAACGTTTTGCTCTCAATAACTTGCCTGAAAATCCTGTCATGGTGAAATCTATCGTTACAGGTGATTTATCTAGAGCAATTGCAAAGAAATATGGCATTGAAACAGTTGAGACTTTAACTGGATTTAAAAATATCTGTGGAAAAGCCAATGAATATGAACGCACCAAAGAAAAAACTTATGTGTTCGGTTATGAAGAAAGTATTGGCTTCTGCTATGGAACTTTTGTCAGAGACAAAGATGCTGTCAGTGCTTCTATGATGATTGTAGAAATGGCTGCTTACTTTAAAAAACAAGGTAAGACTTTGTTAGATGTTTTAAATGATATCTATGCAGAATTTGGATTTTATAATGAAAGACAGGTTTCGCTTGAGCTAGAAGGTGTAGAAGGTCAAGAGCGAATTGGTCGCATGATGGAAGAATTTAGAGAACATCCTTTGACAACAGTCGGAGCAATGGAACTTGAAAAAGTGATTGACTTTAAAGATGGCTATCTTGATTTTCCAAAACAAAACTGCTTGAAATATTACTTTAAAGATGGTTCATGGTATGCACTCAGACCGTCAGGGACTGAACCTAAAATCAAACTATACATCTATTCAATTGGTAAAGACGAAAAGGAAAGTGTTGAAAAACTCGATCTCATTGAAAGAGCTTGCCGAGAAAAAATGGATAGCGTGAAATAAGCACATATAAAAAACTTGAAGCGCTCTTTTGAGAACTTCAAGTTTTTTGCTTTTTAAAGACTGGTCGAATGTTTTGGCTGTATTTTTTGGTCGGGATAGATATAGTTCATAGCATTGTTGATAGCTGTAGGAGCTTCGCCTAGTCCTGTGGCTATCAAATCAATCTTTCCGCCGTAACTACAGCAATCTCCAGCAGCATAGATACCTGCGACAGAAGTTTCTTGTTTGCTATTGACGATAATCTTGTGGCGATTGAGTTCTATTCCCCATTTTTTTAAGTTTCCAACAGATGATTTAAAGCCATAATTGACGAAAAGCTGATCAAGCGGCAAGAGCTCCGTTTCATCGCTTTTCACTTTAGTAATCTCAAGATGAGTGAGTTTGTTTCCATCGCCTATAAGTTGACTTGGGACAAATGGTGTTTTAATCGTGACAGTAGAAGCTTTTAGTTCATTGACACTGTGTTCTAAAGCACGGAAGGTGTCTCGACGATGGATGATATGTGTCGGAGCGATTTTATCAAAAGCAAGTGCCCAATCCACTGCAGAATCACCACCTCCTAGAACCACAATGTTTTGTCCAGCGTATTGATTGATATTTGACACGTGATAGTGAATGTTTTCAAATTGGTCTACATTTTCTAGCTCCAGCGGACGTGGTTTAAAAGCACCACCTCCCATAGCAATCAAAATGGCTTTTGAGATGTGTTTTCCTTTGCTAGTTGTTAAGGTAAATAATTCATCGTTTTTTTCAATATCTAATACAGTCTCATTGAGATGTATGCTTGTTTCAAATGTTTTTACTTGATCAATCAAACGCTCAATCAATTCCTCACCTGTTAGATTAGTAAAACCAGGAACATCCAGAATTTTCTTTTCAGGATAGAGAATAGCTGGCTGTCCACCGAGCTGAGGTAGCGAATCAATCAAATTCACTTTTGCTTGACGCATGTGAGCATAAAAAGCAGCAAAAAGACCCACAGGTCCCCCACCAACAATCGTAATATCAAAAATTTCAGACATGATTTCTCCTTAAAATAGTAACGTATTTCTATTTTATCACAAAATGAGGAAAACGATAGAGAAATTGTGTTAGGACACGTGAATTATGTTACAATAGTTACAGATTATATTATTAAGGAGACATACATGCAAGCAGTTGCACATTTTATTGAAACATTTGTTCCAGAACATTATGATATTTTTTTAGATTTGAATCGGGAGCAAAAAACGTTCACAGGTAAGGTCAGCATTAGCGGAGAAGCAAAAGGTGAAAAAATTTCTCTTCATCAGAAGGATTTGACAATCCAGTCCGTTGAGGTAGCTGGCGAAGCTCGTCCTTTCTCTGTAGATAATGAAAATGAAGCAGTTTACGTTGAGCTTGGTCAAGCAGGAGTTGTTGAAGTAACGCTGACTTATACAGGTAAAATTACAGATAATATGACGGGGATTTATCCTTCTTACTATACTGTTGATGGAGTCAAAAAAGAAGTTCTTTCTACTCAATTTGAAAGTCATTTTGCACGTGAAGCCTTTCCAAGTGTAGATGAGCCAGAAGCAAAAGCTACATTTGACCTTTCTTTGAAATTTGACCAAGAAGCAGGAGAAATCGCACTTTCAAATATGCCAGAAGTTGATGTAGAAAATCGAAAAGCAACTGGCATCTGGAAGTTTGCAACGACTCCTCGCATGTCGTCTTATCTTTTGGCGTTCGCGGCTGGTGATTTACAGGGTGTTACAGCAAAAACGAAGAATGGTACCTTGGTCGGCGTGTACTCTACCAAAGCTCACCCTGCTTCAAATTTGGAATTTGCTTTAGATATTGCAGTTCGCTCTATTGATTTTTATGAAGAATACTATGGAGTAAAATATCCGATTCCTCAATCTCTGCATGTAGCTTTGCCAGACTTTTCTGCAGGAGCTATGGAAAATTGGGGCTTGGTCACTTATCGTGAAGTTTATCTTTTAGTAGATGAAAACTCAACTGTTACAAGCCGTCAGCAAGTAGCTCTTGTGATTGCTCACGAATTGGCTCACCAATGGTTTGGTAACTTGGTTACAATGAAGTGGTGGGATGACCTTTGGCTCAATGAAAGTTTTGCCAATATGATGGAATATGTCTGTGTGAATGCCATTGAGCCAACATGGAACATTTTTGAGGATTTCCAAACAGGTGGTGTCCCTCTGGCTCTAAAACGGGATGCGACTGACGGTGTTCAATCTGTCCATGTGGAAGTAAAACATCCAGACGAAATCAATACGTTATTTGACCCAGCGATTGTTTATGCTAAAGGAAGTCGTCTTATGCACATGCTTCGTCGTTGGCTAGGAGATGAAGCTTTTGCAAAAGGCTTGAATGCTTATTTTGCAAAACACCAATACAGTAATACGATTGGTCGTGATTTATGGAATGCTCTCGGTGCAGCTTCAGGGCGTGATGTGGCAGCCTTCATGGATTCGTGGCTAGAACAACCAGGCTATCCTGTTTTGACAGCGATTGTGGAAAATGACACTCTCAAAATTTCTCAAAAACAATTCTTTATTGGAGAAAAAGAAGAAAAAGGTCGTCTATGGGTTGTACCGTTGAATAGTAATTGGACTGGTATCCCAGATACCCTAGAAACCGAAACGCTTGAAATTCCAAATTATGCAGCTCTAGCAGCGCAAAATGAAGGAGCGCTTCGCTTCAATACAGAAAATACTGCGCATTACATCACCGATTACCAAGGTGAATTGCTGGATAATATTTTGGCAACTATTACAGACTTAGATAATACAAGTAAGCTACAAGTAGTGCAAGAACGTCGTTTATTGGCTGAAGCTGGTTCTGTTTCATTTGCAGATTTAATCCCAGTTATCGAAAAATTGACCAATGAAAAGTCTTATCTTGTAGTATCTGCTGTGAAGGCTGTACTAAATAGCTTGCGGACTTTTGTGGACGAAGGAACAGAAACAGAGGTTGCTTTCAAGAAATTACTCGTTAAGCTGAATCAAGCTAACTTTGACCGACTTGGTTTTGAAGCGAAAGACGGTGAAACAGATGAAGATGAATTGGTACGTCAAATTGTTGTGGCAAATATGATTGCAGCTGATGATGAACAAGCGAGCCAAAAAGCGAGCCAAATCTTTGAAGCGCATCAAAAAAACTTGGAAAAACTTCCAGCAGCCACTCGTTTGCAAATTTTGATTAACCAAATCAAACACCATGAGACAAAAGAATTGACCGATCAATATCTATCAACCTACATTACAACGGTTGACGGTAACTTCCAACGTCAATTGGCTTCGGCTCTTTCTTATACCAAGGACGAAACAACCCTCACCCATCTTTTAGAAGAATGGAAAAATAAGGATGTTGTAAAACCGCAGGATTTAGCAATGAGTTGGTATTTTACTTTCTTACAACATGATTTCACACAAGGAACTGTCTGGACCTGGGCGCGTGACAATTGGGATTGGATTAAGGCAGCTCTTGGTGGAGATATGAGTTTTGACAAATTTGTCATTTATCCAGCAAGTACCTTTAAGACGTATGAACGTTTAGCAGAATACAAAGCCTTCTTTGAACCACAATTATCTGATTTGGCAATTAGCCGTAACATTAGTATGGGAATCAAAGAAATTTGCGCTCGTATTGATTTGATTGACAAAGAAAAAGCAGCTGTTGAAGCAGCAATCAAAGCGACAGTATAACAGTATAAAAGAGAAAAGGTTGAATGATAATGTCAGCCTTTTCTTATTGCATTTTGCTGTTTTATTAAAAAAGTGATAGTTTTTGAAAGAAAATGCTTGACTTTGAAATGAATTGGTGTATAATAAATCTGTAAACGATTGCAGGAAGAGGTGAGGTCTATCTTAAAATCAGAACGCAAACAGGTAATTTTAGAGGAAATCAATCATCATCAAGTTGTTTCTCTGGATAGCTTAGTTCGTTTGTTAAATACGTCTGAATCAACAGTTCGTAGAGATTTAGACGAATTGGAAGATGAAAGAAAGCTGCGCCGGATTCACGGTGGAGCAGAAAGCATTCATTTCCTTCAAGAGGAAGAAAGCAATCAAGAAAAATCTATCAAAAACGTTCAAGATAAATTACGAATTGCTCAAAAAGCAGCGGAATTGATACAAGAACAGGATGTCATTTTTATTGATGCTGGAACGACAAATGAATTGTTAATCAATGAGCTTTCAAGCAAACATATGACGGTTGTGACCAACTCCATTCACCATGCTACAAAATTAGTTGAGAAAAACATTCCAACGGTTATTATCGGAGGAGTTGTCAAAAGCTCAACAGATGCTAGTATTGGTGGTGTTGCTTTGAATCAAATTGGTCAGTTGAATTTCAACAAAGCCTTTATTGGTATGAATGGAATTGATGAAAATTTCTATACAACGCCTGATATGGAAGAAGGAGCAGTCAAGCGAGCGATTCTTGAAAACGCCAAGCAGACCTACATCTTAGCTGATGCTTCAAAAATCGGTCATTCCTCTTTCGTGAAAGTCGCCCCTATCAAACGTGCTAGCATTATTACGAGTGCATGCGCCAATGAGCAATTGGAAAAGATAAAAGAAAAAACGGAGGTTATTGAAGTATGATTTATACTGTTACGCTTAATCCTTCTATTGACTATATTGTCCGTTTGGATAAGGTCAATGTTGGAAGCGTGAATCGTATGGAGAGCGATGATAAATTTGCTGGTGGAAAAGGCATCAACGTCAGTCGTGTGCTCAAACGTTTGGGAATTGACAATACAGCGACTGGCTTTATCGGTGGCTTTACTGGAAAATTTATTACTGATACCTTGGAAAATGAAGCGATTGCGACAAAATTTGTCCAAGTGTCAGAGGATACGCGTATCAACGTTAAGATTAAAGCAGACGCTGAGACAGAAATCAATGGAACGGGTCCGACTGTCTCACCAGAGCAATTGGCAGCATTAAAAGATATTCTTTTAGGGCTGTCAGAGAAAGATACAGTTGTCTTTGCAGGGTCAAGCAATAAAAATTTAGGCAATGTTGTCTACAAAGAGCTGATTAGCTTGACGAGACAAACTGGAGCACAAGTCGTTTGTGATTTCGAGGGACAAACACTTATTGATTCACTAGAGTTTCAACCATTATTGGTAAAACCAAATAATCATGAACTGGGTGATATTTTTGGAGTGAAGCTGGAAAAGCTGGATGAGATTGAGAAATACGCTCGTGAAATTCTAGCCAAGGGTGCGCAACATGTCATTATTTCTATGGCAGGCGACGGTGCGCTTTTGGTAACAAAGGACGGAGCTTATTTTGCAAAACCAATCAAGGGAATCGTAAAAAATTCTGTCGGAGCTGGTGACTCAATGGTTGCAGGCTTTACTGGCGAATTTGTTCGTTCAGGAAATGCCGTTGAAGCCTTCAAATGGGGAGTAGCTTGCGGAACGGCAACGACTTTCTCTGATGACTTGGCAACAGCCGCTTTTATTAACGAAACGTATGAAAAAGTAGAGGTAGAAAAAATATGAAAATTCAGGATTTACTGAGAAAAGATGTGATGTTGCTTGATTTACAAGCAACTGAAAAAACAGCTGCTATTGATGAAATGATTCGCAGTTTAGTTGACCACGGTTATGTGACAGATTTTGAAACATTCAAAGAAGGAATCTTGGCTCGTGAAGCTTTAACGTCAACAGGCTTGGGCGACGGGATTGCCATGCCACACAGTAAAAATGCGGCAGTCAAAGAAGCAACCGTTCTTTTTGCAAAATCAAACAAGGGTGTGGATTATGAAAGTTTAGACGGGCAACCGACAGATTTGTTCTTCATGATTGCTGCACCAGAAGGAGCGAATGATACTCACTTGGCTGCACTTGCAGAATTGTCACAGTACCTGATGAAAGATGGATTTGCAGACAAACTTCGTCAAGTAACTTCACCAGATGAAGTGATTGCATTATTTGACCAAGCATCTGAAAAAGCAGCAGAACCTACAACGGTAGCACCGGCAACCAAAGATGGTGATTTCTTTGTTGCGGTAACAGCATGTACAACGGGAATTGCACATACTTATATGGCGCAAGAAGCTCTTCAAAAGGTAGCTGCTGAAATGGGTGTTGGCATCAAGGTTGAAACCAACGGTGCTAGTGGTATCGGAAACAAACTGACCGCAGAAGATATTCAAAAAGCAAAAGCGGTTATTATTGCGGCTGATAAAGCTGTGGAAATGGATCGATTTGACGGCAAGCCATTGATTAACCGCCCAGTTGCTGACGGTATTCGTAAGACAGAAGAGTTGATTAACTTGGCATTGTCAGGAAAAGCAGAAGTATATCATGCAGCCAATAAAAAAGCTGCCTCCTCTTCAACAAATGCAGCAGGTGGATTCTACAAACACTTGATGAGTGGTGTTAGCCAAATGCTTCCATTCGTTATCGGTGGTGGTATCATGATTGCGGTGGCATTCTTGATTGACCAAGCAATGGGAGTGCCAAAAGATCAATTGGCAAATCTCGGTACTTATCATGAGTTGGCAGCAATGTTTAAGAATATTGGTGGTTTGGCCTTTGGCTTTATGCTTCCTGTACTTGCTGGTTATATCGCTTATTCTATCGCTGAAAAGCCAGGTTTAGCACCAGGTTTTGTAGCAGGTAGTATGGCTTCAGCAGGTCTTGCTTTTGGTAAAATTCCATTTGCTGAAGGTGGGAAAGCAACTCTTGCACTTGCTGGTGTACCTTCTGGTTTCCTTGGAGCTCTAGTGGGTGGTTTCCTTGCAGGTTACGTTGTAAACTTCCTTAAAAAAGCCTTGAGTGGTCTTCCAAAGTCGCTTGAGGGTATCAAGTCCATTCTACTTTATCCACTTTTAGGTACATTGCTAACTGGTTTCTTGATGCTGTTGGTAAATATTCCAATGGCCGCTATCAATACTGGCTTGAATAGTTTCCTAGAAGGCTTATCTGGTAGTTCAGCTGTCCTCCTTGGACTCGTTGTAGGTGGTATGATGGCTATTGATATGGGCGGTCCCTTCAACAAAGCGGCTTATATCTTTGGTACAGGAACTCTTGCAGCAACTGTTTCAACAGGTGGTTCAGTTGTAATGGCAGCGGTTATGGCTGGTGGTATGGTTCCACCTCTTGCAGTCTTTGTCGCAACCCTTCTATTCAAAGATAAATTCACCGAAGAAGAACGCAATTCAGGCTTGACAAACATTGTTATGGGACTATCCTTCATCACTGAAGGTGCTATTCCATTTGGTGCTGCTGACCCTGCTCGTGCTATTCCAAGCTTTATGGTTGGTTCAGCTTTAGCAGGCGCACTTGTCGGCATGGCTGGTATTAAACTCATGGCACCACACGGAGGTATCTTCGTTATTGCACTTACTTCAAATGCCCTTCTCTATATCATCTTCATCTTGATTGGTGCAATTGTAAGTGGTGTGTTATTCGGAGCACTTCGTAAACCATTGAATAAATAATGATGAGTTTCATCATTCTAGGAGTTGGAGAATAATTCTCTAGCTCCTTTTTTAATCTAAAAGAAACATTGAAAGGAGATGATTTTCATACTGATTAAAATAGTCAGGCGCTGGAAAATATGATATAATTTTAATAACGCATATTTTGAGGAGAAATGAAATGGAATTACAACGCGAAAAAGAATTTGTCAGTCAATATCACTATGATGCACGTAATTTAGAGTGGGAAAAAGAAAACGGAACCCCAGAAACAAAAGTGGATGTCAATTTTCAATTGTTAAATCAAGATCAAGAAGGACAAGTAACTTCTATCGTTGTAATTGTGAGCTTTATGATTGTCTTTGATGCTTTTGTAATTAGTGGAACAATCTCACAAGTCAACCATATCATGGGACAAATTGTCAATGAGCCAAGTGAATTTGAGCAGGACGAAGTAGAACAACTTGCTCGTCCAAGTTTGTCCGTCTTAAATCGTTTGACCTATGAAGTAACAGAAATCGCCTTGGATTTGCCAGGTATCAATTTGGAGTTTTAATGCATGAAATTAGCCGTAATTACTGATTCGTCAGCATATTTGGATAGCAAAGTCATCGAAAATGAGCATTTATTTGTCTTAGATATTCCCGTTAGTATTGACGGGGTTGAGTACATCGAAGGAAAGAATCTTTCTGCTAGCGAATTTTATCAAAAAATGGCAGCCTCTAATGAATTGCCAAAAACTAGCCAACCGAGTATTGCTAGCTTAGTGAACAACCTGTCTTTAGTAGAAGGGCAAGGTTATACTCATGTCATTGGTCTGTTTTTATCGAGCGGCATTTCTGGCTTTTATCAAAATATCCAGTATTTGAAAGATGAATTTCCAAGTTTAGAAATTGCTTTTCCAGATTCAAAAATAACAAGTGCGCCGCTTGGAATGATGGTGAAGCATATTTTGAATTGGGCTGAGCAAGGGTTAGCGTTTGAGCAAATTCTGAGCAATCTTGACGTTCAAATCAAGGGAATTGGCGCTTTTATCATGGTAGATGACTTAAATCATTTGGTAAAGGGCGGCCGTTTGTCGAACGGCGCTGCAATTCTGGGAAACTTGCTCAGTATCAAACCAATTCTTTACTTTAATGATGAGGGTGTCATTGAGGTTTATGAAAAGATTCGTACCGAGAAAAAAGCTACGAAACGCCTGATTGAGATTGTCAAAGAGCAAACTGCACAAGGAAATTACCAAGTGATGATTATTCATGGAAATGCACTGGAAAAAGCAGAACATTTACATCAATTATTGTTAGAAGATGGTGTTTCCGGAGAGATTCCAATTGCGACATTTGGTAGTGTGATTGGAACTCACCTGGGTGCTGGAAGTATTGCCTTAGCTTATATTCCGATTGTTTAAGGAGAATTCCATGAGTATAAAGGTCATTATTGCTGGTTTCAAAGGAAAAATGGGACAAGCTGTTTATAACATGGCGACAGAAGATCCTGCTTTAGAGCTCGTTGGACTGCTTGATCCGTTCACTCCAGAAAGAGAAGTAGCTGGTGTTCCCGTTTTTAATCAGAAAGAAGATTTGAGTGGCGTAGAAGCGGATGTATGGGTTGATTTTACAACTCCTAAAGTAGCCTATGAAAATACTCATTTTGCATTAGAGCATGGCTTTGCGCCTGTGGTCGGAACGACTGGATTTACATCGGATGAAATCAAAGAGTTAGTTGAGCTTTCTCGGCAAAAAGAGCTGGGAGGCTTGATTGCTCCTAATTTTGCTGTAGGAGCGGTTCTTTTGATGCAATTTGCAACGCAAGCAGCTAAATATTTTCCAGATGTGGAAATCATTGAATTACATCATGATCAGAAAAAGGATGCGCCGAGCGGCACAGCGATTAAAACAGCTGAATTGATTAGCAAGGTTCGCCACAAGAAGCATCAGGGTGCAATGGATGAAAAAGAGTTATTACAAGGAGCGCGTGGTGCAGAAATGGACGGCATGCGCATTCATTCGGTTCGTTTACCAGGCTTGGTGGCTCATCAAGAAGTCATCTTTGGCGGTCAAGGTGAGAGCCTGACACTTCGTCATGATTCATACGATCGTAAGTCTTTCATGACGGGGGTGAATTTAGGTATTAAGGAAGTGGTCAAGAAAAAAGAGCTTGTCTACGGATTGGAATATTTATTATGAGATTAGAAAATCTGCCTTCTGAATTTCAGGAGGCTTTACCAGTATTAAAGAAGATTAAGAATGCCGGTTTTGAGGCGTATTTTGTCGGTGGTTCGGTCCGCGATGCTTTATTGAATCGACCGATTCATGATGTGGATATTGCAAGTTCCAGTTATCCAGAAGAAACCAAACGTATTTTTGAGCGAACGATTGATGTCGGAATTGAGCATGGGACAGTTTTAGTCTTAGAAGACAATCATGAATACGAAGTGACGACTTTTCGGACAGAGGATGTCTATGTAGACTATCGCAGACCTAGCCATGTCACATTTGTTCGTTCTCTCGAAGAAGATTTAAAACGGCGCGATTTTACGATCAATGCTTTGGCTTTGGATGAAGCAGGGAATGTGATTGATTTATTTGCAGGGTTAGCTGATTTAGAAAATCAGATTTTACGTGCTGTAGGAACACCTTCGGAACGTTTCAACGAAGACGCTCTGCGCATCATGCGAGGATTTCGTTTTCAGGCAGCTTTAGGTTTTGACTTGGACACAGACACATTTCAGGCTATGAAACTGTGTGCGCCGCTATTAGAAAAAATTTCTGTGGAGCGGACTTTCATTGAATTTGACAAACTACTGACAGCGTCTTATTGGCGTAAAGGATTGAAAAGTCTGCTTGCCAGTGGTGCAACGGACTATTTACCTGACATGCGCAGCAGCCAATTACAATTGGAAACGATGTTTGATGTTAAAGCAGATTTTCAATTTACGAGTTCAGAGCAAGCCTGGGCTACTCTTTTAATGGCTCTTCAAGTAAATAATGTTAAAAAATTCCTCAAACATTGGAAAACTTCAAATGAATTTCAAAAGCGCGTAGAGCAAATTGTCACGATTTATACTATCCGCCAAAGGCATTTTCTGGATAAGGAAGAATGCTATCGTTTTGAACTGGACCTGATGATACAAGCAGAAGAAATTCGTCAAGCACAGGGATTACCTGTTGATTTTGAAAAGATTCATTCTACTTATGATTCACTAATGATTCATGATAAACATGAAATTGTCGTCAATGGTGACCTGTTAATCAAAGAGTTTGGTTTTAAGCCTGGGCCTGCTTTAGGACAGCTCTTGACTGAGATTGAGATAGCTATTGTGAATGGTGTCTTGGACAACCGTCTGGAGGCTATTTTAGCTTTTGTAGAGGAGAGAAGATGAGTGACTTTATTGTTGAAAAGTTGACTAAAACGGTGGGAGATAAGACTGTTTTTAAAAATATTTCCTTTATTATTCATGGTTTGGATCGGGTTGGCTTGATTGGGGTCAATGGAACTGGAAAAACGACTCTTTTGGATGTCCTATCTGGAAAATCTGGATTTGACGGGGATGTCAATCCTTTTTCTGCTAAATCGGGCTATAAGATTGGTTACTTAACCCAAGAACCACGCTTTGATGACGATAAAACGGTGCTAGATACGGTTTTATCTAGCAATCTGCGAGAAATGCAGCTCATTCGTGAGTATGAGCTATTGCTGTCTAACTATGATGAAAGCAATCAATCTCGTTTAGAGAAAGTTATTGCTGAAATGGATGCTCTTCAAGCATGGGAAATTGAAAGTCAAGTTAAGACCGTTTTGTCTAAGCTGGGTTTGACCGACTTATCTGCTAAGGTCGGCGACCTGTCAGGTGGTTTGCGACGCCGCGTGCAATTGGCGCAAGTCTTGTTAGGAGACAATGACTTATTGCTCCTTGATGAGCCGACAAATCATTTGGATATTGATAGTATCGAATGGCTGACGAATTTTTTGAAGAATTCCAAAAAAACGGTTCTTTTCATTACCCATGACCGCTATTTTCTAGATCATGTTTCGACGCGGATTTTTGAATTGGACAGCGGAGATTTGCTTGAATATCAAGGAAATTATCAAGATTATGTTCGTTTGAAGGCAGAACAAGACGAGCGAGATGCTGCCCTTCTCCATAAAAAGCAGCAACTTTATAAGCAGGAATTATCCTGGATGCGCCGTCAGCCACAGGCCAGAGCAACCAAGCAGCAAGCTCGAATCAATCGTTTTCAAGATTTGAAAAAGGATTTATCTGATCAAGCGATTCAGACAGACTTAGAAATGAATTTCGAGACCAGTCGGATTGGGAAGAAAGTGATTGAATTTAAAGATGTGGACTTTGCTTATGGTGATAAGAAGATTCTTTCTCATTTCAATTTGTTAGTTCAAAATAAAGATCGGATTGGGATTGTGGGGGATAATGGTGTTGGAAAATCTACCTTGCTCAATCTAATTGCTGGGAAATTAGCACCTCAATCTGGTCAATTGATCATTGGTGAGACGGTTCGTGTGGCTTATTTCTCACAGCAAATTGAAGGGTTGGACGAATCCAAACGCGTTATTAATTTCTTGCAGGAAGTCGCAGAAGAAGTTAAGACATCTGTGGGGACGACATCTATTGCTGAACTGCTAGAACAATTTCTCTTTCCTCGCTCCACTCATGGAACTTTGATTGAAAAATTGTCTGGAGGAGAGAAAAAACGGCTTTACCTTCTCAAGTTATTGTTGGAAAAGCCGAATGTTTTGCTGTTGGATGAGCCAACCAATGATTTAGACATTACAACTCTGACGGTATTGGAGAATTTTCTGCAAGGTTTTGCTGGACCAGTCATTACAGTCAGCCATGATCGGTATTTCCTTGATAAAGT
>ERZ772766.1400-NODE-1400-length-13030-cov-5.300501_pt1 | contig 13030 bp, 10 predicted proteins | sample MGYA00511379_ERZ772766 | MGnify/ENA primary metagenome ERZ772766 (study PRJEB29015, sample SAMEA2737895) | human oral metagenome | biome: human oral; feature: human-associated habitat; material: dental | place: China | collected 2116 ...
AATGATCCAGATTGAAGGCCTCAACAGCCTTCGTCACATGTGACCTCATACCGCTTGCGGTATTGAAACAAGATCAGAATCGGACTTCTTGTTGAAGTTGAACATAGGTCACATGTGACCTCATACCGCTTGCGGTATTGAAACCATCAGTTGGTTCGTTTCGCCAATTCCTCGACCGTGGTCACATGTGACCTCATACCGCTTGCGGTATTGAAACCACGTAGTTGCGATACATCGAATCGTACTTACTCGTGGTCACATGTGACCTCATACCGCTTGCGGTTTGTTACACAAAAAAGAGAGCCAAATGGCTCTCTTTTTTTGTGGCTGCGTTGAAGCGTTGTTCGCTCTTTCCTATCCGCACTTTTTTTGACACGCACGGTCGCTTGCTTTCGTTTATACTGTTCTTACAGACGAAACATTACGAAATCGAAAGGAGCGATCCTCATGCGTTTTTCTGAAGTTCTTGAAGTTTTCCGCCCTGCCCTCGATCTTGTCCTTGCTGAACTTCCTTCCGATGCCGCTTCCGCAGCGCGTTGGATGATGGAGGATGAGGAACTGCACCGTTTGGGCGGGGCGGTGATGGGGCATGTCGCTCAGGCGGTACTGCACCGCATGGATCCGGAAGCGATGCGAGTCTGGGAGGAGGTTCGCGCCGCGATGGCGGATTCTGTGGCGGGGGTTGATGAGCAGCGTTCGTGGGGCTGACGGCTTGGCGTCTTTTGTGTATCGCAGGGGCGATGCGCGGGTGCAGGAGATTCTCCTACGCTGTGCGGCGGTCCTGTTTTTTATGGAACAATGTCATGAAATGATTGACAAAAACGCTTTCTTGCGCTAAAATCAACTTAGTGAGATTGCTTTTTAACGAGGACTTATTGTTAGAAAAAAGAATCTAATTGGATAACGAGGCTTTTCCGCGGGCGGCTCTTGCGTTCGCACTCGGATGTGCCTGTGTGCAAGGAGGAGAACATCATGGTGATGCAGGAAGTGACGACGCTGCTGCGCGAGAAGGGGTTCAAGGTGACGCCGCAGAGACTGGCCGTTTACGATGTGCTCTGCCATACGAAGGCGCACCCGACGGCGGATATGATCTACGGCGAATTGCAGCCGACGTATCCGACGATGAGCTTGGCGACGGTCTACAAGACGCTCGACATTCTGAGCAAGGTCGGTCTGGTGCAGGTCTTGAACGTCGGCGAGGAGAGCTTCCGCTACGATGCGAACACGACGAGCCATCCGCATATCTGCTGCGTGAGCTGCGGTCGTGTGGACGATGTCTACAAGGCGGATGCGGGCGATCTCGTCGAGCAGGTGGAGAACGAGACGGGCTATGCCGTTTCGGGCAAACAGCTGTATTTCTACGGCATGTGTCCCGCCTGCCGCAAGGCAGCGCATTGAGCATAGGGCAGCCAAAAAGAAAACCGCAGTCACCCTTTCGGGATGGCTGCGGTTTTTCTGTACGAGGAGTCGTTTCATGCGCCGGCTTTGACGCATGGAACGGCTTCTCTTTTTTCTTCAAAGCTTTTCGACGATCGCTTTCGTGTATTCGTGCGTCGTCGCCGTGCCGCCGAGGTCGGGGGTCAGGCTCGTCGCTTCCTTGAGCGTTGCGTCGACGGCGCGGCGGATGCGGGCGGCTGTCTCGTTGTCGCCGAGGTGTTCGAGCATCATGCAGGCGGACCACAGGAATGCCGTGGGGTTCGCGATGCCTTTGCCCGCGATGTCGGGCGCACTGCCGTGCACGGCTTCGAACATCGCCAAACGATCGCCGATGTTGCTCGACGGCAGGAGGCCGAGGCCGCCGATGAGTCCGCTCGTGAGATCGGACACGATGTCGCCGTAGAGGTTCGGCATGACCATGATGTCGAAGTTTTCGGGGTGCATGACGAGCATCATGCAGACGGCGTCGACCATCTTGTCGTCGGCTTCGATGGCAGGAAATTCCTTGGCGACTTCGTAGAAGACGGAGCGGAAGAGTCCGTCGGAGAGTTTCATGATATTTGCCTTGTGGACGCACGTGACCTTCTTTCGCCCATGCGCTTCGGCGTAGCGGAAGGCGGCGCGGCAGATTCGCTCGCTCTTCTCGCGCGTGATGATCTTCGTCGCGTGCATGGTATTTTCGTCGATTTCTTCCTCGACGCCGACGTAGAGGTCTTCCGTGTTCTCGCGGAAGGTGATGAGATCGACCTTGGGGAAGGGCGTACGGACGGCTTCGTTCGACTTCGCGGGGCGGATGTTCGCATAGAGGTCGTACTTCGTGCGAAGCGTGACGTTGAGCGAACGGAAGCCCTTGCCGACGGGCGTCGTGATGGGGGATTTCAAAAGGACGTGCGTCTTTTCAAAGGAGGCGAGTCCGGCTGTCGGAATCAGTGCGCCGTTTCGCTCGTACTCGGCTTCGCCGACGTTAAAGATTTCGTATGCGAGGTTTGCGCCCGCCTTTTCCAGGATTTCGAGGACGGCGTCCGTGATTTCGGGGCCGATGCCGTCGCCTTTGAATACGGTGATGGTGTTCTTCGTCATTCAGCGTTCCTCCCTCGGCACATAGTCTACCATCGTGCCGACGTACTTGGCGGCGGGGCGCACGATGCGGTTGTCGTAGAGCTTGTGCTCGACGTTGTGCGCGATCCAGCCCGCCGTGCGCGAGAGCACGAAGAGCGGCGTGAAGAGGTCGCGCGGGATGCCGAGGATCTCGTAGGCGAGGCCGCTGTAGAAGTCGATGTTGCTCGACATGCTCACGCCTTTCTTCTCGCTCAGATAGCGTTTGGCGACGCGCTCAAAGCGCACGAAGAAGTCGAATTTTCTTTCGACGCCCTTCTTCGCCGCGAGCCTGCCGATATGATCGCGGATGACTTCGGCACGCGGGTCGGACAGCGTGTAGACGGCATGGCCGATGCCGTAGACGAGTCCCGAGGGGTTGTCGAGCTCCTTGTTCAGCAGACGCTCGATGACGCGCTCGATGGCGGCGTCGTCGGCATCGAGTCCGACAGCTTCGATGACCTTGTCCATCATGTTGGCGACGCGCACGTTGGCGCCGCCGTGGCGCGGGCCTTTCAGCGAGCCGATGGAGCTGGCGATTGCCGAGTAGAGGTCGGTGTCGGTCGAGGAGACGACGACGTTCGTAAAGGTCGAGTTCGTGCCGCCGCCGTGGTCGGCGTGCAAAAGGAGCAGGATGTCCAAGAGACGCGCTTCGTCCGGCGTGAACTTGCCGTCGAGGCGCAGCATGGAAAGGATGTTTTCGGCGGTCGAAAAGCCCTGCTGCGGATAGTGCAGCACGAGGCTCTCGCGGCCGAAGTAGTGCGTCTTGGCGTTGTAGGTGTAGCACGCGATGGACGGCAGCTTCGCCATGAGGTTGACGCCCTTGATGAGCGTCCGATAGACGTCGGTCGCGTCCGGGTCGGGGTCGTAGTTGTAGAGCGCGAGGATCGACTGCTGGAGCTGGTTCATGAGGTTCTTGCCCGGATGGTGCAGCAGGTGCGTTTCGAGGAAGCCTTCGGGCAGTTCGTAGCCTTCCTTGAGGCTCTGACAGTAGCGCCGAAGGTCGTCTTCCGACGGCAGGTAGCCGAAGAGCAGCAGGAAGCACGCTTCTTCGTAGAGATAGGAAGAGCGGTCGGCGGAATTGACGAGATCCATGACGTTGATGCCGCGATAGAACAGCTCGCCGTCGGCGTCGACCTTGTGGCCGTCGTCGTCGACCTTGTAGCCGACGACGTCGGCGACGCGCGTCAGGCCGATTAAGACGCCCGTCTTGTCCTCGTTTCTGAGGCCGCGCTTGACGTTGTATTTTTTGAAGAGATCTTTGGCGATTGTCGTGTAGTTCTGCGACTTGCCGTAAAATTGCGCGAGATGGATTGCCTTGTCCATGGCAATGTCCCCTTTCAGATGAACAGCTTGGAATGACCATGCTCACGGAAATGGTCTTTCCGAAAAGCACAAATGCATTATAGCACGCAGTTCAAATATATAAAATGGGTTATTGCTCCTATAATAAAATTTGCATAGAAGTGTTGACGCTTGCGCCGCTTTGTGATAACTTAACGAAAGGAAAGGGCGGGCGCATTCGTCGTTTCCAATGAAAGGAAAAGCAAAGGCGGCTTTGCCGAGGTCTGCGCAATGGCTGCGCATCCTGCGGCGGGGCGGCGGCAAAGGGAGTGTCTTTATGACGGCAAAAGCGTTGACATTGACGGAAAAGATCCTGCACGAGCATCTCGTGACGGGCGAGATGAAAAAGGGAGCGCCGATCGGCATACGCATCGACCAGACGCTGACGCAGGATGCGACGGGCACGATGGCGTACCTGCAGCTTGAGGCGATGGGCGTCGATCAGGTCAAGACGGAGCTTTCCGTCAGCTATGTCGACCACAACACCTTGCAGAGCGGCTTCGAGAACGCCGACGATCACAAGTATCTGCAGACGGTCGCGAAGAAGCACGGCGTCTTCTTCTCGCGCCCCGGCAACGGCATCTGTCATCAGGTGCACCTTGAGCGCTTCGGAAGGCCGGGCGCGACGCTCCTCGGCAGCGACTCGCACACGCCGACGGGCGGCGGCATCGGCATGCTCGCGATCGGCGCGGGCGGCCTCGATGTCGCGTGCGCGATGGCGGGCGAGCCGTTCATGCTGAACATGCCGCGCGTCGTCGAGGTGCGTCTGACGGGCGCTCTTCAAAAGGGCGTGAGCGCCAAGGACATCATCTTGAAGGTGCTTTCCATGCTCACGGTCAAGGGCGGCGTCGGCAAGGTCATCGAGTATACGGGCGACGGCGTCAAGACGCTTTCCGTGCCCGAGCGCGCGACGATCACGAACATGGGCGCGGAGCTTGGCGCGACGACGTCGGTCTTTCCGAGCGACGAGGTGACGCGCGACTTTTTGCGCCGCGAAGGGCGCGAAGATGTGTTCCGCGCACTCGCTGCCGATGCGGGTGCGGTCTACGATGAGCGCTATGACATCGACCTTGCGGCGCTCGAACCGTTGATCGCTCTGCCGCACATGCCCGACGTCGTCAAGACGGTGCGCGAGGTCGCGGGGCAGCCGATCGATCAGGTCGCCATCGGCAGCTGCACGAATTCGTCGTATCGCGACATCATGACGGTGGCGTCCATCTTGGACGGCAAGCGCGTCGCGCCGAATGTCTCGCTCGTCTTGTCGCCCGGCTCGCGTCAGGTGCTCTCCATGGTCGCGGATGCGGGCGGCCTTGCCAAGATCCTCGCGGCGGGTGCGCGCCTCCTAGAATGCACATGCGGCCCCTGCATCGGCATGGGGCAGTCGCCCGTGACGAATGCGTGGTCGCTGCGCACATTCAACCGCAATTTCAAGGGCAGGAGCGGCACGCTCAGCGCGAACGTCTGTCTTGTCTCGCCTGAGACGGCGGCGGCAAGCGCCGTCGCAGGCGTCATCACCGATCCGCGCGAAGCCGACTTCGAGCTGCCCGCTGAGCCGCAGGCGTTCCTCGTCGATGACTCGATGATCTATGCGCCCGAGCGCGAGCATCCCGAGAGCGTCGAGGTCGTGCAGGGGCCGAACATCCGCCCGCTGCCCGAGAACACGCCGCTCGCAGCTGCGATTGAGAAGGAAGTCGTCATCAAGGTCGGCGACAATATCACGACCGACCACATCATGCCGGCGGGCGCGAAGGTTCTGCCGTACCGCTCGAACATCGAGAAGATCTCCGAGTTCGTCTTTCGCGACGTGCAGGAGGGCTTCAAGGCGCACTGTCAGAAGGCGGGCGGCGGCATCATCGTCGCGGGCGAGAACTACGGGCAGGGTTCGAGCCGTGAGCACGCGGCGCTCGCGCCGATGTATCTGGGCATCAAGGCGGTTCTGGCCAAGAGTTTTGCGCGCATCCACGCGGCGAACCTCGTGAACTTCGGCATCGTGCCGCTGCTCTTCGACGAGGCGGCGGACTACGAGGCGATCGCCGAGGGCGACGTGCTCTTCCTCGACTTCTCCGCGCTCGCGCCGGATGCGCCCGTCCGCGTGGAGAACCGCACGAAGAAGCGGAGCTTCAGCACGCACCACGCGCTCTCGGCGCTCGACATCGAGATGCTGAAAGCGGGCGGCAAGCTCAACTATATCAAGAACAAGCAGTAACGCAGAAAAACGTCCAAGAGGCATGAACTCTTGGACGGTTTTGCATGTCACATATTTTCTTGCAGGACGAAGACTCTTTCCGGTCCGATGGATTTTGGTTTATTTGTGTTTCTCGAAGAAACGGATCGAGCGGTCACTCAATGCGGTATTTTTTAAAAAGGCGTTTTCTTACCGCTTCATTGTTGGACGCTTCACGCGCCTCCTCGATTTTTCCTGCTTCAAGGAGCAGGGACATGAGACGCGTGACACGGCTTTCGCCCCGCGCTTCGCCCCGTGCTTCGCCCCGCGCTTCGCCCCGTGCTTCGCCTCGCGCCTCACCTTCCTCGGCGGCAGCCTGCAGACTGGAACGATAGTCCATGATCGCCATTTGCCGATTGACGTAACGAAGATACTCGTCCGGATTGCACAGGAAAAGCTTTTCCGCTTCCATCGCTTCTTTGATTGCAGGTTCGCTCATGGCCAATTCCTCCCTTTCCGGATCTGTGAGCTTGTTTGCAAAGTACGCAAGCCAACGCTCCATTTTTGATAATTCGTCGATCTTTTTTTGCGGAGCTTTTATATACTTTGGAATTTCTATAAAATGCAGTTCCATATCCTTGTTCAGCCGGTCACCTGTTTTGGGATTGTAGATACTGTACATCGCTACGGGTTCCGATTGCGGCAACAGCTCAAATGCAAGGAGGTTGATCGTAATAGCAGGGCGCAGGACGCGATAGCCTTCACCGCGCGAAAGAGAAAGAAGGTATAGGCGTGCCCAGTAGAACAACGTGCGGCGCTGCATATCGTTATAATTGATGACCTGTACTTCTACATCGACCAGTTCGCCCGTATCAAGCTCGCAGGCAATGTCCAGACGCGACAGTTTTCCGCCATCGGCGTCAGGCGGCATCTCCGTTTGCCGAAACGTAATCTCACGGATCTCATGCTCCAACGATTCTTGCAGCACGGCATTCAGAAAGTTGATGGTGATTTGCTTGCGTTCCTCTTTGCCGAAGATAAATTTGAAAGCAACATCGTTCATTGGATCGAAGCGCTGTCGCTCGAATGCTTGGAAAAACTGTGCTTTCTTTGACATTTCAGCCTCCATTCGTTCAGGTGGAGAGCCAGTCGCCCTTTTTCATATTATAGCATATCTTTTCGGGGCAAGGCAGGGAATTATTTAGCAAGAATATGGTTTGCCTTATCTGGCGCACTCGAAGAACGAATGGCGAGCAGCAGTCCTAGTCAGTCCCGGCATTTTGTGATATACTGGAAATACGATAGAGAGTCGTGTTGCTGGGAGGAGACTGAGACATGAAATACGACGTCACGATCACGAATATCGGCAGCCTTGCGCCGAATTTCTTGGAGAACAGTTCGAGCATCATCCTGCTTGACGAGGGCGTGCGCCCGAACCTCACGGAGATGGTCGTCGAGCATACGCCAGGGGAGCTGTCGGACGACATCAAGGTCGGCGACACGCTGACGATGGGAGCGAAGAGGAAGTACAAGGTCGTCTCCGTCGGCGAGGCGGTCAACGAGAACCTTCGCAAGGATGGTCACTGCACGGTTGTCATCAACGCCGAAGGCTCGATGCCCGGACAGCTCATCGTCAAGGGCAGCCTGCCGCCGCGCCTCAACCTCGGCGACAAGATCACGATCGAGTGAGAAATGTGAAATAGCGAGGATGGACGCAAAGACGCCCTGCCGTGATGGCAGGGCGTCTTTGCGTCACTATAAGAAGATTTATAGTGACGCTTAGAATACGTTATGTTGACCCTGAACCTCTACAACAGACATGTCGCTCGTATCCCGCTCCCAGGCGCGCAGACTTTTGCATCGATTCGATCGCTTCGCGAGTGTCGTTCTCGACTTTGCGGAGATCGAGTCCATCGGACAGGGATTTGCCGACGAGATCTTCCGTGTGTATTGCAGGGAGCATCCTGAAGTGGATATTTCCTTCATTCATGCGAATTTGTCCATTCGACGCATGATTGATCATGTGCGAAATACGAAATGAAAGGAAATTCCTTTGTCAAGTCTTGCGCCGAGAAAAAGGTTATGCTATGATATGTTCAAAGCAGAAGTTGCCTGAGGTGCACGTGAGCTTTTCATTATGTCTAACCTACAGTTTTCTAAGGGAATCTGGCTAGGCTTGCGGATGCTGGATCGCCTTCGAGCGAATAGCAGAAACAAGACTCAAGATGCCCACCTGCGAGTCGCAGGTTTTAGACATATAAAGCAAACGACATTTTGGACATCTGCTTTGAAAAGGGGTCGCTAGAAGATTTATGGCTGGTGGTCTCTTTTCGCCTTGTGTGGAGTCTGTAAAGCAGCCTTTCCAGTCGGATGCTTTACAGGCTCTATGCTTTTTTCGGATTTTTGTCGATGAGCGGCGCTTTGGTGATGATGCTTTCACCGAAGCGCTTTTTCAGTGCGTCGATTGCGCCGTAGAGGCGCTCTTTTTTTTCGTCACGAAAGAGCGATGGCAGGGCGCTCGGCTCGAAGTTTTCGCCCGTGATGCCGAGGAGGCGGATGCCGCTCTTGATGCCGAGTTCGCGGAAGAGGTCGCGTGCCGTCTGGAAGATCGGCTCGTCGTGCGCAGTTGCCTCAAAGAGCGTGCGGCTGCGCGTGAAGGTCGTGAAGTCGGCGCGGCGCACCTTGAGCTGGATCGTGCGTGCGGCGACGCCTGCGAGGCGCAGCCGCCAGCCGACCTTTTCGGCGAGCGAGAGAAGCTCGCGCTCGGCTTCTTCGGCGCTTTCGAGGTCGCGCTCGAAGGTCACTTCCTTGCCGATGGATTTCGCCTCGCGGTCAGGCTCGACGCGCCGCTCGTCGCGCCCGAAGGAAAGTTCCTTCAAGGCGTGCGCCGCGCGTCTGCCAAGGCTGCGTGCGAGCTTCTTTTCGTCGGCCTGCTGCATCTCGCCGATGGTCTTGATGCCCAAAGCGGCGAGTTTTTCCTCCGTGCGCTTGCCGACGCCCCAGAGGCGGCGCACGGGAAGCGGTGCGATGCGCCGAACGGCGTCTTCTGCGCGAATCTCGACGAGTCCGTCGGGCTTTTCGAGGTCGCTCGCGAGCTTGGCGAGGAACTTGTTCGGCGCGATGCCGACGGAGGCGACGAGCGCGGTTTTTTCGCGGATTTCCGCCTTGAGTCTTTGGGCGAGGACGCGCGGGCTGGGCGCGAGAAGCCCCATGCCCGTGACGTCGAGGAAGGCTTCGTCGATGGAAAGCGGCTCGACGAGCGGCGAGTAGCGCGAGAAGATGGCGAAGATTTCGGCGGAGACGGCGCGATAGAGCGCGTAGTTTCCCTGTACGAAGATGCCGTCGGGACAGCGGCGGCGCGCCGTCGTCATGGGCATGGCCGAGTGTACGCCGCTTCGGCGCGCCTCGTAGGAGGCGGTCGCGACGACGCCGCGCGAAGAAAGCCCGCCGACGATGACGGGCTTTCCTCTGTATTCGGGGTGCTCACGCTGCTCGACGGCGGCGAAGAAGGCGTCCATATCGACGTGAAGAATCGTGCGCTGCATTTTATTCGCCTCCCTGTGCGTTGTGCGGGAAAAGGGAAATCGGAGAGGCTTTTCGGCTTCCCCGATTTCCCGATTCATTTTATTGGAAAAGGGCGGTGATTTCCTCCTCCGACAGCTTTGAGAGGAAGTTCTCGCCGGGCTGGATCATCTGGTCGATCAGCGCTTTTTTCTTTTCCTGCAGTTCATAGATCTTTTCTTCGATCGTGTCCTTCGTGATGAATTTCAGCACCTGCACGTTGTTTTTCTGACCGATGCGGTAGGCGCGGTCGGTCGCCTGATCTTCGACGGCGGGATTCCACCACGGGTCGTAGTGGATGACCATGTCGGCGCCCGTGAGGTTCAGCCCCGTGCCGCCCGCTTTGAGCGAGATGAGGAAGAGCGGCTCTGCGCCCGCGTTGAAGTCGCGCACGCGGCGCATGCGCTCAAGGGCGGGCGTCGAGCCGTCGAGGTAGGCATAGCTGAGATTCATGACGTCGAGGCGCGCGGCGATGTGGCTGAGCATCGTCGTGAACTGCGAGAAGATGAGGATGCGGTGTCCGGCGGCGACGGCGTCGGCGACGACTTCTTCGAGCATGTCGAGCTTGCCCGAGCCGCCCGTGTAATCTTCGAGGAAGAGCGCAGGGTCGCAGGCAATCTGGCGAAGGCGCGTGAGGATCGCGAGGATCTTGATGCGCGATTCGCCGAAGCCGTGCGCCTTGAGTTCGGCGGCGAACTCCTTCTTCGCCTGCACGAACCATGCGTGATAGACCTTCCGCTGCTCGTCCGTCATCTCGTTCGTCATCTTGCGCTCGACCTTGTCGGGCAGTTCTTCGAGCACGTCCTTCTTGAGGCGGCGCAGGATGAAGGGCGAGATGTAGCGCAGGAGGTCGGCGCTCGCGTGCGGATCTTTGGCGCGTACGATGGGCGTCTCGAACTGCGATTGGAAGTGCTTGCGGCTCTTGAGATAACCGGGCATGAGGAAGTCGAAGATCGACCAGAGTTCGGTCAGGCTGTTCTCGATCGGCGTGCCCGTCAGAGCGAAGGCGGCATCCGCCCGGAGCTTTTTTACCGCCTTTGCTGCCTGCGTCGCGGGGTTCTTGATCTGCTGCGCCTCGTCGAGGAAGATATGGCTGAAATGCTCCTTCTCGTAGAGGTCGATGTCACGGCGCAGCATGTGGTACGTCGTGATGATGACGTCGGCGTCCTTCAGAGCGGGCGAAAGAGCCGCCTCGCGTTCCGCCTTTGTGCCGGCGACGATGGAAGCCTTGAGCTCGGGCGCGAACTTTTCGATTTCTTCGAGCCAGTTGTACATCAAAGACGTCGGCGCGACGACGAGGGCGGGCGGCCTCCCCTCCTCGCGGTGCGCGAGCAAAAAGGCGATGACCTGCAGGGTCTTGCCGAGTCCCATGTCGTCGGCGAGGATGCCGCCCAAGCGATAGGCGGCGAGCGTCGAGAGCCACGAAAAGCCCGTCTGCTGGTAGTCGCGCAGCACGCCCTTGAGCGTTTCGGGCGGTTCGATGTCGGCGTCGACGGGATTCTTGATGTCGCGCACGATGCTCTTGAAGCGCTTGCTTCGCGCGAGGCGGATGCTCTTGTCCTCCTTGGCGAGCGCGTCGAGGTAGAGCGCCTGGCGAAGCGGCAGGCGGATGTTCTGCGCATCGGTCGCCTTCTTGATGCCGGTGCTCTCGATGAAGTCGGCGAGGCCTGCGAGTTGCTGGTCGCCGAGCGTCACGAAGGTGCCGTCCTTGAGCCTGTGGTAGACCCTCTTCTCGCGGTACGAGCGCAGCACGCCGATGAGCTCGGCAAAGTCGATATGCGCCGCATCAAAGGTCACGTCGAGGAGGTTTTCGTCGTTGACCGAGACGCCGATCGTCACGGGGGGCATGCGGCGCACGGGCTTTTCGTGGAAGGCGTCGGCGTAGTAGACGTCGGTGATCTTGGAAAGCTCGGGCAAGGCCTCGTCGAGGAAGAGGAAGCTCTGCGCCTCGTCACTCTGCACGAAGCGGCCATCCTTGGGCAGGAAGTCATAGGTGTCGAAGAAGGCGAAGATCGCCGCCTCGCCCGCCGCGTCGCGGATGAGGCGGCGGCCGCTCGGCGCTTCCTGCGGCGCTTTGCCCGCGAGCGGGTTGAACTTCATTTCATCGTAGTGAAATTCGAGACGCGCGGCGATGCCGTCCCCGTGGTAGTCGAGGTAGACGGCGGCGGAAAGCGGCATGATCTCGTAGCGTTCGGCGAAGGCGGGCGCGATCTCGACCTCGGCGACCTTCTCGATCTCGGGCAGGATCGTGCTGAAGAAGGCGGGGATGTCCTGCGCGGCGATGGTGAGCGAGCGCGAGGAGCCGAAGGCTTCGAGCAGCGGGTGCAGGGCGGCGGAGAAGGAGGGCGGTACATGGTAGATCGTATCTTCGACGAGCAGGAAGTGCGCGTCGTCGTCCAGATAGCAGACTTCGTCCGTCAGCATCATGAGGCGGCCGCTGCCCGCTCTCTCGGCAAGCCCCAATTCGAGGGCGGGCGTTCCCTCGACGATCTCGACGGTGCGCTCCTCGTGTACGCCCGTCCTCGCTTGAAAGGGAGCATCGGCTTCCTGCATGAGCGAGAGGAAGCGCACGAGTGCGCTCGGCGTGAGCTTGACCGCCTTGCCTTCGAAGATGGTTCCGCTCAGGCGAGCGCCGTATGCGCCGCCGTAGTAGAGGCTGCTCACTTCATCCTTCCAGAGGTCGAGCAGGAAGTGCCAGAGCATCGTCGAGATGCCGGGCGCGAAGGCCGCCGTCTGCGGGTCGACGGTCAGCTTCTTGCCGAATTCGATGGGCGTGCCGGCGAGGAAGGAGCGCATGAATTCCTGCATGCTGCGCATGACGTAGAGCCGCTCGCGCCCGATGCGAAACTCCAGCCAGCAGTTGGAGCGGCCGTAGTGGCGCTCGAAGAAGAAGTGCGGCTCAAGGAAGATGGGCGTCTCGCGAAGAGCGGCGGGCAGAAGTTTCTTCGGTGCGTTCAGGTGCGCGTGCTTCTTGGCGCGTGCGAAGCAGTCGAAGATGCGTCCTGTGGGTTTTCGGTACGGCACGGGCGCGGCAGTGCCATCGCCTTCTTCTTCGAACTGGCCTGCCTGTATGACCTTCAAGAGTGCGACGACGTGCTTGCAGGCGCCGTTGTAGAGGGCGGCGGCGGGGCATGTGCAGTCGTAGGCCTCGATCTTCTCGCCCGCCTTGTCGAGGCGCACGCGCACCTCGTAGTCCTCCGATCCTTCGACAGTCGCGACGTAGATGGAGGTGCCGGGACGACGCAGGAGCTTCGCCACGCGCCCGTCCTTGAAGTAGCGGCAGCCCTTGCGGTATGACATATCGTTGGACAGCTCATGTATGGCAGAGTCTTTGAGCAAGACGATCTCTCCTTTGCGCACGGCGCACGGCTACAGTAAGCTACACGCACAAACGTCCACTTTGTGGACATTGTGCGCCGCCCTTACAGA
>ERZ772766.1403-NODE-1403-length-13005-cov-4.870811_pt1 | contig 13005 bp, 6 predicted proteins | sample MGYA00511379_ERZ772766 | MGnify/ENA primary metagenome ERZ772766 (study PRJEB29015, sample SAMEA2737895) | human oral metagenome | biome: human oral; feature: human-associated habitat; material: dental | place: China | collected 2116 ...
CGCCCCTACACCTGCTCATGCTAATTTTTCGCAAACTATTTCTGTTTGACTATAAATTCAAAACTCCCTACTTCTATTACGTCCTTTTCATTCGTTACTCTTACGGTGGTTTCTTGTTTTTGCTCCTTATCGGTACCGAAATGCGTATAGAAGGTAATACGGAGGGTTACAGGCATGAGTTGCTTTTGAGAGCGAGTGCCAAAGTAATCAGCCTCTATTTTGTAAGAACCTTTGGGTGCTTTCTTGAGCATAAACTCCTCTGGGCCATAGCCTTGGGTGACATCTTTAGAGATTTTTCCGCCAAGGTAGGTAAGTTTGTTATCGAAAAAACACTTCTCATCAGTGGGGTCGGTCACCCATAAGTCCATATCACAATTGTCGGTATCCCAAGAGAGTACCACACGTATATCTACAGGTTCTGACTTGAGCAGGCGCTTGTCCATAAAGTTTGTTTTGATTCCCTTATGGCGCGCCACGAGGCTATTAATGTCGTTCATGGTTACCAATTGTACATCACCAAAGCGATCGTCCCAAGTGTTTTCAACGACCTTATATAGGGTTTCCACGGCTTCTTGGTACTGCTTATCTTCGGCTAAGGCCAGTCCTAAATCACGATAGGACTGGGGTTCTTCCTCTCGGATAGTCACTACCTTTCGGAATACTTCTATGGCTTCCTTGTAAGCCTTGTAACTGCTGAGTTTGTAACCCAATACACGGAGCAGCTGAGCGTCCTCCAAGTTCAGTTCGGCCAAGTTGGACACTACCAATACTGCCTGTGCAAGGTCTCCTCTCTTGAAGAAGTAATCCGCTACGTCCACATAAAAAGAGGGTGTTTGTCCGTATTCCTTTTTGAGCTTATGGTAAGTCTCTATGGCTTTGGCAGGATCGGTGTATTCCAAGACCTTAAGGTAAGGCGTATCAGGATCGTAAGCATTGAGCACAATTCTGGCTTGGGGAGGATTGTACCCTAAGGATTCAGCGGCAGGTTCAGCCAGTTCCATTTCCATTTGTTGAGCACTATTGTCTGCAATTATATCATATCCAGCAGTACCCATATCAGCCATCTTAGCATTATCATCACTGGCATCATACCTAAGCATTTCAGCAGCATTGTTATACTTTTCTTCAGCATGTACCATCATAGCAGGAGGGGGAGGAGGCGGTGTTCCGTATTCCTTATTTTTTTTAGTATTCTTTTTCTTGATAGGATAGGAAGTTTGCCACCACGAAGTTTGCTCTTTGGATTGGCTGATTACACGTTCCAAGGCCTGCTTCTGCTCTTCCATTTTTTCAGAGTTTATTTCGGAAGAGAGTTTGTTATATTCCTGTTCGAGTTCCTTGGGTGGGGTAATCTGATAACGAACATAATCCTCAGCTGTCTCCAGTACGATTAGGGAGTTGCCCTCGGTTACGATACCATAACGGCGACCTACCACATCAATGGCTTTGCTTTCTGCCCCTTCTCGTCTGAGCTGAGCAATCTTCTTTTCTGCCCATACGCGGCGTAAAAGAGCAAATTCCTCATCGCTTGCAGCTGTGTTTTTACTAAAGGTGAGTTCTTTTTCTACGATGACCTTGTTTGGATAGCCTAAAGATACAACCAAAGTAGCATCTTCACTATTTAGATAACCTGAAAAAGTAAAATTTTCCCCTACTAAAGTACCTTTTTGAGGATATAAGTTCACTACATTTCCCTTTTTTACCTTATAATCCAATACTTGGAAGGCTTGATATTGCAATGCTTTCACCGCCTCAGAGACCTCTTGGGTATTGAGATTGATAAAACTACCCCCAGTAGCTCCTGACAAGTATTGTAGCTTGTCCATATTGGCTACCGGTTGGGAGCAAACAACATTGACAGGGGCATGTAGCTGCCCAATGAGCCGCGTAAAGTCAAAATTCTTATCCCTAAAGTTAAAGATACCATCGGAGAAGAGGAAGTACTCATCACTTTCTTGAGGGAATAGCATCGCTTGAGGGTCTGTTGCCCCGTCATATATTAGTTTTTCTAAGTACTGTCGCAGTTCCTGCCAATTGCCGTTTTCCACTTTGAAGGGGATTGCTGGAGAGGAACGGATATGAAAGGTAGTAAGGGCTACCTTTACCTCCTTTATTTCCTTAAAATAAGCATCCAAAAGAGCGAATTCCTTGGCAAAGTCTCTTTTCTGGCTGGAAGAAGAGCAATCCCAAAGAATCCCTATGCGCTTGGGTTTCTCTTTTTTCTTTAGCGTTTGCTTTTCCAAGGCTATATTCCCATAGAGGTAGCTATCCGTTCCTTTGGAGGCGGTTAGCAATTGAGGTTTGTCTATTTTAGGGAAGGTCAGCCCTATATTTTTGTCCAAGGTATAGTTGTCTTTCTTTACCTCACTGATATAGCTGTTGCGGCTTTGCCCGAAATTGAGTTGTAGCGTATTTTCTATATCCGCTTTAACCTTGCGTGAAACCACTTCGGTACGTAGCTTAAAGTGCTTGAGCTTCACTCCAGAGGCGATGGGTAGGAAATAGAAATCTCGTCCGTCCCTTTGGGAGAGTTCTTGCTCGAAGGCAATGAGGATTCTACGTACGCCTTGGGCAGGCATAGGATATACACGGGCACGGAAGTTGTTACCTTCGGTTTTTTCCAAAAGCCCAGGGTCTACATTGCGGCGTGCGATATCCTCAAAGGCTTGGCGCCCTAAGGCCTTATCCACGACCACGCCCTCGCGGAGCTTACCGTCGATATCTAAGGCAAAGCGAGAGACCTCTTGGCCATTGGATAGGGGAAACTCAAACTCGCCTTCCATCACCCTATCATTGGGGTTGTAGAAGGTCATTTCCATAGTAGTTACGGCCGTTTGTCCCATGACCAATATATCCATGGAGAGCTCTTGTAATTGCATGGGGTTGGCATTGTACTGACCCCTGACCTTCACTTCGGGCAGGACAGTTTTTTGAGCCATAGCACCTCCTACTGAGGCAAGGAGGGCTATGGAGGTTATTAAAGTTTTCATAAATTCATTGTTTATTTTGGACGAATGGTCATTATTTTAAAGACGAATTACAATTACCTTAAGTGCAAATTGCTACTTGCCCCTACTAAAATTCAAAACTTCCCACTTCTATGACTTCTCTTTGGTTAGAGAGGCGTACGGTAGTCTCTTGTTTTTTCTCCAGAGGGGTGCCATAGTGAGTAAAGAAAGTGATGCGAAGGCTTACGGGTAGCAGCTGCTTTTGGGAGCGATTACCATAGTAATTTACCTCTATTTTGTAATTACCCTTAGGTGCTTTCTTGAGCATAAACTCCTCAGGGCCATAGCCGCCGGTTACATCTTGGCTTATGATACCGCCTAAGTAGGTCTGCCTGTGTCCATAGAAACATCTTTCTTCTTCGGGGTCGGTAACCCACAAGTCCATATCGGAGTTGTCGGTATCCCAAGTGAGTACTACACGGATATCCACGGGTTCCTTCTTAAGCAAGCGCTTGTCAATAAAGGAAGTACGGAGACCTTTTTGGGTATTTACAATGTTGTTGATTTCGTTCATGACGATTAGTTGTACTTCTCTAAAGCGCTGATCCCAAGGACGTTCCACCACCTTGTAGAGGGTCTCTATCGCCTGCTGATATTCCCCAGCTTGGGCCAAGGCCAATCCCAAATCACGATAAGATTGGGGTTCTTCCTCACGGATAGCCACCACCTTGCGATTAATAGCCACCGCCTCTGGGTAGGCCTTGTAAGCACTGAGTTTGTAAGCCAATACGCGGAGCAGCTGGGCATCCTCTAAGCTCAGTTCGGCCAAGTTGGACACCACCAATATGGCCTGCTCAGTATCTCCTTTTTTAAAGAAATAATCAGCCACATCTACATAGAAGGAAGGCGTTTGTCCATATTCCTTTTTGAGTTTGTAATAAGTCTCTACCGCTTTGGCTGGGTCGGCATATTCCATCACCTTTAGGTAGGGCGTATCAGGATTATATTCATTGAGGGCTATTTTGGAGGTATTGGCCAGCTCACCACTACGATCTTCCGCCTCGCTTTCCTCTTCATCATTAAGAACTTGCGCAGTTTCTTTAGCAGCTTTTTTGTTCTGTCGTCTTTCTTTTCTTGAAGAGCGACTATAGCCTACCATTACTTCAGCCAACTCGGCCTCGCTACTCTCTGAAATAGAACCAATACCACGTATAGCGAGTGTGGAGCTGCTGACACTCGTGGCACGCATATTTATATCAGCGGTACTCTCGTTGGAAGATTGATCTGCTGTATTCTTGACAGGTTTGGTACCTGCGATAGGGAAGGAGGTATTCCACCATTTGCTTTGTGCTTCGGAGAGTTTTACCACGTAGTCAAGGTGTTCTTTCTTTTCTTTTTCCTTGTCTTGTTTTTCCTTATTGACAAGGCGTTCGTATTCCCTTTGGAGCTCCTTGGGAGGAGTAATCTGGTAACGCACATAGTCTGCTACGGTCTCCAGAACGATGAGAGAATTACCCTCGGTGACGATACCATATTGGCGACCTACGGCATCAATATCCTTAGCCAAAGCACCTTCTCTTTGTAGCTGTGCAATCTTCTTTTCAGCCCATATACGACGCAAAAGGGCAAACTCTTCCGCACCTGCGGTATTATCTTTGCTAAAAGTAAGCTCTTTTTCCACGATGACCTTGCCAGGGTAGCCCAAGGAGACCACTACGGTCGCCTCTTCGGAGCTTAGTTGCCCCGCAAAAGTAAAGTTTTCCCCTACCAAAGCCCCTTTCTGAGGATATAAGGCAGTTACGTTTCCACTTTTTACTTTATAGCCTAAGAGTTGGAAGGACTGGTAACGCAAGGCCTTGAGCGCTTCAGGGAGTGCTTGGGTAGTAAGGTTGATCAGCGCTCCTCCAGTGGCTCCAGCCAAGTATTGGAGTTTGTCCCAGTTGGCTACCTGTAGTGAGCTAATCACACTCACGGGAGCTTGTAAGGACTTGACAAGTGATGACAGATCAAATTCTCTAGCACCGAAATTGAAAATACCATCGGAAAAGAGTAAGTACTGTTCAGCACCTTTGGGGAATACCATAGCATTGCCGTCGGTTGCCCCATCATAAACTTGTTTTTCCAAATATTCCCGCAACTCCTGCCAATTGCCGTCCTTTACGTCAAAGATTACAGGCTTGACAGCACGGATATGGAAGGTGGTGAGGGTTACTTCTGTATTCTTGATCTCCTTAAAATAAGCATCTAAGAGCGCATATTCCTTGGCAAAGTCTCTTTTCTCGTTAGAAAGAGAGCTATCCCAAAGGATACCTATGCTTTTGGGTGCTTCTTTCTCCCTTAGAGACTGTTTTTCCAATGTCATATTTCCATAAAGGTAGCTTTCATTCCCGTTTGTGGCAGTAATGAGCTGCGGTTTGTCTATTTTTGGGAAGAGAAGGGCAATATTTTTGTCCAAAGTATAGTTGGTCTGCTCTACCTCACTGATATAGCTGTTGCGGCTTTGGGTAAAGTCCAACTGTAGAGAGTTCTGGATATCCGCTTTGACAAAGCGAGAAACTACCTCGGTATGAATCTTGAACTTCTTGAGCTTAACGGCATTGGCAATGGGTAGGAAGTAAAAGTCCTGTCCGTTCTTTTGGGAGAGTTCCTGCTCAAAGGCGATAAGGATTCTACGCGTTCCCCTGCGAGGCATAGGATATACACGGGCACGGAAGTTGTTGCCTTCGGTTTTTTCGAGCAAACCAGGGTCTACCCCACGGCGTACGATGTCCTCAAAGGCTTTGCGCCCCAAGGCCTTATCCACTACAACTCCCTCGCGGAGCTTGCCGTCTATATCCAAGGCAAAGCGAGAGACCTGTTGCCCATCGGAGAGGGGAAACTCAAACTCGCCCTCCATCACGCGGCTATTGGGATTGTAGAAAGTCATCTCCATGGTGGTTACCGCTGTCTGTCCTACCACCAAGATATCCACCGAAAGGTCTTGTAGTTGCATGGGCTTGGCATTATCCTCTTGGCTTACCTTTACCTGAGGTAGGATGATTTTCTGTGCAGTAGCACTCCCTATAGAAAAAAGAAGTGCTATAAAAGATAGAAATTGTTTCATATGTTTTTAAGATAAAATAAATACTTTCATAGTACAAAAAATATGCCAAAGAGTAAGTATAATCTTAAAAAAATATATATCTTTGCACACTAAAATAATTCCTATGTTAAAACATATATGTTTGCTTTCTGTAGTCATTCTTTTTGCGTCTTGTAGGGATAAAGGAAAGAATGGTGATTTGTTGGATGAGATGGCAGGTAGAGAGATCAACGAACCCTATGAGCCTCTTTTCTTACAAGACACTGCGGTAGCTTCCTTGAAGAAGGTTACTATTAAGGACAACTACTATAAGCCTGCTATAGAGCGAGAAGTGGTGAACTTCTACAAAAAATATAATTATCAAACCCGCTGGCTGTACCAGAACAAGCCTTCACCGCTTTTTGCCTCTTATATCAAGACCCTTACGGAGCTTACCGATTATGGTTTTTTTCCACAGAACTATAGGCAACATGAGTTGGATTCCTTGGTAGGGCATCTCTACCAGCATAAGGATTCCTTGTTCTTAAAGCAGTTGGAGACGACCGACCGAGAGATTACGGCCTCCTTTCTGCTGCTTACCCGTCACCTTACTCAAGGGCGTATCCCTAAGGTAGGTGATGATGTCCGTGTATGGAAGCGTAACAAACCCATATTTGACAATGTAGAGCTGCTCTTGAAGCTCAAAGATACCGATAACCTGTCCACTGTCATAGAAGCGCTACAACCTCAACAAACTTTCTACAAAGCGATGGCACAGAAGTATAAGGAATTGCTTAAGGATACGACCTCCTATATGCCTTTTGCTATTGCTGATCTGAAGAGCTTTGCTGTGGGCTATAGTGATAGTACTGTGGTAGCCCTGCGTAACCAGTTGGGGCTTAGGGGGTACAAACCTGTGGCACAGGAAGCCCTTGCCGAGGTAGATTCTCTGCTAATAGAGGCCGTTAAACAATTTCAGCGACAAGTAGGCCTTACAGCCGATGGAGTGCCAGGGGCGCTGACAATGAGCTATTTGCAGATGACTCCAACGCAGCAACGCGACTTGTTACTGCTTAATATGGAGCGCCTACGCTGGCAAAATAAGGACTTGGGAGAGGATTATATATTGATCAATATTCCCGAATACCGACTAAACCTCTACCATAAGGATTCACTGAAGTTTACCACTAAGGTAGTAGTAGGCAGACCAGATACACCAACTCCCATTTTCTCCGATAGCCTTAAGTTTGTAGAGTTTCGTCCTACTTGGTCAGTGCCTATAAGTATTGTACGCAAGGAGATGATCCCCCGTATAGTAGATAGTGGGGATTCGCTCAAGTATGCCAAGCGTGGGTATAAGCTTTATGAGAATAATAAGGAGATAGATCCAGCCACAATCAACTGGAGAGACGAGAAGACCCTCAAGCGCAATTTGGCTTTTGTGGAGAATCCTTCGGCGAATAACTCCTTGGGCTTAGTTAAGTTTATCCTCCACAATGACATGAGTATCTACCTACATGATACCCCCAGCAAAAAACTCTTTGACAATACCCAACGCACTTATAGCCATGGCTGTGTAAGGGTACAATATCCTGATAGCTTGGCTTACCAGCTGCTTAAGCATACCGCGGAGTGGAATTACCAAAAGGTCAATGATGCCATGCAGACAGGCCGAGACCAGTACCGTGTACATCCTAAGCAACACTTTGTGGTGGATATATCCTACCTCACCGCTTGGGTAGATGAGGCAGGACAGCTTGTAATTCGCAATGATCCTTATCAGTTTGACAAGGAACAACTCAAGCTCTTAGAGCGTTATAAGAAGATGTAACTTATCATAGTGTAGCGGCGAATACCTCCAAGAAATGTGTGGTGATACGCTGCTTCACTTCTTCCATGGGTACCTCTCTGCCCATTTCCGCCTTGAGGGAAGTTACCGCCTTGTCAGCGATACCGCAGGGTACGATATAACCAAAGTAACTCAAGTCCGTATTCACATTGAGCGCGAAGCCATGCATGGTTACCCAGCGGGAAGCTCTCACCCCCATAGCACAGATTTTGCGCGCCTTGGGCGTGCCCACGTCCAACCATACTCCTGTTTCCCCAGGGCTACGTTCGCCCTTAAGACCATAGTCGGCAAGGGTAAGGATAATGACCTCTTCCAATGAGCGTAGGTACTTGTGGATGTCAGGGAAGAAGTTGTCCAAGTCCAATATAGGGTAACCCACTACCTGCCCCAGTCCGTGGTAGGTGATATCTCCCCCGCGGTTTACCTTATAGAAGGAAATATGTTTTGCCCTAAGGAACTCCTCGCTCATAAGCAGATGTTCCATGACACCGCTTTTGCCGAGGGTGAGCACATGAGGGTGTTCTACAAAAATCAAGTAATTAGGAGTAGGGGAGGGGTTCTCCGCACTGCGATTAGCGGTTTTTTGGTCAATAGTAGCCTGAAAGAGGGCTTCTTGCGCCTCCCAAGCCTCTTTATAGTCTTTTAATCCCCAATCAATGAGGGTAATTTTTTTGTTCATAGAATCTATACAAGATAAGAGAAGGCAAAGTTACGAAAAAAAGGGAATTTTTCCTATAGAGAAAGTAATGAAATTTGATAGAGAAATCGTATCTTTGTACAAGAAAGTTTAAATACGTTTGCATTAAAAAAATAGTTATGACCAGATTATCTGAGTTTAAAGAATTTTACCTAAGGGTAGTTCTTCCCAACAATCAATCATACAAAAATTATTTCAATGAAGATAATTTTGATAAGAATATAAAGGAACTTATCGATAAATATCAAGAGAGTTATGGTTTTAATCCTTTTGAAGAGAATATATCCTTAGAGGATTTGGATATAAAAAATATAGATAATGTCTTTGAGGATTATTCAATGAGTAAAGGGAAAGGAGTTCCCAAAGCAATTATCAACACTCATTATAGAAAGTTTTTAGAATATGATGAAAATGTCTATTTTGAAAACCTACAAGAGCTTATAGATAAAATTCATGAAGAGTTTGAAGAAAATAATTTCATTGAAAAGTTTCAAAAGACAAGAATAGAACTCAATGGGAATAGTAGGGTAGCTTCAAAAAATGCTCTTTTTGCTGGTGCTACAGATCCTAAAAATGATGATTGGACGTTCAATATAGGTAGTACAAAAGAACTGCAATATCATTTGTTATATAGATTAGAAGGACAACTACACTATGGGCTAAAGTTCAGTGCTTACCAAGAAAGATTCAATCTTTCTCCAGTGGAGGAAATACTACCTTTTATCAAAAGTTACTTCAATCATAAAGAACAAATAAAAACTATTCTTAATGATTATACTTTCTATACTGATGATATGAAAACAGATATAGAAAGTACTATGGAACAGTCTCTCCAAGAAATTAAAAAAGGAGAAGGAATCTTATTAGGAAAAGTACTAAAAGTAGAAGAAGATACCGATGGAGATACTTATATCAAAGGAAGTAGTTTTCTTGAGCTTATCTATGACTTAGAAGGAAAACAATTTGAGGCTTATAAGCTTATTTTCAGTAATGCAAATCTTATAAAAGAAAGTAAAATGAATACCGAAAATGAAATGCAGAAATATATCGACCTTCTCCATTACAAGCATCAAATCATTCTACAGGGGCCTCCTGGGACTGGTAAAACCCGTGAGGCTAAGCGTATAGCCAGAGAACTATTAGGCTTAGGGGAAAATGATTCTTTGGAGGGTTGTGAACAGTTTAAACTCATTCAGTTTCACCCCAGTTACTCCTATGAGGATTTCGTGCGAGGCATTGTAGCTAAACCTAATGAAGAGAGTGACGGTATTGTATATACTGCTGAAAATAAAATATTAGGAGCGTTTGCAAAAGAGGCTTTTAATAACTGGAATAAAGCACAACAAAATACACAAACACTAAAAGAACAGGATATCTTTGAGGCTTTTATCGAACATATCAAAGAAGAATTAGCCCAAAGTGAAGATTACAAATATCCTTTAACTGATTCTATTTATATTTTCAATGCTGATGATAAACAATTCAAATACAAGGGTGATAATTGGGAGGTTCATAGCAGAGGCTTAAATATGAAATTTTCAGAAATAAAAAAGATCATAGATTCTAATGCGACAGAAAGAAAAGATATAATAAAGGACTATAATTTAGAGGCTTTGACTCGTCAAATGTCTACTTATTTTATTAGAATTGTAGAAAAATACTATGAGTTTAAAGAATCAGAATCCTATAAACCAAATATAACAGATAAAATACCACTTAAACCCTATGTACTTATCATCGACGAAATCAACCGAGCAAACCTCTCGGCAGTACTCGGTGAACTTATCTATGCCTTGGAATACCGAGGTGAAGCAGTGCAAAGTATGTACGCTATTGATGATGATAATACCCTTATACTTCCTGCTAACCTCTATATCATTGGTACAATGAATACAGCCGATCGCTCCGTAGGTCATATAGACTATGCGATCCGTCGTAGGTTTGCTTTTGTGGATGTCTTACCTAAAGACTTAACAAATGAATTGGGTGATAATTTTGCTGAAAAAATATATGGAGAAGTCTCTAAGTTGTTTGAGGGTAATACATTATCTCCTGAATTTAGGAAAGAAGAAGTACAGTTAGGACACTCCTACTTCATTACTGAGCAAACACCTATTGCTATTCGTTGGGAATATGAAATCAAACCTATTTTGCTGGAATATATAAAAGATGGTGTACTGATAAATGTGGAGGAAAAAATACAAAATATAGAAAAAATAGTCTATGAAAATAGCCCTGCTTGAACATAAGAGGTATATCATCAAAAAGAATGATGTAGAAGAGGATTTCTTTGAGGCAATTCCTTATAGAGTACCTTATGAACTCAATAAAGATAGATGGGGAAATTCTGTTTATCCTTTTGAAATTAGTCACATAAACGAGGAAGAGATTTGCTTGCAAGCAGGCTATTATATAGGAGTCTTATGGCTGGTAAAACATCAAAAATATGTGTATATAGCGCCAAAGATGAATAAAAAGAGAATGATAGAAAGGGATTCTATTGAAGAAGAATGGGCAGAGATTGACTATCTGAAAATGCTTTTAGAGATTGTGGTATCCTCTCCTAATGACATTAAGGACCTTATAAAAATCTATTGGAAAGAACCACAAATTACTATAGAACAGCAAAAAGATTTTCTAACTCCTTTCCTTGTAATACAGTTTCTCCAACTGCTAAAGCGTATTGTTCGCAAAGGACTTAAAAAGTCGTACTATAAGGAGGAAGAAAACCTTTGTAGCCGTATCAAAGGTAAAATACAGATAGGAAAACACCTAAAGCAGAATGTTTTTAAGAATAAACTAACCTCTCATATATGCCAATACCAAGCCTTTGGAGTGGATAGTATAGAGAATCGTTTCCTAAAGAAGGTATTGCAGTTTGTTATCAGCTTTAAGAATACACATTCTACTCTTTTTGCAGGAAATGAAGCTGCTATAGAAGAATTGATTACCTATTGTACCCCATATTTTGAACTTATTTCAGAAGAGTTCAATGTAGAAAATCTGAAAAATATTACTATAAATCCGTTTTTCAAGGAATATAAAGAAGCCATTGAGATAGGTAAGCACATTCTTAAGCGTTTTTCCTACAATATCACTGAAACTACCCAACAAAAAGTAGCGATTCCACCTTTTTGGATAGATATGCCCAAACTTTTTGAGCTATATGTATATGTAAAACTACAGGAACAGTTCGGTAGGGAAGCAGTTACTTATCATCTCACGGCCGATTATACCGAATTGGATTTCTTGCTTAACACCCCGACGCAAAAAATGGTGATTGATGCTAAGTATAAGCCTATTTATGAAGATAGTAGAGTGATAGATGATATTCGACAAGTAAGTGGTTATGCTCGCTTGGAAAAAGTTTATAAAAGACTTGGCTTAGAAGGCAGTAACGAACTTATAGATTGCTTAATTATCTATCCTTCATTGGAAGAAAATAGAGCATTCAACCTAGAAAACAAAAGTAAAATCCCTGAATATAGAAATATCTATAAGCTAAGTATTTCCATACCTTTAATTAACGTGAGTTCAACATAAACAAAAAAATAACAGCCCCACCTTATTAGATGGGGCTATTATTATTTGCTTTACGGAGGCTCTCCGCTATTTTACCTCTTCAAAATCTACGTCTTGGACGTTGTTGTCATGGCCTTGGTTAGGCTGAGGGCCTGGTTCGGAGTAGTTAGCTCCTGCTCCTGCACCACCGCCTTGTTGTGCTTTGTAGATATCCTCAGAAGCACTCTTCCAAGCATTGTTTATTTTCTCTAAAGCAACTTCGATAGTGGCAATATCTTTGCTTTCGTAAGCTGATTTGAGTTCTTCTAAAGCACTTTCGATAGCCGCTTTCTTGTCAGAAGGGAGCTTATCACCGAACTCTTTGAGTTGTTTTTCAGTTTGGAAGATAAGCGCATCGGCTTCGTTCATTTTGGTAGCTACTTCTTGTGCTTTCTTATCGGCTTCGGCATTGGCTTCAGCATCACGCTTCATTCTTTCGATTTCTTCTTGGGTAAGTCCAGAAGAAGCCTCGATACGGATGTCGTGTGTCTTACCTGTACCCTTGTCGGTAGCTGAAACATTGATAATACCATTGGCATCAATGTCAAAGGTTACTTCAATCTGAGGTACGCCACGTGGTGCGGGTGGGATACCATCCAAGTGGAAACGTCCGATCGTCTTATTGTCCGCAGCCATAGGTCTTTCTCCTTGTAGCACATGTATTTCCACACTTGGTTGGTTATCAGCTGCGGTGGAGAATATCTGAGATTTCTTGGCAGGGATGGTGGTATTGGCCTCGATGAGCTTAGTCATTACTCCACCCATGGTTTCAATACCAAGAGAAAGCGGTGTAACGTCAAGGAGCAATACGTCTTTTACATCTCCAGTGAGTACTCCTCCTTGGATAGCAGCCCCGATGGCTACTACTTCGTCAGGATTTACACTCTTA
>ERZ772766.1404-NODE-1404-length-13002-cov-5.157797_pt1 | contig 13002 bp, 4 predicted proteins | sample MGYA00511379_ERZ772766 | MGnify/ENA primary metagenome ERZ772766 (study PRJEB29015, sample SAMEA2737895) | human oral metagenome | biome: human oral; feature: human-associated habitat; material: dental | place: China | collected 2116 ...
CCCCTGCCCCGAGCCCCCCCGCCCCGGGCACGGGCCCCGACGACGGGGGCCCCCGCGGCGGCCCCACCGCCGAGGCCCCTGCCGGGGCGCACCCTCACGCGCCCGACGAGGGCCCTGGCGCCCCTGACCCGGCGGCCCTGCCCGTGGGCGTGCCCGCCACGGCGCCGGGCAGCGGCGCGGTGGCGCCCGTGGTGGCCCCTGAGACCGGGGTCGCGCCGGGCAGCCGGCCGGAGGGCGGGAGCCCGGCGCGACCCTCCCCCCTGCGCCCGCTGGGTCACGAGGCCTACCACGCCGTCGTCCAGGACCGGATGGCCGACCTCGAGGCCGTCCTGGCGTCCCGCGCCACTCCCCCGGCCCCGCCGTCCTGCGCGGACCCCCTGGCCCCTGACGAGGGCCTGCTGGTGGCCCTGGACGTGGACGGCACCATCCTGTCCATGGACGGGCGGGTCTCGGAGCGGGTCATGGCCTCGGTGGCCCGGCTGCGCTCCTACGGCGCCCAGATCGTGATCGCCACCGGGCGCAGCGTGGAGGCGGCCCTGCCGGTGGCCCGCCACGTGGGGCTGACCACGGGGTGGATGGTGTGCGCCAACGGGGCGCTGACCCTGCGCCTGGACCCGGAGGCGCCGCGCGGCTACGAGGTCGTCACGGTGCGTACCTTTGACCCCGCCCACGCCATTGACGCCCTCCTCGGCGCCGTGCCCGACGGGATCGTCGCCGTGGAGAGGGCGGACGGCGCCTTCTGCGTCTCCTCCCCCTTCCCTCCCGGGGAGCTCATTGAGGACTACCGGGTCGTGCCCGTGGAGGAGCTGCGCTCCCAGGAGGTCACCCGCGTGGTGCTGCGCGCCCCGGGCATGCCCCTGGACCGTTTCACCGCCCTGGTGCGGGAGTGCGGGCTGCACTCCGTGGAGTACGCCATCGGGTGGACCGCCTGGCTGGACGTGGCGCCGCCGGGGGTCACCAAGGCCTCGGCCCTGGACGACCTCGTCGTGCGCCTGGGTACCGGCCCGCAGCGGGCGATCGCGGTGGGGGACGGTAGCAACGACACAGAGATGCTGGTCTGGGCCGGGGTGGGGGTCGCCATGGGAAGTGCCCCCCAGTGGGTCCGTGACCTGGCCGACGTCACCACCGAGCCCGTGTGGCGCGACGGTGCCGCGGCCGTCCTGGACGCCGTCGTCGAGCGAGTGAGGAAGCAGTGATGAGTACGCACACCCCTGCCCGGTCTGTCCGGGCCGTCGTCTCCGCCCTGGTCCTGGCCCTGGTCGGCCTGGGGGTGAGCGCCTGCTCCCCCGGCTCGCCCGAATCCGACGCCTGTGCGGACTTCAAGACCTACACGGCGGCCTCCACGACCTCCGCCTCCGGCGGCGTGCCCGCCGTGACCATCGCCTCCTCCCTGCAGGAGGACGAGGCCGCGCGCCTGGAGGCGTCCCTGGCCAACTTCGAGGCCTGCACCGGGATCGACGTGGTCCACTCCTCCTCGCCCTCCCTGGAGGCGGATCTCATGGCGGGCTCCAGGCCGGACCTGGCCATTGTGCCCCAGACCGGCCTGGTGAGGTCGCTGGCCGCCTCCGGGGCGCTGGAGGCCCTGCCCGACTCCGTCAACGCCAATATCGAGCTCGGCTGGGACCGTTCCTGGGTGCAGGCGGGCAGCCAGGGGGGCGTCAACTACGCGGCCCCGATCATGGCCTCGGTGAAGTCCTTCGTGTGGTTCTCCCCAGCGGCCTTCAGCAGGGCCGGCTACAAGGTGCCGAATACCTGGAAGGAGCTGGTCGCCCTGACCCAGAGGATCGCCACCGACTACTCCGCCGCCGGTGCCACGCCCAGCGCCTCGCCCGGTGCCACTCCCAGCGCCTCGTCCCAGCCCGCGCCCGGTACCGAGGCGCCCCAGGACGGGACGCAGGGTGCCCGGGGCAGCGGGGTGGCCCCCTGGTGCCTGGGGATCGCCGACGGCAAGGCCACCGGCTGGCCCGCCACCGACTGGCTGGAGTCCGCCCTGCTCATGACCCGGGGCACGGGAGCCTACGACGCCTGGGCCACCCACGAGGTGCCCCTGGACAACGCCGACGCCGTGGCCGCCCTGGACCTGGTCGAGGACCTGGTCCTGGCTGACGGCCGGGTGGCCGGCGGGCGCCAGGCCACCCGGGTCACCACGGTGGACAAGGCCCTCAAGGACCTGGTGGACGGCAGGTGCCTCATGATGCTGGGATCCTCCTCCCTGGAGAACTACCTCCCGGAGGGGACCGTGGTGACCGACGTCGAGGGGCGCAACGGCACCGTGGTGACCGCGACCGCCACCTCGACGGGGTCGGCTACCAGGGGGGCGACGCCGTCGGCCAGCGCCCCGGCCCTGGTGGACACAGGCAACCAGGTCTCCGCCTTCCTCCTGCCCGACGACGAGCACTCCGGGGCCACGATCGTGGGCTCGGACTCCCTGGTGTCCTTTGTCGGCTCCCCCGCCGACCCCAAGGTCAAGGAGATGCTCATGGACTACCTCACCACCACCTCCTGGGCCCAGGAGCGCGTGGCCCTGGGGGGGGTGGCCACCGCCAACAAGAACGTGGACGTCTCCTCGGTGAAGTCGGACGTGGCACGCAGGGCCTCCCAGATCCTGCAGTCCCGTGAGTCGGTCATCCGCCTGGACGCCTCCGACACCATGCCTCCCGGGGTCGGCGAGGAGGCCCTGTGGTCGGCCATGACCCGGTGGACCACCGGCGAGACGAGCTCCAAGGAGGCCCTGAGACAGGCCGAGGAGGCCTGGCCGTCCCCCCACTAGCGGCCGGTGTACACCCCTGGTCAGGGGCCTTCGCAAGAGGTAGGCTGACTCGTGATCCCGGCTACACCAACGGGCCGGGCTGGCACACTGGTCGAGGAGGACTCCATGGGACTGGGATGGTTCGGTGCCCCCGAGCACACCCGTTGGCTGGCGGCCGAGACGCATGCGCTCCTGGCCTACGCGCGGGCGGCGCGGGTGCCCTCAGGCTTCGGCTGGATCGGCCAGGACGGGGTGGTGGACCGTGACCACCCGGTAGAGCTGTGGATCACCGGGCGCATGACCTTCGCCTTCTCCCTGGGCGCCCTCCTGGGGATCCCCGGCTGCCGCCGCTACGCCGACCACGGTGTGCGCGCCCTGCGTATGGCCATGCGGGACACCGAGAACGGGGGCTGGTACTCCGCCGTGGGCCACCAGGTGGACGCCTCCGGGCGCGCCACCCCGGTGGATCCCCTGGCCCGCAAGGAGTGCTACCAGCACGCCTTCGTCATGCTGGCCGCCGCCACCGCCGCCGCCGCGGACCGCCCCGGGGCCACCGAGCTGCTGGGCGACGTCATTGAGGTCGTCAACCGGTACTGGTGGGACGAGGCCCACGGCATGCCCGTGGAGTCCTACGCGGCCGACTTCACCGACCCCGAGGACTACCGCGGTATCAACGCCGCCATGCACACCGTGGAGGCCTACCTGGCCGTGGCCGACGTCACCGGGGACACCCTGTGGCTGAGGCGCGCCCTGCGCATGGTCGACTTCGCCGTCAACCGTCAGGCACGGGCCCACGACTGGCGCCTGCCCGAGCACTACACCCCCGCCTGGCGGCCCCGCCTGGACTACAACGAGGACGCCCCCGCCCACCCGTTCCGCCCCTACGGGGCCACCCCCGGCCACGGCCTGGAGTGGGCGCGCCTGACCGTCCAGGCCCGTGCCGGTCTCATCGGGCGCGGCATGAGCGCCCCGGACTGGATGCTGCCCGCCGCCGAGGAGCTCTTTGAGCGGGCCCGTACCGACGCCTGGCGGGTCGACGGCGGCCCCGGCTTCGTCTACACCACGGACTTCGAGGGCACCCCGGTCGTCCACGAGCGCATGCACTGGGTGGTCTGCGAGGGCGTCTGCGCCGCCGCCGCCCTGCGCCGGGCCCTCCTGGACGACGGGCACGGCGAGATCGAGGTGGAGCACTACGAGCACTGCTACCGCTCCTGGGTCGACTACGCCGAGGAGTACCTCATAAGCGCCCCGGGCGTGTGGACCCACGAGCTCGACCAGGCCAACCGCCCCTCCACCCGGACCTGGGCCGGTCACCCGGACGTCTACCACGCCCTCCAGGCCACTCTCGTCCCCCGCCTGCCGGTGTGGCCGGCCGCCGGGCAGGCCATTGCCGAGGGGCGCCTGGACGACCCGGTCTCGCCGATCCCCGTCACCGCCCAGCGGGCCCGACGCCGCGGCCTGTTCCGCTGAGGGCCGGTGGCGCGGGCCGGCCCGGCGTCGTGTAGGGTGGGGGCCGCCTGCCGGTCCCTGACGGGCTCCGCCCAGGTATGGAGAGGTGACAGAGTGGCCGAATGTGGCGGTCTTGAAAACCGCTGTACGTCTGACGTACCGGGGGTTCGAATCCCTTCCTCTCCGCGGCTTGCCTTTACCGTCCGCGGACGGTAGGCTGCCCCTGCCCGCCAGCGCCCGGTGTGCGGGTGAGGAGATGTCGCATAGTGGCCTAGTGCGCCTTCCTGCTAAGAAGGTTGGGGTGGTAAGCCCCTCGGGAGTTCGAATCTCCCCATCTCCGCCAGTCCGCGCGGTCCCAACGAAAACCCCCACCACGGGGGCGTGCGTGGAACGCACGTGAGCGGGTACGGCACCCGCTCTTGGCGCCGTTGCTAACGGGCCCGGTTAGCCCGTGCGTACCGCTGCGGCTGTCTCACATCACTGTGCCCGGAGTGCACCTGTGCTGACCTGGATGTACTCACCAGAATTATGCGATAAATCACATCTATGGTGTCTACCATAAGAACACCGCAGCGTTCCTGCAAGGGTCTGGTTAGGCTCTGGGATGGGCGTTCCGTCCACTGTTCCGGGTCTGCGTCGTTCCCAGCGGCGTGGACCGCCCCCTTGAGGAAGAAGTACCACGTGAGTATCAGCCGCCCAAGAACACGCCGCGCGCTCGCACTGAGCGTAGCGGTACTGACCCTAGGAGCCCTCGCGGCCCCTACCGTGGCCGCCACCCCGCAGCAGGCCCCGGATCCCTCCAGCAAGATCACCTGGACCCTGACCCTGCCTGACGGGTCCACCGCCGAGAACGTCCCCGACCGCTGGTTCGTCGAGCTCGCCTCGCCCTCCCAGGCGGCGGGCGGCAGCTCCGCCACCATCTCCGCCGAGCAGGACGCCCTGGTCAAGGCCATGGACGACGCCGACATCGACGCCTCGGTCACCACCAGGTACGGCGAGCTGTGGAACGGCGTGGCCGTGAGCGTCGAGGACTCCAAGGTGGAGGAGCTGGCAGCCCTGGACCAGGTGGTGTCGGTCTCACCGGTCGCCGTGGTCCCCGCGCCCCAGGACACCGACGCGGACTCGGCCCTGACCCAGGCCGAGCGTGACGAGGGGGTCACCTCCCCCCAGATGCTCCACGCCAAGTCCCTGACCGGCGCGGACGTCGCCCAGTCCCAGCTGGGCTTCACCGGCAAGGACATCAAGATCGGCATTATCGACACCGGTGTGGACTACGACCACGTCGAGTTCGGCGGCAGCGGCACCCCCGGCGCCGAGGCGCCCGGTGGCGACGGCTCCACCAGCTTCCCCAACGCCAAGGTGACCGGCGGCTACGACTTCGTGGGCAACGCCTTCGGTGACCGCAGCCTGCCCGCCGACCAGCGCTTCGCCACCCATCCGGACGACTACCCCGACGACTGCAACGGCCACGGCACGCACGTGGCCGGCATCGCCGCCGCCAAGGGCGACCCGGCCGCGGGCCAGATTGTCGGCGTCGCCCCCGACGCGACCATCTCCGCCTACCGTGTCTTCGGCTGCTCGGGCTCCACCAGCTCGGAGGTCCTGGCCGCCGCCATGGCGCGCGCCGCCAGCGACGGCATGGACGTGGTCAATATGTCCATTGGCGCGGACTTCATGGTCTTCACCAGCTACCCGACCGCCGTGTCCGCCGACGCGCTGGCCGCCAAGGGCGTCATCACCGTCGTCTCCCAGGGCAACGCCGGCACCGCGGGCCGCTGGTCCATGGGGGCTCCCGCCTCCGCCAGGAACGTCATCGCGGTCGGCTCCATTGACAACGTCACCGAGCACAACTACTACCTGACGGTCTCCACCAACGCGGGCCAGCACTTCGCCTACTCCCCGTCCTCCGGTACCACCTCCCCGGTGGTGCGCGACGACAACACCTCCTACCCGCTGGTGGCCGCCGGCGCGGTGGACTCCGCCGAGGCCCTGATGTGCCAGCCCGTGGCCTCGGGCACCTTCACGGGCAAGGCCGTGATCGTCCGCCGGGGTGACTGCAACTTCCACACCAAGGTCCGCAACGCCCAGGACGCCGGCGCCTCGGTGGTGCTCCTGGAGAACAACACCGACGGCACGGTCAACGCCAACGTGGCCGGTGACACAAAGATCACCATCCCCGTGGCCACTATCACCAAGGAAGCCGGTGAGGCCATCCGCACCGCCCTGGCGGCCGACTCCACGCTGACCTTCTCCCAGGACTCCACCGACTTCCCCCTGGCCACCGCCGGCCGGATCTCGGACTTCTCCTCCTGGGGCCTGAACGACCAGCTGGCCATGAAGCCCGACGTCGTCGCCCCCGGCGGGCGCATCTGGTCCACCTGGCCGCTGGACCACGGCGGCCCCTACAAGACCCTTGACGGCACCTCCATGGCCTCCCCGCACACCGCGGGCGCCGTCGCCCTGCTGCTTCAGGCCCACCCGGAGATCAAGGCGATCGGCAGCGCCGAGGCCACCACCGCCGTGGCCTGGCGCCTCCACTCCACCGCCACGCCGCTGGTGTGGTCCCAGGCCGGTGGCGACAACAGCTTCCTGGAGCCCCTGGCCCGCCAGGGCGCCGGCCGGCTCAATATCGACAGGGCCATCCTGGCCACCATGGAGACCACCCCCTCGGTCATGAACCTGGGCCAGTCCGCGGACGGGCCGGTGACCACCACGCTCACCCTGCGCAACCACGGTAGCGACCAGGTGGCCTACGACCTGTCCCACGTGGACGCCGTGACCGTGACCGGCCCCTCCGCCACGCCGACGCGGGGCACCACCAGCCCCGCCACGGTCTCCACCGACGGCAGCAAGGTGACCGTCCCCGCGGGCGGCACGGCCAGTATCGACGTCACCGTCACGGCCCCCGAGGGCATTACCGACGGGGACTTCTACGGCGGCTGGATCACCCTGACCCAGGCCGACGGCAAGGTCGCGCGCATCCCCTTCCAGGGCGTGGGCGGCAACCTCGGCTCCGCCGACGTGCTCGGCGGCAGCTCGGGCATGAGCCCCTACGTGTCCAACCGGACGGCCCAGGCGGTGGACGCCTCCTACGTCTTCGGCAACTCCGCGATCGACGACGAGGGCATGTACGAGGATCCCGCCTTCGTGGTCTACAAGGTGGACATCCCCGTCTACAAGGCGGTCCTGGAGGTCACCCCGGTCAAGGCCGACGGCACCCTGGGAGAGCCGCTGGGCTACACCATGGCGGACCTGCTCAGTGGCGCGGGCGGCAACGGGAACGGTGCCACCGTGCCGCAGATCTCGACCGTCAAGGCCGAGGACGTCGGCCGCGGTGACCTGACCTACATCGCCTGGGACGGCTCCTACGTCAACAGCTCCCTGAAGAAGGCCCAGGCCCCCACCGGCTCCTACCAGCTCAAGCTCTTCGTCCTGCCCGTGGGCGAGGACGGCAACCAGCTTGACGACTGGGCGACCTGGACCTCCCAGACGGTGTCGATCGACTGGAAGACCGACGGCTACCTGCCCCAGGGCCAGCTCACCGTGACCACCCCCGAGGGGACCCAGGCGGCCGCCAGTGACGACGACGTGTTCACCTCCGCCGCGGTGAGCTCCACGACCTCGTCCTACACGGTGGACCTGGGGGCCCTGCACGACGTCAGCAAGCTCCAGTACACGCCGGACCAGTCCTCTGCGCAGACCCAGGCGACCTCGCTGACCGCCTTCGTCTCCGAGGACGGCCAGAGCTGGACCCAGGTGGGCAGCGCCACCGGTATCAACGTGGACAAGAAGGAGGACGGCACCACCACGACCAACCTCGACCCGACGATTCTGACCCTGGACCAGGTGACCCGGGCCCGGTACGTGCGGTTCGACCTGGTCAACGAGCAGGACGGTGCCACTGCCCTGTCCGTGGCCGAGCTGCGGGTGGCGGGCACCCTGACCCCGGGCGAGACCCCGCCGCCCACCCACGCCCCGGCTGACCCCACCGACGGGCCGGGCGACGGCGGGGACGGTGGCGCCGGTGGGGCTGCCAGCCCGGGTGCCGCAGGTGGTAGCGGAGGCGGCGGCCTGCCGCTGACGGGTGTCTCACTGGGGATCGGCGTCCTCGCGATCGCGCTGGTCGCCGGTGGGGTGCTCCTGGTGCGTAGCCGCCGCCGCGCCTGAGGCCACTGCGCCTGAGGCCGGGGCGCCTGAGGCCGCCCGCCCCGCCTCCGGGGCCCGGAACCCTCTCGCGGGTCCCGGGTCCCGGAGGCGGGGCGGCGCCCGGGCCGGTAGATCTCGTCGTCGGCCCCGGAGGCGGGGCGGCGTCGGTGGGAGCCCGCCCGGAGGTGGTCAGTGGCTGCCGTCCGGACTACAGATCAGAAAGTTGGGGGTTCCGCGGATCGGTCGGGAGCGTGTTTAAGGTCTCACGGGATCGCCAGGTGTCCCTCCGACCGGGCTGGGGCGGCGTCGGGGCCGACCGGCGGCCCGCGCTCAGCGCCCTGACCAGCACGAGCCCCTTGTGCTGAGATTCACGTTCTCCGGATTTGTCGCATCCGGGGCGGGACACTAAAGTAACTGCCTGTCGGAAACGACACCGCGCCAGTAGCTCAATGGATAGAGCATCTGACTACGGATCAGAAGGTTGGGGGTTCGAGTCCCTTCTGGCGCACCGCGCCCCGTGCCCGGCTCCCACCACCCCGGCCACGGGGCGCTTGCCATACCTGCTCAGCCTCAGCAGGCTCCCCGCTCCAGGTCCCCCAGTTCGTGGACACGGTCGGTAAATACTCCGGTGACTCCCCATTCAAACAGTTCCTCCGCGCGCCGACGCGAGTTCACGGTCCACACGTTGACCCCGTACCCCAGGGAGCGGATCTCCTCCACCCTCCCGCGCTCCAGACCCGCGTCGGCCGGGTTGACGGCCTCCACGCCGAGTATCTCCGCGTAGGAGCGCCAGTCGTCCAGGAGCAGCCCCCGCTCGACCAGCAGGGCCCGGCGTGTGAGCGGGCGCCGGGCACCCATGCGGTCCAGGAGGACGGGGTTGAAGGAGGAGACCAGGACCTCGCAGCCGGGGAAGGCCCGGGCGTGCGCGTCCAGGAGCTCCGCGACGCCGTCGACCAGCCACCGGCAGGCCGTCGCCCCGGCCTGGCAGGACTTGAGCTCGACATTGACGCCCACCCCCCGTGCCCCCAGGAGCTCCAGGGCCTGGGCGAGCGTGGGCAGGGGCTCGCCCGCGAAGGGGCTGGGGGAGGCTGGTACCGGGGTGAGCGGTACCGGGGTGGGTGAGTTCGGGACCCGGGGCGGCACCGGGGCGGGCGGGGCCTGGCCCTCGGCTGTCCGCCCGGTGACGGTGGACGCCGCCGGAGCGTGGAACCACGACCCGGCGTCAATGGTGGGGAGGTCGGCCGCCGTGAGGCCGTAGTACGGGCCCGTGCGGTTGGTCGTGCGGTCCAGCCGGGAGTCGTGGATGACGATAATGGTGCCGTCGCTAATGACGTCCACGTCCAGCTCCACCCAGCGTGCTCCGTGGTCGGCGGCCAGGCGGTAGGCGGCCAGCGTGTTCTCCGGGGCCAGGGCGCTGGCGCCGCGGTGCGCCAGGACGGTGCGGGTGCCCGGGGGGACCGGGGCCGAGGGCCCTGTGGGCGCGAAGGCCGCAGGACTCCCGGCGGCGGAGCGGGGAGGCCGGGCGGGGCCGTGGGGAGGCCGGGCGGGCGGCGGACCTGCCGGGGGCTGCTGGCTGGTGCCTGGGCGGCCCGAGGACGCCGGGCCGGTCGGGGCAGCCGGGGTGGCCGGGGTGGTCGGGGTGGTCGAGGCGGCCGGGGGTGCCGGGACGGTGCGGGCGGCCCAGGTGGCTGGGGCAGCCGGGGTGGCCGGGGACGCGCCGGTGGCTGGCCGGTCAGCGGGGTCGGTGGAGGTGGTCATGGGACGATTCTGGACCGGGAGGGCGTGGCCTGCCCCGTTGGCCTAACCGGTTCGAGCCGCGCAGACACAAAGTAGGCGCTGCTCATGGCACAGCCGGGGCTGAGACGTTGGTCAGGGCGCCCGTCGCCCCAGAATGCCAATAGATAATATGATTATCTGAATAATTTATCGATCATATGCTGCTCCAGCTCCTCCCCGTGTCGCAATCTGAGGATCAGAACGAGGGGCACCCTTGGCTCTGTCGAGGCTTGAGCCCCTGACCTGCGTGGACATTAGGTGTACAGAGGCCGGTGCGGGGTGGGGTCGGTTCTGATCCTCAGATTGCGCCAAAACCGGGTGCCAGCCCCGCCCGGACCCTGAATAGACCTCATGGCGCGGGGAGGCACAGGGGCGGAGGTACGCGGTCCTGGTGCGGCTGGTCGCCAGGGGACCGCAGACGGCGCGTGCGTGCGTGGGTGGCCGGTGACGCGGGCGTGCAGGGGAGTGGCGCCAGCGTGCAGTAGGCGGTGTGGCCGGAGGTGTGCGGGGACGGCCCAAGGATACGGTCAGTAGTGCCTATGGCGCCGGACACGGCCGCGTGCGTGCAGGGGTTGGCCAGTGCCGGGCGGCGTGGCTGGAGGCGTGCGCGTGCGCGGGAGGGCGCCCGTCGCAGGTGACGCGGGCGTGCATGGGTGGCCTGCGTGGTGACGCGCTGCGCGTGCGGGCGTACAGGCACGAAGGTGGCCTCCGAGCCGAAGTCGTGGGACGGCGCTGCGCGTGCGCGGGCATGCGTGCGTGTCCTGCCAGGAGGGGGCCGTGGCGCGGGGGAGCGGCGCGGGCACGGGCGTGGTGGGCCGTGGGAGGATGGGGCTATGGCACCGGACACCGCCCACCGTAATGGCCCCGCCGCGATGACGCGCCCCACCTCCCACGCAGCCCCGGCGGCGTCTGAGGCCGCCCCGCTCGGCGCCACCTCGCCCGCCCCGTCCCGCCCCGGTGCCGCGTCTGCTCCGACGTCGTCGCCTGCGGCACAGGCCGCTCCCGCTACGAGCGGGCCAGCGGCCTGTGACGCGCCCGGGACGGCGGACCCCGCCGCCATGACCCCCGACAGCCCGGCCTCCACGCCCTCGGCTCCCGAGGCGCCCGACGCCGGCCCCCGCAGGGAGTTCCGCTCGGCCTACGCCCAGGGCTTTGCGCGTGTGGCCGCGGTCACCCTCCCGGTGGTCCCGGCCGACCCGGCCGCCAACGCCGCCGCCGTCCTCGCCCAGGCCCGGGCCCTGTCCGACGACGGCGTCTGCCTGGCCGCCTTCCCCGAGCTGTGCCTGACCGGCTACGCCATTGACGACCTCCTGCTCTCCGACGTCCTGCTGGACCAGGTGCTGGCCGCCGTCGAGACCGTCCGCGCCGCCAGCGCCAGTCTCCTGCCCGCCCTCGTCGTGGGCGCCCCCCTGCGTCTGGCCGACCGCCTCTACAACTGCGCGCTCGTCATCCAGGGCGGGGTGGTGCGCGGCGTCGCCCCCAAGTCCTACCTGCCCACCTACCGCGAGTTCTACGAGAGGCGGCACTTCGCCCCCGGTGACACCATTGCCGGCGGGGCGGTGGTGATCGAGTTGCCCGGCGTGGGCGACCCCGACGCCGTCTTCCCCGCGGGCGCGGCCCGGGCCCCCTTCGGCCCCAACCTCCTGTTCGAGGTCGAGGACGTGCCGGGCCTGACCTTCCACGTGGAGGTCTGCGAGGACATGTGGGTCCCGGTGCCCCCCTCGGCCCTGGCCGCCCTGGCCGGGGTGAGCGTCCTGGTCAACGTCTCCGGCTCGCCCATTACCGTCGGGCGGGCCGAGGACCGTGAGCTGCTGGCCCGCTCCTCCTCGGCCCGCGGCCTGGCCGCCTACGTCTACGCCGCCGCCGGTCAGGGGGAGTCCTCCACGGACCTGGCCTGGGACGGCCAGACCTTCGTCTACGAGAACGGCGTCCTGCTGGGGGCCACCGAGCGCTTCCCCGACGGGCCGCAAGCCACCGTGGTGGACGTGGACGTCGAGGGCCTGCGCGCCGAGCGCCTGCGCCAGGGCACCTTCACCGACAACGCCGCCACCTTCGCCCTGTCCGGCCGCCAGGGCCCGGGCGCCGTGGCCCCCACCACCTTCACCGACCCCGGCGGCTTCAACCGCGTCGTCATCCCCCGTGACGGCCTCACCGTCCCGCGCACGGACATCGGCCTGCGCAGGCGCGTGGACCGCTTCCCCTTCGTCCCCGACGACCCGGCCCGCCTGGCCCAGGACTGCTACGAGGCCTACAACATCCAGGTGGCCGCCCTGGTCCAGCGCCTGGGCGCCATCGGCGACCCCAAGGTGGTCATCGGGGTCAGCGGCGGGCTGGACTCCACCCACGCCCTCATTGTGGCCGCCCGCGCCATGGACCGCCTGGGCCGCCCCCGCTCCGACATCCAGGCGATCACCATGCCCGGGTTCGCCACCAGCCCCGGCACGCGCCGTAACGCCGAGGACCTGGCCCGCGGCCTGGGCTGCGGCTTCGAGGAGCTGGACATCCGCCCCACGGCCACCCGGATGCTGGCCGAGATGGGCCACCCCTACGGGGCCTTCGCCGCCACCGGCTCCCTGCCCGAGGGGATGAGTGAGCGCGACCTCTACGACGTCACCTTCGAGAACGTCCAGGCCGGCCTGCGCACCGACTTCCTCTTCCGCATCGCGGGCCACCGCGGCGGCATCGTGCTGGGCACGGGGGACCTGTCCGAGCTGGCCCTGGGCTGGTGCACCTTCGGCGTGGGCGACCAGATGGCCCACTACGGCGTCAACGCGGGCATCCCCAAGACCCTCATCCAGCACCTCATCCGCTGGGTGGTGGCCGAGGAGCTGTTCGACGACGCCGTCGGGCGCACGCTGCTGTCCATCCTGGACACCGAGATC
>ERZ772766.1405-NODE-1405-length-12985-cov-7.343929_pt1 | contig 12985 bp, 10 predicted proteins | sample MGYA00511379_ERZ772766 | MGnify/ENA primary metagenome ERZ772766 (study PRJEB29015, sample SAMEA2737895) | human oral metagenome | biome: human oral; feature: human-associated habitat; material: dental | place: China | collected 2116 ...
AGGTAGCCTTCTAGCGCAGACGACCTTCCCACTACAGGGCACCTTGAAGAAGACCGCCGACCGCACCCCTGTGGACTTCGCTAATGTCCTCCTGAGAAAGCCCGCAGATAGTACCCTCATCGTAGGGACGACCAGCAACGAACTCGGGGCTTTTCGCCTCGAGGCTCCCCAAGGGACCTTCCTCCTAGAGATCCATGCTCTGGGCTACAAGCCCTTCCATAAAACCCTGACGGTCACAGGGGCTCTTGACCTCGGAGAACTGCTCCTCACCGAAGAGGCCAAGGAGCTCTCCGCCGTCCAAGTCACAGGGCGTCGGCCGATCATGCTCCGCAAGGCTGACCGCATGGTCTTCGACGCCACGCAGATCGCTCCCGCTGCGAGCTCCATCCTCGATGTCCTGCGCCAGACGCCTGGGGTGAACGTCTCCGACGACGGCATCAGCCTCATAGGTAAGGGCGGGGTGATCGTCCTCATCAACGAAAAGCGCATCCGCCTCTCGGGAGCCGCTCTGATCAGCCTCCTCCGCTCCTACTCACAGTCCGACCTCGAGGAGATCCAGATACTTACCACTCCGCCCGCTAAGTACGAAGCCGAGGGGAATGCCGGTGTGCTGAACCTCGTCATGAAGAAGGTCAAGAATGATTTCTTCGGAGGAAGCCTCTCCCCCAGCGTAGGTGTGAGAAGGGACCTCCTACGATACGGGCTCAATACCAGCCTCAACTACAAGAAGGACAAAGTCACCGCTTCCCTCCAGCTCGGGGGAGGGACGGCCGACTACGATGGGCACATGGATACCTACCGCTACTATCCCAAGCAGAGCAGCTATTACTCCAGCCAGACCTACTACAAGGGGAAGGATCCCTACCTCAACCTACATGCGGGGCTAGACTATGCCTTCACCCCAGAGCTCTCGATGGGATTCAATGTATCCTATGCTCCGGAGGAGGACAATACTCGACGAGAGAACGATAGCCGAGACTGGCGCGTCCTCTCCAGTGGGGCTCATGAACTCCTACGCCTGCTCCCTGGCGTTGCCGACGAGACGGACAAGAGCCGCTATACTACGGCGAACGTTCACCTTGAGAAGACCTTCAAGTCCGCTCCCCAGCGTCGTCTCTCGTGGGATGCCGACTATGTAGGCTATCGAAGTCAGGAGGGGCGCAACTTCACCTCACGTGGCTTGACACCTCAGGGTGCCCCCATTCCAGGGGCGGACTTCCACTTTGATGCCCTGACCGATCAGCATACCGACTCCTACATCACTAGCCTAGACTACCTCACTCCTTTGGGTAAGGGGACTCTGGGCTTCGGGGCTAAGGGCACTTGGACCCGCACCACCAACCGAAGTGACTACGATGCTAAGAGCTCCATGGGCGAACGCCACGACAAGATCATCTTCGACGAACACGTCTACGCTCTGTACGCCGACCTGAAGCATCCCCTCTCCGATAAGTGGAATCTCCGCACGGGCCTTCGTATGGAGTACACCCACACCGCAGGGGAAAACAACGGTCGCCAGCTGAAGCATCTTCGCAGCTACCTCAATATCTTCCCCACGCTCTTCCTAGGCTACAACCCCAGCGACCGCCACGCCTTCAGCCTCAACGGCACCGTGCGCCTCAATCGCCCTCACTTCGGCCAGCTCTCACCCTTCGCTAGCTATGAGAATCAATACACCTTCATGCGGGGGAAGGAAGACCTGCGTGCGGGGAAGCAGGCTCAGCTCACCCTCGGCTACACCTTCCTAGGGGCGCTGAACTTCCAGCTCGGCGGTCGCTATCTCTGGGATGGCATCATACAAGTCATACGCCTAGACCCCAAGACGAACAAGGGGAGCTATACGCATGACAATGCTGAGAAGGCCCTGACCTTCAGCCTCGAGAATAGCTTCTTCTTCAATCGGGTTAGCTTCTTCCAGACCTACATCTCCCAGCGTCTCTGGTACGCCGACTCCAAGGTCAATACCGAAGCAACTCCTACGTACGGGGGCTCGAGCTTCGGCTACGCTGTCAACCTCAACAATACGTTCTTCTTCAACCGAAGTAAGACCTTCCAAGGCACATGCTACTTCTACTACGAGACCCCAAGCTACGCATGGGGGATACGCAACGGACATAGCATCTCGGGCGGAGCTGGCCTTGCCTACACGCTCCTTCAGGGGAAGCTTCGCATCGCTATGAACGCCTACAGCCTCCTGTGCAATAAGAGCCTTATGGACATCGAGACCCCCGACTATCGGATGCACGTCGTCAATGAGAATCGTGTGCCTACCTGCACTCTTCGCCTGACGTACTCCTTCGGTGCCTCGATCGAAGGTAAGTCAGAGCGTAAGAGTAGCCAAGAGCTCCGCTCCCGCATGTAGTGCCCCGCCTCCCACACCCGTTCTCTCACCGAATTTCTTTGCCCTCCGCCAGCCCGCATAAACAGCGGGCTCGGAGCACTCCAAAAACGACCTACGGTAGGTCGCCGAAAAAACCTACTGTAGGTCGTCTCACCGACCCACGGTAGGTCGGTACGTCGACCTACCGTGGGTCCCTTTTTCGCCTCCCCCTTGCAGGCGGGTACCTTCGAGGGATAATCGCTTCACTTTCCTCCAATACAAAGACGAACTATGCCAAGAGCAACAACGAAGACAGACCTCCTAGCATCCGCCGACGGACGATTCGACAGGCTGTGGCAACTCATTGATGGGATGGAGGAGGAGATACAGCGTGCGCCCTTCGCCGAAGAGATGGCGATGATGGGCAAGGAGGCCCATTGGACGAGGGACAAGAACCTACGTGATGTGCTCGTGCATCTATACGAGTGGCACCAGTTGCTACTGCATTGGATTCAGGCTAACCGATCCGGTGAGCGCAAGCCCTTTCTCCCAGAGCCTTACAACTGGAAGACCTATCCGTCGATGAACGTCGAGCTCTGGAAGAAGCACCAAACGACACCACTCGACAAGGCGAAAAGCATGCTGAAGGAGAGCCATCAAGCGGTGATGACCTTGCTCGTGACCTTCAGCGATGAAGAGCTCTTCACTAAGGGGCTATTTGACTGGACGGGCACGTCTACGCTGGGGAGCTATGCCGTCTCAGCCACGGCCAGCCATTATGACTGGGCGATGAAGAAGATCAAGGCGCATATCAAGACCTGCATCAAGTAGTTTACCGCCCGCTCACCCTACGACAGGGGAGGATACAAAAAGCGATCGCCCGTGGACTCTCTGGGGAGTCCACGGGCGATCGTGTGCTATGAAGTAAGCAGGCTCTTAGAGGCCGTGCTCACCAAGGTAGCGCTCAGCTTCGATGGCCGCCTTACAGCCTGAAGCGGCTGCAGTCACGGCTTGGCGGTAGAGGGGATCAGCGACGTCGCCAGCAGCGAAGACACCAGGGACACGAGTGCGAGGCGTAGCGCCTTCGGTCTTGATGTAGCCGACCTCATCGACGTCGACATACTCAGCGAAGAGTTCGGAGTTGGGGTGGTGACCGATGGCGAGGAAGAAGCCGTCGATAGGGAGATCTACACGCTCTTCGTCGGGCTGACCCTGGCGCTTGACCAGATGTACGCCTTCGACGCCATCTTCTCCGTAGAGCCCAAGGGTATTGTGCTCGAAGAGGACAGTGATCTTCTCATTCGATGCTACACGCTGACGCATGATATCCGAAGCACGCAGGTAATCCTTGCGCACGATCATGTAGACATGTGAGGCAAGACTCGCCAGATAGAGTGCTTCTTCGCAAGCCGTATCACCGCCACCGACGACAGCGACCTTCTTACCACGATAGAAGAACCCATCGCACGTGGCGCAGGCAGATACCCCCATACCAGCGTACTTCTCTTCATCAGGGAGACCGAGGTACTTGGCCGAGGCACCCGTGGAGATGATCACGGTGTCAGCTTCGACTTCAGCACCGTCGCTGAAGGTGACGACATAGGGAGCCTTCGACAGATCGGCCTTGGTAGCTAGACCCGAACGGATCTCTGCTCCGAAGCGGGAAGCTTGCGCACGAAGATCCTGCATCAACTGGGGACCCGTGATCCCCTCGGGATATCCGGGGAAGTTCTCCACCTCAGTGGTCTGGGTGAGCTGTCCACCGGGCTGAAGGCCTTCGTAGAGCAGTGGGGAGAGGTTGGCGCGCGAGGCGTAGATGGCGGCGGTGTAGCCTGCAGGACCGGAGCCAATGATGAGGCAGCGGCGATGTTCTCTACTCATGATGGTAGTCTATGTGAATGGTGATAGAGTGAGGAGGGGAAGGGCTCTAGCGCATGTCACGCAGCTTCTTCTGTAGCTCCTGACGAGCGAAGAAGATGCGACTCTTGACCGTGCCGAGCGGGATCCCTAAGGTTTCTGCGATCTCATTATACTTATAGCCCGAGACGAACATGGAGAAGGGCTCCTTGAGGGAGGGCTGGAGCGAAGCGATCGCCCCCGTGATCTCCTTGATATCCATCGAGCCCTCGGGTGTATTGTCTCCGCCCTCACTGAGGAGAGGGACGTTGTAGGCATCTACGTTCGGGTCGATGAAGCTCTGGGTACGCACGAGCTTGTGGTAGTTGTTGATGAAGATATTGCGCATGATCTTCAGCACCCACCCTTTGAAATTGACATTGTCGACGAACTTGTCGTAATTGTTCAGTACTCTGAGGGTAGTGTCCTGCGTCAGATCCTCCGCATCGGCCTCGTCCTTGGTGAGGGTACGGGCGAAGTTCTTCATATAGTCCTGCATACCGATCAGGTCCTTCTGTATCTGGAGTACGTCCATATCTTAATTCTTGTAAAAGGAAGGTATAGAGACTGCTCATAAATCAAAGCAATCGGAGCAACTCTGGGCTTTTATTCGGCATAAAGGTACTATTATTTTGCCTGACACACCGCTCCGAGACATATCGGTATATTGATCCATTCTATAGCGACGGGCGCTACCAGAGGATAGGAGCCTTCCCCCAGTGGGTGAGGTAGGCATTGGCCTTGCTGAAATGCCGACAGCCGAAGAAGCCCCGATACGCCGACAGGGGCGACGGATGGGGCGCTTCGAGGACTAAGTGCTTCGATCGGTCGATCATCGCCCCCTTGCGTCTGGCGGGACTTCCCCAGAGGAGGAAGACGACATGCTCCTGCTCTCGATTGACGGCTTCGATGATGGCGTCGGTGAAGGTCTCCCAGCCGAGGCCCTGGTGCGAGCCCGCTTGCCCTGCTCGGACGGTGAGCGTAGCATTGAGGAGGAGGACGCCTTGCTCCGCCCATTTCAGCAGGCTCCCGTCGGGGATGATCGAGGGGTGCCCCAGGTCGGAAGCGATCTCCTGCTTGATGTTCTGAAGGCTCGGAGGGATAGCTACTCCCGAGGGGACGGAGAAGGAAAGCCCTTCCGCTTGCCCCGCACCATGGTAAGGATCTTGCCCGAGGATCACCACCCGCACCTCGGGTAGAGGGCAGAGATCCAGCGCACGGAAGATCATCCCCCCCGGCGGGTAGATCGGCCAGCCGGAGCGGTATTCGCTACGTATCTTCTCTGTGAGGATGCCGAAGTAGAGCTTATCGAACTCTGGGGCTAAAGCTCTACGCCAGCTTTCGTCGAGGCGTATATTCATGTTCGGAGATTAGGAAGGTGTCGGAGCCTCGCTACCTCGGAGGATCCGTAGTACTAACGTACGAAGGCTCGGAGTCGTACCCTCTACCGATTCGGTAGCTTGGTAGAGGAGGGCATGCCCCGCAGCTGCGAGGGCGGGGATGTCGTTCGCCCCGTCGCCCACGTAGAGGGTGGAGCGAAGGGCACCGCCCGTCCACCCCGTGAGGAAGGTGCGCTTCCCCTCTGTGCTCACGATAGCTTCGGGCAGGAGTCCAGCGAAGTGACCCGCCTCGGTCCACCGCACGGGACTACCTATATAGTCGGTGACGCCCAGGCACCTCGCCGAAGCCGTGACAAAGGGCAGATAAGCACCCGTGACGATCGCTCGGGGAAGGTCCAACTCATGGAGCAGGCGCACGCTCTCCTCTGGGATGGGGATCGAACGCACGACTTCGTCGAAGGCTTCCCGCCCGAGCCCTTCGAGGAGCTGTGTGCGGTGAAGGAAGCTTTCGGTGAAGGGCACCAGCCCCCGCATCGCCTGATCGGTCAGCTGAGCCATCTCGTCGGATCGCCCCAGCCTGCGGGCTAGTTCGGGGAGGAGCTCCGCCGTGGTGAGCGTCCCATCGAGGTCGAAGGCGACATGTGTGATCGGCAGAAGGGCCTCGCTCGAAGGGAAGTAAACTGAGGCCTTAGCCTCCCGTGTCCAAGGGATGAGCGCCGTGAGGAGTTTGCTTCGAAGTGCTTCCTCCTCGCCTTCCCTCAGCTCCCCTACTCGCAGAAGCTTTCCCCCTAAGCCTTTCCAACTCAGCCACAGCCCAGCCTCGTCCGCTCGACTAAGGAGCTGAGCCTCCGACAGGCCAAGCGCTTCCTCCAGGAGCTTCCGAAGCTCCAGGGCAAGCGACTCGGCACGTCGGCCGAAGAGATAGAGGTGCTGTAGGTGAGGCAACATGCAAAGGTAGCTCAGGGTGAATACAAAAGAAGAGCGTCTGACTGTGAGACAGTCATACGCTCTTTCGTTAGGTTTACTCGTGGGAGACTAACTAGTCACTCGTGAGTGAGGGTGGAAGATGGGATTCGAACCCACGACACCTGGAACCACAATCCAGTGCTCTAACCAACTGAGCTACAACCACCATGTACTGCTCTGCTTTCCGCTTGAGCACTGCAAAGGTAATAATAGTTTCTTAATCCACCAAAGACCTCCACAAGCTTTGCCCCGTGCACATGCCACCCCCAAGTGCAACAGCCGTCCTAGAGCCCCGCTCCCAAGGGAAGGAAGAAGCGATCCTCCCCCTTAAAACAAGAAGCCTCCCACCCGTTCTCTCCGCCCAAGAAATCTCAGCTTTTCGAGGGAATGCAACCCCAGTCTTCAGACCCGCTCTCCAGCCCGTCTAGACAGCGCCTTCGGGCACCCCCAAAATAAAACCTACTGTAGGTCGTCTTTGCGACCCACGGTAGGTCGGTCGACCGACCCACAGTAGGTTTTTTCGACGACCTACCGTAGGTCGTTTTTTTGCCCCTCCCAAGAGCCCATTCTATGCGGGCTAAGGAAGCGCCTCTCCTTCGTCCGCTCAGCCCCCTCCCTTCCCCAAGCACTAACCGAAGGAAAATAAAGAGCTCGCCCGTGGACTCCACTCAAGGAATCCACGGGCGAGCTTCTGCTTATCTCTTAGTCAGAGGGATAATCGTTAACCTACGATTACTTCCATCCATCAATTACTGAATCAATGACATCTTTAACGGTTTCAGCCTGTCTCTCATTGATCAATTCCTGATATGAAGTAGAATAACTTTTACTGATCCAAATAATCTCCGCACCGATCTCCTTTTCAAACTTTTCTAATTCTACTACTGAGCCCCCACTGGTTCTAGTTGCCGTAACATAAATATCGCAATTCTCCTCATCGAAGAAAGCAACATTTTCCTGAAGCTGCCACTTATCATCTCCATAGGTTGTTATGGCTATTTTCTTCTCCCTATAAGTAAGACGAACCCGCTGATCCCCCTTTCTTTTCATCCCGCCAAGGAGCTCTATCAAGAGGTTGAGTGTTGTGGACTTACCTTTCCCTCCAGGCCCCCAAAGGCCAATGATCGCTTTCTTTTCTTTGTCTTCCATATTGAATCGTATTATTAGTGAGTAGTGAATTACTCGGGTAGGACGAGGCGCTCGAAGCCAGGCGACATCAGGGTGCGGAAGCCGTCCTTCCCGTCGCCGAGGATCAGCATGTACTCGACACCGGGGAAGTGCTTCACGAGGGCGGGAACTTCTTCGGCACGGCGGGTCATACAGGCCGTGGCAAGGCCGTCCGCTAGCATACAGCTAGGGGCAAGGATCGTGACGCTCAGGATGTCCGTCTGGATAGGATAGCCGGTGCGGGGATCGATCGTATGGGCGACCTTCTTGCCATCCACGAGCTTGAAGTTGCGGTAGTTGCCCGAGGTCGCTACGCCCCCTGCCGTCGTGGGAAGCTGGATGCGCACCTGGAACTGCTCCGAGCCTGCTGAAGCACCTTCGACGGGCTTATCGATGCCGATGATCCAAGGCTTCCCCTGAGGATTGACGCCTTGGTAGGCGATCTCCCCGCCGAGCTCGACGAGGTAGTTCTCCGCCCCCTTCCCAAGGAGCATGCGGGCGACGAGGTCAGAGCAATAGCCCTTAGATATAGAGGAGAAGTCCATCTTCATCCGTGGATCGGCCTTGATCATGCGGAGGCCGTCGAAGGTGACCTTCTCGTAGCCCACGAAGGCACGGATGCTGTCGATGGTGTGCTGACTGATGCTGTCCTTCTTCTCGAAGCCAAAGCCCCAAAGGTTGATGAAGGGCGAGCAAGTCACGTCGTAGCTACCGCCCGTCTGGCGGGAGATCTCCACGGACTGGAGGAAGACTTCACGGAGCATCGAGTCGGCTTGCTGGGACTCGTTGCGGTTGATCGCCGATATGAGGCTCGTCGAATCGAACGGGTTGAGCGAATGGCTGAAGGCATGGAAGGTGGAGTCCACCGCCAGCGAATAGTCCGTCGGTAGGTCGTACTGGATGGAGAAGGTCGTCGTGAAGACTTCACCCGAGAGGCGGGTATAGTCTTTCGTAGTCTTGCCCGAGGAGCAAGCAAAAAGCGCCCCAGCAGCGACGGCTGCTAAGGCGCATAGCTTCCCCGCCCGAAGGAGGGAAGAGAGGGAGGCATGAAGGTGCATATTCTTGGAGAATGAGAAGGGAAGAGCCCTTAGAGCTCCTCCTCGATCTTGTAGTCGTTGCGGTCCTGTGACTGGCGGGCAAGGAGCTCGGCGAGGAAGCCCACGAGGAAGAGCTGGGTACCAAGGATCATCCCCGTCAGGGCGATGAAGAAATACGGGCGGTCCGTCACCAGCGGAGCGGGGGTATTCGTCCAGATATGGAAGAGCTTCGTGATGAGCACTACCGCTAGAGCTAGGAAGCCGACGATGAACATCAGGCTCCCGCCCAGACCGAAGAAGTGCATCGGCTTGCGCCCAAAGGTCGAAGTGAACCACAGCGTGATGAGGTCGAGGTAGCCGTTGACGAAGCGGTTGAGCCCGAACTTACTTTCCCCGTACTTACGCGCCTGATGATGGACGACCTTCTCGCCGATGCGGGAGAAGCCCGCCACCTTAGCCATGTAAGGGATGTAGCGGTGCATATCGTTGTAGATCTCGATGCTCTTGACCACTTCGGAGCGGTAAGCCTTGAGCCCGCAGTTGAAGTCGTGCAGGTTGTCGATGCCCGAGAGCTTGCGTGCCGTAGCATTGAAGAGCTTCGAGGGAAGATTCTTGCTGAAGACAGGGTCGTAGCGCTTCTGCTTCCACCCGCTCACCAGATCGTAGCCCTCTTCCTTGACCATGCGATAGAGTTCGGGGATCTCGTCGGGGCTGTCCTGCAGGTCTGCGTCCATCGTGATGACTACCTCGCCTTGGGTGCGGGCGAAGCCACACTGCAGGCCGGGGGACTTGCCGTAGTTGCGACGGAACTTCACCCCCCTGACGTGGGGGTTCTTCTCCCGGAGTTCACGGATCACCTGCCACGACTGGTCGGTGCTGCCGTCATTGATGAAGATGATCTCGTAGGAGAAGCCGTGCTCCTGCATGACACGCCGGATCCAAGCCTCGAGTTCGGGCAGGGATTCGGCTTCATTATATAAGGGGATGACGAGAGAGATATCCATAGATCGAAGTTAGTTGCGACGGAGGGCAAGTCCGACGATGAGCCCCCAGACGGCGCCCATGATGATGGTGAGCATGTAGTCGGTCCACAGCCACTGCCACGTGGAGATCATCCGTAGGTCGGTGATCATTCGCTCGGCGTCGGCTTGATTGACTAGGGGTGAAGCCTTGAGCATCTCCCCCCAAGCCTCCAGGGTCGAAGGCACAGCGTACTTGAAGTAGAAGTACTGCGGGACGAAGGCCAGGATACCGCCGAAGGCATGCAGGAGCACGACGTAGCCGAAGCCTTGGCCCACACGGAAGGCGCCCCCCGCATAGTAGAAGTCTCGGTAGGTACGTGCCGCTCGGTAGGCAAGGAAAGGCACGGCCAAGACCCCGACGAAGTAGATCACCTGCAGCAGGGGTACACTGAAGCTCAAGAAGCGAGCCGTATAAATCAAAGCCAGCACCAGCCCGAAGGTCAAGCCTGCTCGAGCCGCTGCTGGGAAGAGTGGAGATGGATGGGGAGCTACTGCCATAAGTCTATTTTTACGGGCGCAAAGGTACGACTATTCGGGCAATAAGCCACCCCAACTACCACTATCGACAGCTCCAGTGCATCACCTCGTTAGCCTCCGCAAATTAGCCCAACTTAGAAGGCGCCTCTACAGTCACTCGGACGAAAGGAAAAACGCCACGACATACCAACCCATTCCTTGGTAGAAACCCCAGGATCAAGAGACCTCCTACGAACCCCTACAGCGAAGGCGCTTGGAGTGCCCCAAAAGAAACCTACTGTAGGTCGCCTCGACGACCCACGGTAGGTCGATCGAACGACCTACAGTAGGTTTTTTCAGCGACCTACCGTGGGTCGCTTTTCCTCCCCTCCCCGAGGCCTCTGCTATCCGCCCTGTCGGTGGCAAGATCTTAGCGCCCTACCTCTGATGGTGTCAGACTTGGAGCGTAAGGATAAAAAGACTCCACCTCTCACCTCTTCACCAAGCCCGTACTCCCTAGCTTAGAGATAAGGTATCGCTGGATAAATACCCAACCCCATACTCCTTCCCCTTCGATGTAGCATTGAATATATCCGTCTGCTTCATTCTCCCAAAAATTGCTACCTTTCGAATCTGAATACACACCTTTTTCAACTAAAGACTATATAAAATCGAGATCTATTTAATCAAGGAATTATGCCAACAGAGACACCGGTAGAACAAGTTAAATACAGGAGAAATACCAGAGTAAGGAAAGACGAGCAGGAACGCTTTGTATTATTACTCGACATCATGGGCTTTAGCGCATTTATCCAAAACACACCTTTCGACGAAGCTAAAGAGAAGTTTGAGACCTTTAGAGAAAAGTTAGATACTCGAGCTGAGAATCTTCTACAAAGAGAGCATATACACATTGCCTTCTTCTCAGACTCCATCCTTGTTACCACGCAGAGCAACAAAGCTCAAGATCTAAATCTAATCTCCAAGGCTGCAGCAGTCCTTATGCAAGTATCTTTTGAGTGTGGATTTGCCCTCAAAGGATGCCTCGCTCATGGGAAGTTCTATTATCATCCCAAAAAGAGAATCTTCTTCGGCCTACCTCTTGTTAATGCTTACCAGCTCGGTGACCAGGAAATTAAATACTACGGCATCATCGTCCACCATACAGCTGAAAGAAAAATCCGAGACCTTAATAAACCATTTACAAAGCTCGCTGGAGAGAAAGATAAAACACAGGGGAATAACCCTTACGTCTACAGTGAGGTTCCCCTCAAATCCTCTGGATGGAGTTGCCATTGCCATTTGGCATGGAACTTATATGACAATAAACTAGAGTCCCCCATAGACAACGGGAGTACGTGTGAGAAATATTTACAGCAGATAGAACTCACAGTCTCTGGTGCCCCTCGCATCTACATAGACAATACCCGTAGGGTTATGCAGAAGGATTTAGCACTATACGAGGCTGAGAAGAAAAAAGCTGAGACAAATAATCAACCCGTAATATTCCCGATAAGAGAAGAGCTGACTACAACTAGATAATATAGAGTACGGCATAGCCTCATGGAGCACAAGCTCCATGGGGCTATCGTCTCTAAGCGAGCACGGCAAAAAGCAAAAACACCCCGCATCCCATCTGGGATGCGGGGTGTTTTATGTTCCTACCCTATTAGTGAAGTGTGACTACTTGTCCCATTAGGGCATACACTTCACGTAGGTAAGCTACCGATTAGGAGAGCTTTTCCTTGAGGGCAGCCAGAGCGTCGAGGTCACCGAGGGTAGCCTTCTCCGTAGCAGCGTTAGTAGCGGCGACGGCAGCAGCGGCATCCTGGTTGCGAGCCTGACGTTCGGCACGCTCAGCGCGTTCGCTAGCACGAGCTTCAGCCTTAGCTTCGTCCTCGAAGGTACGGCTGTGCGAGACGATGATGCGACGAGCATCCTTGTTGAATTCGATCACCTTGAAGGGGAGGGTCTCACCCTTGACTGCCTGCGTACCATCGGCCTTGACCAGGTGCTTAGGCGTAGCGAAGGCTTCTACACCTTCGGGGAGGGAGACGACTGCGCCCTTTTCGACGAACTCACGGATGGTACCTTCGTGGATGGTGCCTACCTTGAAGTCAGCTTCGAAGGCGTTCCATGGGTTCTCCTCGAGCTGCTTGTGGCCGAGGGAGAGGCGACGGTTTTCCTTGTCGATCTCCAGGACGACGATCTCCAGAGGAGCGCCGACTTCGGTGAACTCGTTGGGGTGCTTGATCTTCTTCGTCCAGGAGAGGTCGGAGATGTGCACGAGGCCGTCGATACCTTCTTCGATCTCTACGAAGACACCGAAGTTGGTGAAGTTGCGGACCTTAGCCGTGTGGCGAGAGCCGATGGGGAAGCGCTTGTCGATGTTTTCCCATGGATCCTCCTTGAGCTGCTTGAGACCAAGGCTCATCTTGCGCTCTTCGCGGTCAAGAGAGAGGATGACAGCTTCGACTTCGTCACCGACCTTGAGCAGTTCCTGAGCCGAGCGGACATGCTGGGTCCAAGACATCTCAGAGATGTGGACGAGGCCTTCTACGCCTGGAGCCACTTCGATGAATGCACCGTAGTCAGCCAGGACGACGACCTTACCCTTGATCTTGTCGCCGACCTTGAGGTTAGCGTCGAGGCTATCCCAAGGATGTGGCTGGAGCTGCTTGAGGCCAAGAGCGATGCGCTTCTTAGCTTCGTCGAACTCGAGGATGACGACGTTGAGCTTCTGGTCGAGGCTAACCACTTCGCTGGGGTGCGATACACGGC
>ERZ772766.1407-NODE-1407-length-12976-cov-7.590821_pt1 | contig 12976 bp, 12 predicted proteins | sample MGYA00511379_ERZ772766 | MGnify/ENA primary metagenome ERZ772766 (study PRJEB29015, sample SAMEA2737895) | human oral metagenome | biome: human oral; feature: human-associated habitat; material: dental | place: China | collected 2116 ...
CCCCACACGCGGTGGAGGTGCCTTTTTCTTGACGCGCAACCCCTGGAAATGACGGAGCGTCACACGATGGCCAGAGAATCTTTCGGGGAACCCGTCCTCAGGCCATCAGGATACGGAATGAGCTCCTATTGCTTGCTACACGTATCCAAACAGCCTCACTATAGGCTGCGCCAGCCCATGAACATCTTCACGGTCTCCGGGTCGTTGTGATCGAAGAAGAGGCTGTGAGCGGTGTCGAGCCGTTCGATGCGTGCCATCTCGTCTGACGTGAGCTTAAAGTCGTAGATCTGGAAGTTCTCCGCCATGCGTTCGCGGCGCACAGATTTGGGAATGATGATTACGCCGCGCTGTGTGAGGTAACGCAGGGCGACTTGTGCCACGCTCCGGCCGTGTGCCTGGCCGATCTCTGCCAACGTGGGGTTGGTGAAGAGGCCATTGCGCCCCTCAGCCAGTGGGCCCCATGACATGATCTTGGTGTCGAACTCGTCCATGTACTTCTTGGCGCAAATCTGCTGATAGAAGACGTGTGTCTCCACTTGATTTACGGCCGGCACTACCTCCACGTTGCTGGCGAGGTCGATGAAGTGGTTCGGCTGGAAATTGCTCACGCCAATGGCGCGCAGCTTGCCCGCGTGATAGGCCTCCTCGAGGGCGCGGTAAGCGCCATAATAGTCGCAGAAGGGCTGGTGAAGCAGCATGAGGTCGATGTAATCCGTTTGTAAGCACTTCAGACTGTCATCGATGCTGGCTCGGGCGCGCTCGTAGCCATAGTTACTGATCCACACTTTGCTGACGATAAAGACCTCGTCGCGCTTGAGGCCGCTCTTCTTGACGGCCGCGCCCACACCCTCCTCGTTACGGTAGGCCTGCGCCGTGTCCACCATGCGGTAGCCCACGCTGAGGGCGTCGCTCACACAGCGTTCGGCTTCGGCTGGTTCCACCTGATACACGCCGTAGCCCAGCTGCGGCATCTTTACTCCATTATTCAATGTGATGGTTTCCATTTCTTCTTTTATTCCTTTCTATGCTATGTCTATTTGCATCGCAATCGCGTCACACGATCCCGGAGAATCCCATGAAGGCCATGGCCAGCAGGCCGGCGGTGAGGAGTGCAATGGGGATGCCTTTCATCACCGCGGGGACGTTCAGGCGCGAGAGCTGCTCGCGGATGCCGGCGAAGATGATGAGCGAAAGCGCGAAACCGATGGCCGTCGAAAAGGCGAAGACGATGGACTGCGGCAGGTTGTAATCCTTCTGAATAACGAGGATGGCGACGCCAAGGATGGCGCAGTTGGTCGTGATCAGCGGTAGGAAGACGCCAAGGGCTTGGTAGAGGGCGGGGGAGACTTTCTTGAGGATGATCTCCACCATCTGCACCAAGGCGGCGATGATGAGGATGAAGACGATGGTCTGTAGGTAGGCCAACCCGAAGGCGTCGAGGATGTATTTCTGGATCAAGAAGGTGACGATCGTGGAGATGGTGAGGACGAACGTCACGGCCATGCCCATGCCCATCGCCGTGTCGATCTTTTTCGACACGCCCAGGAAGGGGCAGATGCCGAGGAATTGCGACAGGACGATGTTGTTGACAAAGACTGCGGCGATGAAAATGATGATGTATTCCATAAGGGCGGGGGGTTATTTCTTCAGTTTATTGACGATGGCGATGAGGTAGCCCAGGGCGATGAAGGCGCCGGGGGCGAGGACGAAGAGCAGGGCGCCGTAGTGCTCCGGGAAGAGGGTGAGCGAGAAGGCGCGGCCGGTGCCGAGGAGCTCGCGGCAGGTGCCGAGCAGGGTGAGGGCGAGGGTGAAGCCGACGCCGATACCGATGCCGTCGCAAGCGGAGGCTACAACGCCGTTTTTCGAGGCGAAGGCTTCGGCGCGACCGAGCACGATGCAGTTCACCACGATCAGCGGGATGAAGAGGCCGAGGCTCTTGTAGAGTTCGGGCATATAGGCCTGCATGCACATCTGGAGGATGGTCACGAAGGAGGCGATAACGACGACGTAGACGGGGATGCGCACCTCGTCGGGCACGAGCTTCTTGATGGCCGAGATGGCGGCGTTGGAGCAGATGAGCACGAAGGCGGTGGCCAGGCCCATGCTCATGCCGTTGATGGCCGAGGAGGTGGTGGCCAGCGTGGGGCACATGCCCAGGAGGAGGGCGAAGGTGGGATTCTCGGTGATTATCCCATTCTTGATGACTTTGAGGTAGTTCATAGTCCGGGGGGGTTATTTGCTGTGAGACGTTGAGGCGGTCGAATCGGCGGCCGTTTGTTGAGTGGCGCCGGAGGCACCGTCGGCTTTGGCGTCGCCCTTGCCCGCACCTTGTGCGTAGGCGGCATAGGCGCGGTTGATGGCGTCGAGGAAGGCGCGTGAGGAGATGGTGGCAGCCGTGATGGCGTCCACTTCGCCGCCGTCTTTCGAGACTTTCAGCGCGCCGCCCTTCATGTCGCGCCCGAGGACGCTCTGCTTGCCTTTATCCGTGCGGAACCACTCCTCCATCTTCGATCCGAGGCCGGGGGTCTCGTTGTGCTCGAGCACGGAGTAGTTGACGATCTTCTGGTCCGCGTCGAAGCCGACCATGATGCGGATCTCGCCACCGAAGCCCTTCTTGGTATTCGTCTCTACGGCGGCACCGACCAGCTTGCCGCCCTTCTTGGCGGGATAGATGGTGAGCGAATCGCCGTCGGCTGTGGCGGCCCTGTATTGTTCGGCCGAGGGATCGTTGTCGAACTCAGGCGCCACCTTCTTAATGGCTTCTTGCAGGGCGGCTGCTTTGGCGGCGGCGATTTTATCCTCGGTCAGCTTGTTGGCTACGGCCAGCGCGGTGCCTGCGATGAGGCAGAAGCACGTGAGCGACGCCAGAATGGTGATGAATGTGGATTTGATTTTTTCCATCGTTTATCTGCCTCCGAAATGTTTGGGTTTGATGTAGGTATTGATCAGCGGCGTGAGGCCGTTCCAGATCAGAATGGAGAAGGACATGCCCTCGGGATAGGATCCGAAGATGCGGATGAGCACGGTCAGGAGGCCGATGCCCGCGCCATAGATCAGGGATCCGCGCTTGGTCATGGGCGAGGTCACATAGTCGGTGGCCATGAAGACGGCGCCGAGCATGAGTCCGCCAGAGGTGAGATGGATCAGCGGGTTGTTGACTTCGGTCGGGTTGAAGAGGTACATGATGGTGGTGAACACAGCCACGGTGCCGATGATGGCTACGGGGATGTGCCACGTGATGATGCGCCGATAGAGTAGGTAGGCAAAGCCCAGGAGCAGCGCCACCTCACTCATCTCACCGAGGCTACCGCCGGTCAGTCCGATGGCTGACGGACCGAGGCCGGCTATGTCTTTCGTGAAATGGATCAACGAGAGCGTCGTGGCGCCGGTCTGCGCGTCGGTGTAAGTCAGGGGGAAGACGCCGGCCACGGGCCACGTCGTCATCTGTGCCGGGAAGGAGATGAGCAGGAAGACACGCCCCACGAGCGCGGGGTTGAAGATGTTGTTGCCCAATCCGCCGAACGACATCTTGCCGACGCCGATGGCAAAGAGTGCGCCCAGGATGACGATCCATGCGGGCAGGTTGGACGGCAGGTTGAACGCCAGCAAGACGCCCGTCAGAATGGCCGAGCCGTCGGCAATCGTAGGCTCGCGCTTGAAGAGGTACTTCTGAATGAGATACTCGAAGATGACGCACGAGGCGACGGATACGAGTGTCACGACGAGTGCGCCCAATCCGAAGCAGTAAAGCGACACGAGGAAGGCCGGCACCAGTGCGATAAGCACGCCGTACATGTTTTTGCTTATCGAATCGCCCCCATGAATGTGCGGCGACGGAGAGATGATCAGTTTGGAGTCCATGTTATCCGGTTATTGTCTGTTCATACATTAAAACTAAGTCTGTTCGTCTCTCGGGGGGTTACTTCTTCCGCGAGCGGATGATGCCCATCACCGCGCCCTTGCCCATGCGGATATAGTCCAGCAGCGGGCGATATGAGGGACAGGTGTAGCTGCAGGAGCCGCACTCGATGCAGTCGACGATGTAATGTTCTTCGGCCTCGTCCCACGTCTTATGGAGGGCCAGGTTCATCAGCAGATAGGGTTCCAAGCCCATCGGGCAGACGTCGACACACTTGGCGCAGCGGATGCAGTCGCGCATGGGTTTGCGCACGGCCTCGGCGCGTGGGATAAGCAGGATGCCGGAGCTACCCTTCATCATCGGCACATCGTCCGTGATCATGGTGCGACCCATCATGGGTCCGCCGCCGATGATCTTACCCGTATCCTCCGGGATGCCGCCGGCAGCTTCGATCAGGGTGCTGATCGGCGTACCGATGCGGGCAATGAAGTTCGATGGCTTCACGACACTCTTACCCGTGACGGTGATGACGCGCTCGATGAGCGGCTTATTCTTCTGCACGGCCTCGTAGACGGCGAAGACGGTGCCCACGTTTTGCACCACGGCGCCGACCGAGATGGGCAGTGCGCCGCTCTTCACCTGACGGCGGATCACGGCGTCGATGAGCTGCTTCTCGCCCCCTTGCGGGTAACGCATCTTGAGCGGCATCACCTCGATGCCCTGCTCCTTGGCAGCCAACTTCTTCATCAGCTTGATGGCGTCGGGCTTGTTGCTTTCAATGCCGATCACGGCGCGGCGAACGTCGATGGCGGTCATGAGGATCTTCACCCCGACGATGATTTCTTCGCCTTTGGCCAGCATCAGCGAGTGGTCCGACGTCAGATACGGCTCGCATTCGACGGCGTTAACGATCAGTATCTCGGCCTTGCTGCCGGGGGGAGGCGACAGCTTGACCTGCGTGGGGAAGGTGGCGCCACCCATACCGACAATGCCGGCGGCGGCAATCTTCCCGATAATCTCTTTGGCGGACAGCGTGCAGTCGCGGACGAGGGTCTCACTGCGGTCGATGGTCTCTTCCCACTCGTCGCCCTCTACGTTGATGTAGACTGCGGGCTTGGGCAGACCAGCGGCGTCGAGCATGGTGTCGATCTTGGTCACGGTGCCCGAAACGGACGAGTGTACGTTGGCCGAAACGAAGCCTGCGGCCTTGCCAATCAGCGTCCCGACCTTCACCTTGTCGCCTTTGGCCACCACCGCCTCAGCCGGTGCACCGATGTGCTGCCCGAGCGGTATGACCACCTTGGCCGTGGGCGCGATCTGCTCGATCGGGCGCCCGGCCGATAACTTGTTTCCTGAGGGGTGAATGCCCCCTATTCTAAAAGTGTACATTATAGACAGGTCGTTGTGTGGGTGTGGGTTAATCTTTCACGGCTGGTTCAGCAGTGGCAACAGCCGTTTCAGCCAGAGCGGGTTTCGCCGCCGGCGTATTGGCGCGAGCAGCTTCCACGAGCGACAGTGCGGCCGGAGCAGCGGCCTTCGGTGCGTCGGGCTTCGGCTCCTTACGCGGCGGGAAGTTCAGTTCGTGGATGGCCTTCGTGGGGCAGACCACGACGCACTTGCGGCAGAGGCGGCACTTCGTGTCGTCGATGTAAGCCAGGTTGCTCGTCACCGTGATGGCCTCAAAGGCGCACTCCTTGACGCAGCGTGCGCAGCCGATGCAGGCGTTCGAGCAGACTTTGCGTGCCACGCCGCCCTTATCCTTATTCATGCAGGAGACGAAGATGCGACGCGACTTCGGCCCCTTCTTACGCAGCTCGATGATCTTCGTCGGGCAGGCCTTGACGCAGGCTCCACAGGCGACGCACTTGTCCTCCACCACTTCCGCGATGCGTGTCACGGGGTTGATGTGGATGGCGTCAAACTCGCAGGCATCCACACAGTCGCCCAAGCCAAAGCAGCCGAACGAGCAACCCGTCTCGCCTCGATAGAGTGAGGCGGCGATGGTGCAGTTCGATGCGCCGTCGTAGGTATTCGTCCGCGGACGCGCCTCGCAGGTGCCGTTGCAGCGCACCACGGCGATCTTCGGCGCCGCAGCCACCACGGCCACGCCCTTGATCTCGGCCACTTTCTTCATCACCTCCTGACCGCCCACGGGGCAATACAGCCCGTCGAGCGCCTCAGCCTTAAAGCACGCGTTGGCAAAGCCCCCGCAACCCGGAAATCCGCAGCCGCCGCAGTTGGCGCCCGGCAGGGCTTCCTGTATCTGCCCGATGCGCGGATCTTCATGCACCTCGAATTTCTTCGATACTGCAAATAGGATGAGCGCCGCAATGGCCCCCACCGTTCCTAATAAAATGATCGCTATATACATTTCGTGTAAGATTGATTTGGCGGTTAATAAGCAGCTGTGTCGAGCTGGGAGCCAGCTTCGAGCTTGGCGACGGAGAACGAAAACCGTCGCCCGATCTTCTCCCGGAAGGCGTACAGCAGGGCGTAATAGATGGCTAGGACGGCCAGCCCCGCGAGTCCACCGATGCCGTCGTCGCCTCCGCTCAGGCGGGCGCCGATAAATACGGCAGCCACCACCAGCACAAAGGGCACGGCGAACGCAAGGGCGACAGCCTGCATGCCACTCGAGGATTGGGCCACGACCATGACCTCCTCCCCGGGAGCAAACTGACGGCTCTCGCCCTTCACCTCAATGAGTTTCTCCTTTTTGTCCGATGCGAGGCAGGCCGAACGGGCATGGCACGCGGAGCATGCGCTTTGCTGTTCGATACAGACCACGATACGGCCTCCTCCGGTATGTTTTACAATACCACGATGCTGAATAAATTTCTTCATAATAAACCCAATTGCTATATCGAGTTTGCAATACGGCGGCAAATGTAAGCAGCAGTTTCAATTCCTGAATGCAGCTATACCGCCCAAATTCATCCGCCCCTGTCATGCCCCGCGACACGACCGCGCCGATTCGCAAATCCCTCATTCTGTCCAACGACCCCGCGGGCTGGATTCGTGAAGGTTTCATCATGCCGAACGACGCCACGGCCTGGGTACCTGAAGGCCCCATAGTGCCGCACGAAGGCACTACGCCGATTCGCAAATCCCTCATTCTGTCGAACGATGCCACGGCCTACGTGCGTGAAAGCCCCATCGTGTCGCACGAGGGCAATACGCCGATTCGCAAATCCCTCATTCTGTCTAACGATGCCGCGGTCTGCGTGCGTGAAGGCCCCGTCGTGCCGCACGAGGGCACGACGCCGATTCGCAAATCCCTCATTCTATCCAACGACGCCGCGGTCTGCGTGCGTGAAGGCCCCGTCGTGCCGCACGAGGGCACGACACCGATTCGCAAATCCCTCATTTTGTCCAACGACGCCACGGCCTACGTGCGTGAAGGTCTCATCGTGTCGCACGAGGGCAATACGCCGATTCGCAAATCCCTCATTCTATCGAACGACGCCACGGCCCGGGTGCGTAAAATCCCCGTCGTGTCGAACAAGGGCGTGATCTCGGTTGATTCGGTTTTTAGCGGGTCACTTTTTATTACTGAACAAACTCTCTCAGAAATAAAACAGCGACTTTTTTATAGGGATCAAATCTTTATCAGTAATAAAAGTCCACCCGCTTATACCCAATAGACTTTATCAAGAATAAGAAAGTCACTTGTTTATAGGCAATCAACTTTGTCGAAAATAAAAAAGTGACCGGTTTATTCTTATCAAAACTTCTATACTTATAAATGGCCACCATTTTATTATCGAGAAGTTTTACTCAGATATAAAAAGTCACTCGCCGAAAACCAACAGAAAGAAGATCATGCCCTCATTCGGCATAATGGGGCTTTACGTATTGAGGCCGTGCCTTCGTTGGGCACGACGAGGGTTTTATGGGTTAAGACCATCATATCGTTGGGCACGATGGAGGTTTTATGGGTTGAGACCATCATATCGTTGGACACGACGAGGGTTTTATAGGTTGAGACCATTGCGTCGTTGGGAACTTTTGAGGGTAAACCAGACGCAGCAGACGGATTTGCGCAGTATTCCCGCCCCGACGCGGATGGCCGCCATTTCGCGCCAAAGGGGTGGGCAAATTCGCCTACTTTTGCCCGCCGCCGATGGAAACGGCGCGTAGATTAATAGATTAGAAGCTGTTATAACCCATAGATATGAAAGAAGAAGACGAACGCGAAGAGGAAAGGCTGCCGGACGAGGCGATGGAGGCGAACACGACCGAGGGCACGGCCGGAGGCTATGTGGTGCCTGGGGGAGCGATCGGTGCGGACAGCGTGCGCCATCTGCCGGGCATGTATCAGAGCTGGTTCCTGGATTATGCCTCGTACGTGATCCTGGAGCGGGCCGTGCCACACATCAACGACGGGCTGAAGCCGGTGCAGCGACGCATCCTGCACGCCATGCGGCGGATCGACGACGGACGATATAATAAGGTGGCCAACGTGGTGGGCCAGACGATGCAGTTTCACCCGCACGGCGACGCCTCGATCGGCGACGCGCTGGTGCAGCTCGGGCAGAAGGATCTGCTGATCGACTGCCAGGGTAACTGGGGCAACATCCTCACGGGCGACAGCGCGGCGGCACCGCGATACATCGAGGCGCGCCTCTCACGGTTCGCGCTCGAGACGGTGTTTAACCCCAAGACGACCGTCTGGAAGCAGTCGTACGACGGCCGCAATCGCGAGCCGGTCAGCCTGCCGATCAAGTTCCCCCTGCTGCTGGCGCAAGGGGCGGAGGGTATCGCCGTGGGACTGTCGTCGAAGATCCTGCCGCACAATTTCAACGAGCTGATCGACGCCTCCGTGGCCTGCCTGCGCGGCGAGCCGTTCACGCTCTACCCCGACTTTCAGACGGGCGGTTTGGTGGACGTGGCGAAGTACAACGACGGCAACCGCGGCGGCATGGTGAAGGTCCGGGCGCGCGTCACGAAGGTGGACAACCGCACGCTGGCCATCACCGAGATCCCCTATGGCTACACGACGGGCACCCTGATCGACTCCATCATCAAGGCCAACGAGAAGGGGAAAATCAAGATCCGCAAGGTGGACGACAACACGGCGCGCGAGGTGGAGATCCTGATCCATCTGGCGCCGGGCGTATCGTCGGACAAGACGATCGACGCGCTCTACGCCTTCACCGACTGCGAGAAGAGCGTGTACATGAATTGCTGCGTGATCGAGGACAACAAGCCGCGATTCATGTCCGTCAGCGAGGTGTTGCGACACTCCACCGAACAGACGCTCGGGCTGCTGCGCACAGAGCTGGAGATCGAACGCGGCGAGCTGCGCGAGGAGCTCTTCTACGCCTCGCTCGAGCGGATCTTCATCGAGGAGCGGATCTATAAGGATAAGGAGTTTGAACAGGCGCCGGACATGGACGCGGCCGTGGCGCACATCGACCGCCGACTGGAGCCGTTCAAACCGCAGCTCATCCGGGAGGTCACCCGGGAGGACATCCTGAAGCTGATGGAGATCAAAATGGGGCGCATCCTAAAGTTCAACGCCGACCGCAACGACGAGCAGATCGCACGGCTGAAGGGCGAGATCGAGCGCGTGGAGCATCACCTGTCGCACCTCACGGACTATGCCGTGGCGTGGTTCGAGGGGCTGAAAAAGAAGTACGGCGCCGACAAGCCGCGGCGCACGGAGATCCGCAGCTTCGACCGCGTGGAAGCCACCAAGGTGGCCGAGGCCAACGAAAAGCTCTACATCGACCGCGAGGAGGGTTTCGTGGGCACAGGGCTGAAGAAGGCCGAGTTCGTCTGCAATTGCTCGGACATCGACGACATCATCCTCTTCTATCGCAGCGGCGTGTACAAAGTGATGCGGGTGAGCGAAAAGATCTTCGTCGGGCAAGACGTGATCTACGTCAACGTCTTCAACCGCAACGACACACGGACGATCTACAACGTGATCTATCGCGACGGCCGCGCAGGCTGCAACTACATCAAGCGGTTCGCCGTCACCGGCTCGACGCGCGACAAGGAGTACAACGTGACGCGTGGCACGGAAGGCTCACGCATCCTTTATTTCAGTGCCAATCCGAACGGCGAGGCAGAGACGGTGAAGGTGATCCTCAAGCCGAAACTACGGCAGAAGACGCTCGTCTTCGAGAAGGATTTCAGCGAGATACTGATCAAGGGTCGCACCTCGCTCGGCAACATCCTCACCCGGGCAGAGATCCACAAGATCTCGCTCAAGCAGCGCGGTTCGTCGACGCTCGGCGGACGCGAGGTGTGGTTCGACCGCGACGTGCTCCGCCTGAACTACGACGGTCGCGGCAAGGCCCTCGGGGAGTTCCGCAGCGACGACCGCATCCTCGTCGTATTGCAGTCGGGCGAGTTCTACACCACCGGCTTCGACCTCAGCAACCATTACGAAGACAACATCCTGCTCATCGAACGATACGACGCGCGCAAGACATGGACTGCCGTCTACTTCGACGCCGATCAGGGCTATGTCTACCTCAAGCGCTTCCCGTCCGAAGACTCCGAGAAGCGGCAGAACCTGATGGGCGATAACCCGCGTCACCGTCTCTTCCTACTGACCTACGAGCCCTATCCACGCATCGAGGTGACCTTTGGCGGACACGACAGCTATCGCGATCCGTTGGTGATCGAGGCAGCAGAGTTCGTGGGCGTGAAAAGCGTCAAGGCGCGCGGCAAACGGGTGACGACATTCACCGTCGCCTCGGTTGACGAGCTGGAGCCTACCCGCCGTATCCCGACGACCTCTACGGACGATGCGCCGACCGTGGCCGAGGATTCCGCGGAGGAGGATGAGGATGGGCAGATGTCGCTGTTTGAGGAGTAAGCCATGATCCGCTGCCTTCCAATTCTCCTTCTTGCCCTCCTTCCCCCAGCCCTGCACGCGCAGACAGACACTGTCGCCCAAGCTCCGCGCTCGGTGAATGAGGCCACAATGATCAGCCTCGGCAGTCGCTATGTCAAGAACACGTACCTCTCCGACGTCGGTTATGATGGCGTGGGCATCGGCGTAACCAACGAACGCATGCGGCTCATTGGTGATCGTTGGTCGCAGAGGCGCACCTTTCGCATCGATCTCGCTTCGATCCGTAATCCGGCAGGCACATCGAGTGGTTATGCGGCCTTCATTGACTACAGCTACGCCCGTCATCGCCGCTTCGAGACTGCTCTTGACGGTCTGCGATTGCTCGTCGGCGGTGCGGGACGCTCAATGATTGGCACCGTCTACCGCTCGCAGGGCGGCAATAACCCTGCGGCGCTACACATGGAAGGCGATCTGGGACTCTCTGCGGCTATCCTCTACAGTTTTGACTTGGGTCGGCGGCGCTATCCGGTAACTGTCCGGTGGCAGGCAGACCTGCCACTCGTCGGTGTCTTCTTTTCGCCGAACTATGGGCAGTCGTACTACGAGATCTTTACCCTTGGCCATCGTGCCGGCACTCTCCGGTTGGGATCGCTGCACAATAGGTTCGCCTTGCGGAGCTTGCTCACCGCCGATATGCCCGTGGGTCCATGGACCATGCGGATTGGGTATGAGGCCGACGTTTACCAATCGCACACCAACGGCATTCGCACGCATTACTTCGGTAGCAGTATGCTGATCGGTGTGGCCAAGGAATTCATACCCTTTTCCGGCAAGCACGTGCGCCAGAACCCTGCCTTCCGGAGTGCATATTACTGATCCGGGAACGAAGGACTAAAGGCGGACCATTTCCGTTCGTCTATCGTGAAGTGTTTGCGATTGTGCTCCGAAGGATCGGCGATCATCCGCTGTTACTCATTGAATGCTCGTGGAGTTGTGTATCTCTGATCCGAAAAGAAAAGACTAATGGCGAATTATTCCTGTTTTCCTATCAGAGAGTACCAGCGATTGTGCTCCGAAGGATCAGCGGACATTCGCCGTCTCTCATTAAACACCTATGAAAGCACATATTGCTGACCTAAAAGCGAAGAACTAAAATCGCATCGTTACCGTTTATCTATCGTGAAGTGTTTGCGATTGCACTCCGAAGAATCGGCGACCATTCATCGTCACTCATTGAATGTCTATGGAAGCACGTATCGCTGCTCCGAAAATGAAAAAGGAAAAGCGAATCAGAGTCGTTTATCTATCGTAGAGTATCAGCAATTGTATCCCGAAGGATCGGCGACCATTCACCGTTACTCATTGAATACCTATGAAAGCACGTATTGCTGATCTAAAAGCGAAGGACAAAAGGCGGATCAGTCCTGTTTTCCTATCAGAGAGTGCCAGCGATTGCACTCCGAAGTACCGGCGGCTATTCGCCGTCATTCATTGAACATCTATGAAAGCACGTATTACTGATCCGGAAACGAAGAACTAAAAGCACATCGTTACCGTTTATCTATTGGAGAGTGCCAGTGATTGCACTCCGGATAGTCGGCGACCATTCGCCGTCTCTCATTGAATTCTTATGGAGTTGCGTATCAATGATCTAAAAACGAATGAGTAAAATCACATCGTTACCGTTTATCTATTGGAGAGTACCAGCGATTGCACTCCGGATAGTCGGCGGCTATTCGCCGTCATTCATTGAATATCTATGGAAGCACGTATCGCTGATCTAAAAGCGAAGGAGTAAGAGCGCATCGTTACCGTTTATCTATTAGGGAGTACCAGCGATTGCACTCCGGATAATCGGCGGCCATTCGCTGTCTCTCATTGAATGTTCATGAAATTCCTTATCTCTGATCCGAAAATAAAAGACTAATAGCGAATCATTCCTATTTTCCTATCTGAGAGTACCATCGATTGCACTCCGGATAGTCGGCGGCTATTCGCTTCCACTCATTGAATATCTATGGAAGCACGTATCGCTGATCTAAAAATGAAAAAGGAAAAACAAATCAGAGTTGTTTATCTATCGTAGAGTATCAGCAATTGTACCTCGAAGGATCGGCGGACATTCGCCGTCTCTCATTGAATGCTTGTGGAGTTGTGTATCGCTGATCTAAAAGCAAAGAACTAAAGGCGAATCATTTCTGTTTGCTTATCGGAGCGTACCGGCGATTGTGCTCCGAAGGATCGGCGGCTATTCGCTGTCTCTCATTGATGAGTTATAAAAGTGCGTATCATTGAGCCGAAAATGA
>ERZ772766.1411-NODE-1411-length-12967-cov-4.187577_pt1 | contig 12967 bp, 11 predicted proteins | sample MGYA00511379_ERZ772766 | MGnify/ENA primary metagenome ERZ772766 (study PRJEB29015, sample SAMEA2737895) | human oral metagenome | biome: human oral; feature: human-associated habitat; material: dental | place: China | collected 2116 ...
GCAGGCCAGCGTGAGCCACCGTCAGCCAGGTCCCGGCCTACCGAGTCCTGGCGACTGCGGCCTGCCTGGCCCGCCCGCCCCTGGTGAGGGCCTCCCGGTGCGGGGTCCCTCACCAGGGGCGGCACGTCCCGCAGGAGGGCCGGAGCCGCATAAGCCGTTCTCTGACAGAGAAAGCAGGTCGAGGGACGGGCGGCCCGAAATTAGGTCCTAGGACCTAGGTTCTCTAACAGAGAACACGTGTGGTCGCACCGCCCGCCCCCTCCCCCGTCGGGTGCGGGCACCTCGCCCCGGGTCCGTCGCCCCAGGTCCGCGTCGTCGCAGGTCGCCGGCGTGCCCGTCCCTCGTGGTCGCGCACCGGGCAGGTGCACGACCACGACGTCGAGGCGCTAGGCGCGGGGGCGCTTGAGGTAGGCGACCAGGTTCTCCGAGCCGGTCGGCCCGGGGACGACCTGCACGAGCTCCCAGCCGTCAGCGCCCCACTGGTCGAGGATCTGCTTGGTGGCGTGGGTCAGGAGGGGGATGGTGGCGTACTCCCAGGTAGTCATGCCCCCACCCTACGGGCGTCAGCGGGTGCGGGCGAGGATCCGCGGCGCACGCCGGGCCCGCAGCTCAGCGAGCATCTCGTTGTCCACCTGGCGCAGCCAGGCCGACCAGTCCGTGACGTCGGGGTACTTGCGCACCAGGGCGCGTCGCTCACGCTCGGTCAGCCCGCCCCAGACACCGAAGACGGACTCGGTCTCCAGCGCCTCTATGAGGCACTCCATGCGCACCGGGCAGCTGAAGCAGATCGAGCGCGCGTCCCGCTGCTCCGCCCCCTTCCCGAAGAGACGGTCCGGCGCGATTCCGGCACAGGCCGCACGCGTTGCCCAGGTTGGGTCACTCACCATAACTTCTACCCCTCTCTACGATCGAAGCCACTGTCAGCCGCATCACATAGACGTTAGATCACAATGGCTCCCGACACAAAATCCGCCATCCGGTCGGTCGCCGCTGCGACGACGGGGCTACCCCGGCCGCCCCGGACCCCGGCACGGGGGCGCCGCGACCGCCGCCACGTCACCCGGGCACCCCGCCCATCCCCGCAACCGCGCGGGAAAACGGCCGGGGGGCCGGGCCGCCCGCCCGGCGTCCCGCCCCGGGTGGCCCGGTCCGGTGACCACCGCGCCGTGCCCGCCGCCGTCGCCCCCTGACCCCGGACGCCGACGCCCCGGACGATTTCCCCGCGACGCCACCGGGCGACCTCACAGCACTACCGGCCACCTTCCACGTACGCTGGAGGCATGTCCTCCTCCTCGCGACGCCCCATCAGCCCGGTCAAGGCCCTGTCCCTGGTGCTCGTCTTCCTGCTCCTCTCGACGGCGGGCGGCATCCTGGCGGCGGGCTTCGCAGCTCCCTTCGTCGGCGCGACCTCGGCGATCACCAACGCCTCCAAGGAGTTCTTCGACGAGCTCCCCGAGGACTTCACCATCCTGTCCCCCTCCCAGATCTCGGTCATGAAGGCCTCTGACGGCACCGAGATCGCGCAGTTCTACGCGGAGAACCGCATCGTGGTCTCCCTGGACAACATCAGCATCAATATGCAGCACGCGATCGTCGCGGTCGAGGACAAGCGCTTCTACCAGCACAAGGGCGTTGACCCCACCGGTATCCTGCGCGCCCTGGTGTCCAACAGCAACGACGGCTCCACCCAGGGGGCCTCGACCCTCACCCAGCAGTACGTGCGCAACGTCCTGGTGGAGGCGGCCACCCAGTCCAACGACAAGAAGGCCATGAAGGCGGCCACGGAGAAGACAACGGCCCGCAAGCTCCGGGAGATCAAGTACGCGCTGACCCTGGAGCAGAAGTACCCCGACGCCAAGCAGAAGATCCTCGAGGGCTACCTCAATATCGCGGCCTTCAGCCCCTCCACCTACGGCGTGGAGGCCTCCGCGCAGCACTACTTCTCCCACTCCGCCAAGGAGCTCACGATCCCCGAGGCGGCCCTCCTGGCCGGCCTGACCAACGCCCCCAGCGCCTACGACCCCATCACCCACCCCGAGGAGGCCAAGAAACGCATGGACTGGGTGCTGGAGAAGATGCTGGAGGAGCAGTTCATCACCCAGGAGGAGCACGACGCCGGGGTGGCCACCACCATTGACTCCATGCTGCACGTGACCAACGAGGTCGGCGGCTGCGGCACCGCCGGGGACGCGGCCTACTTCTGCAACTACGTGGTCGGCGAGATCGAGAACTCCGACCTCTACGGGGCCTCCCTGGCGGAGCGGCGCAAGCTCCTCCTGCGCGGCGGCCTGTCGATCACCACCACCCTGGACCGGGGCAAGCAGGGTGCCGCCAACTCCGCCGTCCAGGCCTACGTCCCCACCAACGACCCCTCCGACGTCAAGGCTGCCCTGGTCTCGGTGGAGCCGGGCACCGGCAAGATCCTGGCGATGGCGCAGAACACCAACTTCGGCGACTCCACCGCGTCCGACCCCTCGGCCACCCAGATCTCCTTCGCCGCCGACGCCAAGCACGGGGGCCTGAGATCCAACGGATTCCAGCCCGGCTCCGCCTTCAAGCCCTTTGTGCTCGCCGAGTGGTACGCCCAGCACAAGTCGGGCTACGCCTCCATGAACACCGACCCCACCGTGTTCAATATGAGTCAGTTCACCGCCTGCGGCTCACGGCTGGCGGGTGAGAACTGGAAGGTGGGAAACTCCAACAGCAGCGAGGGCGGCACCCACAACGTCATCCAGAACACGGCCATGTCCATTAACGTGGGCTACGTCAGAATGCTCGCCCAGCTGGACATCTGCGACGTCTCCAAGCTGGCCGCCACCCTGGGGGTGACCAAGACCGACGGATCCGAGCTGGAGGCCCGTCCCTCGATCGTCCTGGGCGCCCAGGAGGTCACCCCGATGGCCATGGCCAACGCCTACGCCACCTTCGCCGGCCACGGCGTCTACTGCAAGCCCATTGCCATTAACTCCATTAAGGACGCCTCCGGCAACGACATGGCGGTACCCAGCGCGGACTGCTCCCAGGCCCTGGAGGCCACCGCCGCCGACCAGGTGGCTCTCACTCTGACCAATGTGCTGACCTCCAAGGGGACCGCCCCCAACGCCGCCCTGGCCGGACGCCAGGGTGCGGGCAAGACCGGCACTACCGAGGAAATGGACAACGCCTGGTTCGTGGGCTTCACCCCCCAGCTCTCCACCGCCGTCTGGCTGGGGCACTCCGACGGCTACTACACCATGGCCCACCAGACCATTGGTGGACACTACTACTCCACCATGTACGGCTCGGACGCCCCGGCATCCCTGTGGAAGACCTACATGGACAGCGCCCTGGCTGGCCAGCCGGCCCAGGCCTTCAACCAGGTGGGCCTGGGCGCCGGCGGGGCCTCCAACACCGCGGGCAGCGGCTCCACCAGCGACCAGGGCACCACGCACGAGGCCAGTAGCGAGGCCACCACCCCGGCCCCGGGCAGCGCCACCGGGGGCGCCACCTCCGTGGCCACCGAGGCGCCTACCAGCGGCACCTTCGAGGCCACGCTCCAGGCCAGCACCCCGTCCGCTGACATCACCCAGCCCACCAGCGCCCCGACCGGTGCACCCACCGGCACGACGCCGACCGGTGGCGCCACCCCGTCAGGCCAGGAGGGTGGCAGCGTCTCGGCGGGCACCACCGAGCTCTCCGCAGGCGGCACCTCAGGAGGTGGGGGCCTGGCAGGCGTCGGCACCGTCCCGGCCGTGCGCAACGAGGAGGACAGCTGAGATGGCGGGTACTGGTACGGGGCGCACGCCTGCGGGCAGTGACCGCCGGGCCGCGCCCCACGCTCGCCGCCCCGGCCGGACCCTGAGCAGAGTGGCAGGTATCACAGCGCGGGGTATTGGGCTGGGTGTCGGCCTGGGCGCGGTCACCCTGGGCTACAGCCTGCTGGAGGCCCGCTGGTACGTCCTGCGCCGCATCCAGGTCCCGGTCCTGGCCCCCGGCGAGGAGCCTATCCGCCTGCTCCACCTCAGCGACCTGCACCTGACCGACCACACCGAGGCCCGTGTGGCCTGGGTCCGCTCACTGGCGGGCACCCGTCCCGACGTCGTGGTCAACACCGGGGACAACCTGTCCTTCGCCTCCGGCGTCGAGCCCCTTGAGCGGGCCCTGGAGCCCTTCCTCAACCTGCCAGGGGCCTTCGTCATGGGCGACCACGACTACTTCACGACGGTCTTCCGCCCCCCCACGCGCTACCTGCGCCGCGACCCCCGCACCGCCGACTCCCCGGAGAAGCAGGCGGAGATCCAGGAGCTGCCCTGGCAGGAGGTCCACGACATCCAGGCCCGGGGCGGGTGGGTCGACCTGACGAACACGCGCGGGAGCCTGACGGTCCGCGGACGGCGGATCGACCTGGTGGGCGTGGACGACCCCCACGCCAAGCGGGACGTCTTCCCTGCCTCCGGGCGGGGCCGCCACCGGGCTGACGCCGCCCCCGGCGCGGGCGGCGGGACCGCCAAGACCACTACCGGCGCGCACCGGGGTCCTGCGGTAGCGGTGGGCCTGCCCGCGGTCCAGGACGCCCGGCGACAGGACCTGCGCCTGGGGCTGACGCACGCCCCCTACACGCGGGTCCTGGACACCATGGCGGCCGACGGCGTGAGCCTGGTCCTGGCAGGGCACACGCACGGGGGCCAGATCTGCCTGCCTGGCGTCGGGGCCCTGGTCACCAACTGCGACCTGGACCGCCGTCGGGCCTCCGGGCTGTCCACCTGGCCCGGAGACGCCCTGCGCGGCGTCCACGGGGACCGCGCCCTGCTGGGGCCACTGCCGCAGTCCGGACTGTTCCTGCACGTCTCGGCGGGCCTGGGCACCAGCCCGTTCTCACCGGTGCGCCTGGCGTGCCGCCCGGAGGCCACGCTCCTGACGCTCGTGCCAGCCCAGGAGCCGGGTGAGGGCCAGGAGAAGGCCGGGACCAGCCAGGAGTGAGACGCAGGACTCAGCCGGAGGATTTCGCAACAGCGCGCTCGTGCCGCTAGTATTGGCGCGCTGCAACACGGGGTGTGGCGCAGTTTGGTAGCGCGCTTCGTTCGGGACGAAGAGGTCGTGGGTTCAAATCCCGCCACCCCGACCAAGTGTTCGACACTCAAACCCACGTCCTGAGAGACCTCAGGCGTGGGTTTTTGGGTTGAACACGGCTTGTTCTGGACGGTTTTTGGTGGTTTGAGGCAGCTCTGCCGGTTCGGAGGCTGCATGCCGGGTCTGGTGTTTGCGACCTCATGACCCCCTGCGTTCTCGTGACCCCGCAGTACCGGGAGGGTCTGTGCTGTGCCTGGTGGCTGTAATGTATGAAGTTGGTTACTATACTGACTCTCGTTCTCGTTAGGGTCTGTTGTGCTTCCTGAGCTCCAGTTCCCGTCCTTGTCCTGGCCTAGGATGCTGTCAAAGGGTGGCAGGCAGGTCGCTGTGGCAGTGAGCTGCCCGGCATCCTGGTCTGGCACCAGGTACACATGTTCGAAGAACAGTTGGTTGAGCATGCGGCGGATGTGGTTGGGTGCATGATGGTAGGCGCTAGCCATGTGCTGGGCGATGTCCAGTGCCTGGCCGATCAGCTCCTGCTTGTCTCCCAGGTCCTGTTCCAGGGTCTGGATACGATGGTTGGCAGCGGTTAGGCTGTGAGTGATTCGTTGTTGTTCCTTGCGCAGCAGCTCAACGGGGATGGCGTTCTCGTAGTGAGCCTGGAGGAGCTTCTCCTGCTGGTGCTTTAGCTTCTGCCGGGTGGCGGTGATCTGGGTCAACTGCTGCTGGGTGTCGGCTACCAGCTGGGCCAGCTGGTAGCGGAGTGCCTGTTCCAGCTCCTCGCGCCGGGTGGACCGCAGGTGGATGCGCTGGTAAAGGTGTTCGACCTCGTCCTCTACGGTCTCGGTCAGGGTGGCGCGGAAGGTGCAGTCCGGCTGTTTCCTGGAGTGGCGGCCCAGGCAGATAAAGTACTGGTAGGTGGTCTGCTTGGGTCTGGCGGTGGTGATGATCAGGCGTGAGCGGCAGATGCCGCAGTAGACGGTGGACTTCAGGTAGTGCGGGTGGCGGATGGTTCGCTCGCCGTTGACCCTGCCGGCCAGGATGGCCTGGACCCGCTGGAAGGTCTGCTGGTCCACCAGCGCCTGGTGGGTGCCGGGGTAGAGGCAGTCGTGGTAGACGACCTGGCCGGTGTAGAAGGGGTTGGACAGGATGCGGTGGAGGGACTGGATCGAGATCGGACGCTCCGGCAGGCGAGCCGTGGCCGGGACGGTCAGCCCTCGGCTATTCAGCTCGGCAGCCAGAGACTTGAGCGTGTAGTCGCCGGTGGCGTAGGCGGTGAACGCCCGGGTGATGAGCTCGGCCCGGTCCGGGTCGATGGTGGCGACGTGGGCCTCGCGGCCGTTACTGGTCGTGGTGGTGTTGCGGTATCCCAGGGGCGCCTTGCCGATGCAGCCGCCGTTGCGTGCCTTCTCGCTCAGGCCTTTCTTGACCTCGCTCGACAGGTTGTTCGAGTAGAACTCCGAGATGCTGGCCATGATGCCGTGCAGCAGCATGCCGCCGGGGGTCTGGTCGATGTTCTCAGACGTGGAGATCAGGCGGGTGCCGAGCTCGTCGAACCGCTGGTTGAGGACGACGTCGTCGGCGCGGTTGCGGGCCAGGCGGTCGAGCTTGTGGACGATGACGTAGTCGATGGTCTCACCGCTGGCGATGGCCTCCTCCAGGTAGCGCAGCATGGCCTGCAGGGCCGGGCGACGGGTGGAGGTGCCCGAGGCGCCGCGCTCGACGAACTCCTTGACGATGGTCGCGCCGACGGTCTTGGCCTTGCGCTTGTTGGCCGCTCGCTGGGCGGGAATGGAGAAGCCCTCTTCGTGGCCGCCGCGCTGGGCCTGCTCGCGGGTGGACACCCGCAGGTAGGACACGGCCCGCTTGGGGGTGAGCTCCTGGGCCAGGAGCGCCATGGCGTTCTGGCTAGTAAATGGTATTGTAGATGCGTTCATGTTTCCATTAACGCTCTTTTTGTGCGAGGTGTCCAGCGCTTTATATGATTCTCCTGTGGGAGATCTGTCGGGTGTTTCTCTCGGGTTTCGTAGGTCTGAAGAGTTGGTGTTATTGGTGGCGCGCTGTGTCATGAGGGATCCTCCTCTGCCTGGTCGGTGGTTGGTGGTCCACTTGTGATGATCTCCGGCAGCTGTTGCTGGGTGGTGACAGCGAACAGGTGGGGGTTCAGATCGGACTCGGCATCCAGGTATCGCTGGAGCTGGCGCTGGCGCCTGTCGTGGGGGACGATCCACAGGGTGACCGGGAAGACGCCGCCCGCCTGCTGCTCGATACCGGTGGCGTAGTAGGCCTGGTAGCGGTGGCAGGTGGTGATGACGCGGGCTGGGTTCTCGGCGTCTCGGTCGACCTCGATGAAGTAGTGGTCCTGGTAGCCGGGGCTGGTGACCACGGCGTGCAGGTCGGGTCGCAGGGTCAGGTGCTGGCCGGCCGTGCCCAGGTGGGAGCGCCAGCAGTCCGGCTCGGTGGTGACGGTGGCGGTGGTGCCGGGCAGCTGGCGGACGGTCTCGTCGATAATGGTGCGAGTCTCGGTGACGGCCAGCAGATGGGCCAGGAAGCTGGTCGAGACGGCCTGGTTGCGCTGGCGTGTGGCCCGGCCGGTCAGGGTGCGTGCCCCGTGGGTGGTCAGGGCCCAGATGCCGGCGGTGGAGCCGCCCCGCCAGCCGCCGACGCGGCGTTCCAGGCACGTCACCATGTGCTGCTCCAGCAGCTGGTTGAGGTGACGCAGGGTCTGACGGGTAGCCGAGCGCAGGCTGGTGTAGGCGTCAGCGGTCAGTCGGGCCAGCTGGGTGGTGGTGGCGAACCTGTGCGCCTGCAGCAGCCCCAGCAGGCGCGGGTAGATCGGGTGGTCGAGAGTGGTGGGTCGGTTCAGGGACTGGTTCATGAGGGGCTCCTTTCCTTGCTATCCGGGTATCTGGTTGCCACCGGGTGGGTCGGTGCGCCTGTCCGTACGGGAGGCGTCCGGCGTGGCGGGGTCAGTCACCGTCCTCTACGGCGGCGGTCTCGGTGGTGTACAGGGGTTCTCTGGTGCTGGTCGGTGGTGGCGACGTGTCTGCCGGATCGTCGCCCGACCCGTCTCGGGTCCTTATCGGCGTCGGCGGCCGATAGGGTCCGGCTGGTCGGGCTCGTCCGGTTGGTTCGGTGGCGGGTGTGGGTGGTGGTTCGTCTGCTGTGTGCGGCTGGTCAGGGCGAGTAGCTGCTGCTCGGTTCGGGCGGCCGGGACGCCGTAGCGCTGGTGGCTGGCGGCGTACAGGGACGCTGGTTCCTGGCGGGCCGGTGGTGCGGGCCTGGTGGTGACGGACAGCCAGCCGGTGGACCGCCCCTGCTGCATCAGGGTGGCGTAGGCGTGGTAGGCCGGCAGTCCGATGAAGTCCTGGGCCTCCAGTCCTGGTGCCAGGTGGACGGCCGCGGCGGCGTCGGTGCCGGACAGGCCGAAGTAGATCTTGTTGCGGGCGTTGGTCTCCAGGGCCTGGACCATGGACGGGCTGAGCTGGGCGCGGTACTGGTGGGCCAGGTGCAGGGCTCCGCCCAGGGACCGGGCCTGGGCCAGTGCCTCGGACAGGTCGCCGGGCAGGCCGTTGATGAAGTCGTGGGCCTCGTCGATGTAGACGGAGACGACGTGGCGGCGTTCGGGCGGTAGCGCCTGGCGGGCCAGCAGCCGTGACCACAACTGTCCGACCAGCAGGCTTCCCAGTAGGCGGGCGGCCTCCGCCCCGAGCAGGCCGCGGTTGAGGTTGACCACCACGATCCGTTTGCGGGTGAACAGCTCCTCGACCGTGAAGCGTGGAGCGCTCTGTCCCAGCACGGCGCGCAGGTGGGGCCGCAGGATGAGCTGGCGCAGCTTGTTGAGCACCGGGGCGATCTCCACCGCTTGCGCCTGTGGTCTCTTGGCCTCGTAGGCGGCCCAGAAGGCGCCGGTGCCCAGCGGGTCGTCCTGGCCGTCCAGTACCCGGCGCCGGAAGGCCGGGTCGGTCAGGAGCGGCGGCAGCCACAGCAGGTTGGCGCCCGGCGTGCGCGCCAGGGTCAGCAGTGCTGCGTTGAGGACGTCGGCGGTGCGGACGCCCCAGTGCTCACGGAACAGTGCTGCCAGCGTTCCCAGCAGGCTGTCGGCGGTCACTGGTGCCAGGCGGGCTGGCCCGGCCAACGGATTCAACCCCACCGGAGCAGGATTGGTCGGGTCGATCACCACCACGTCCTCGTGGCAGCCCTCCGGGACGCGGGCCAGCAGGTCGGTCGCCAGGTCGCCCTTGGGGTCGAGCAGCAGCACCGCCCGGTGGGCCTCGACGTCGGCCAGGGCGAGGGACAGCAGCACGGTTGACTTCCCGGTACCGGTGGGACCCAGCAGATGGGTGTGGAAGACCGCGTCACGAATCGGAATCGCGACGGGCTGCCTGCACCCTGGGGTGCTGGTCAGGCCAATAACTCGCTCGGATCTCACCAGACTGGCTGGTGGTGGCAGCAGACGCGGGTGCAGGTCGCCGAGGAGCGGTAGCGGCGGCTCGCCGATCGGCCAGCCGCACAGGGCTGCCAGCTGCCCCGAGCGCAGACGCAGCGGCCAGGCCCACGGGCGTGACACCCGGTTGAGCTTGTCCGGCGTCTCGGCGCTCAGGCGGAACCGGGCTCGGGGCGTCTCGACGATCCGCAGCGCCCCCAGCAACCGGGAGAACAACTGGTGCGCCTGGGCGGGCGTGCCGGTATGCCCCAGGCGCAGGCAGACCGCCGCCCCGTGCTGCTCGCTGGTCGTCTTGGTCGGACGCTCCGGTGACCTCGGAGCGGGCTGGCCCAGGAACAGCTCACGCCAGCCCGGTGCTGGTGGCCCGGTGAAGGACGACGACGGCAGGCGGCGTCCGATCAGCAGCTGCACCACCGCCTGCTGGTCCTCGTGCAGGCCGCTCAGGCAGGCGTACAGCGCCCGGGTCGCCGCTACGACACGATCCGCTGACGTACTGACATGGCTGCCGCGGACCTGCAGCCGCACCGCCTGGCCCACCGCCAGACGCTGTCGCTGAGGACGGTGCAGCCGTGCCGGCAGGTGATGGCCCAGCAGCTGCTCAAGCTCAACGGCCCGACCCGGCCAGCAGCCGACCAACCAGCACGCCCCACCAGCCCAGGCCCGCAGCTCCAGCACCACCGGCCCCACCTCGACGGCGGTAGCCAGGCGCTCCAGCGCCGCTGCGCCCACCGCGGGTGCTGCCGGGCTGTCCCAGGCCAGCTCCTGCCACTGCCAGGTCCCGTTCACGACCTGTCCTCCGTCTGAGGAGGCTCGCTCCCGGCACCAGCCGGCCGAAGGGTCCTCGCCGTCTCGTCCGGGTCGGTCGTCGCGACCTCCTGCTCGGCGTGGTGCAGGGCCAGCACCAGCAGGACCCGAGCCAGCGCCTCGACGTCGATCTTCCGACGCCACGAGGCCACTGCCCGGTACCGTCGCTGAGTACCGCGACCGCTGCTCCTCCTGCTCCGGTAGGTCATGACCGCCTCCGCCTGCTTCTTCTCACCAGCGCCGCAGGTACCAGCGCACGACGGCCGCGACCGCGGCCACGGCGCCTGCGGCCGCCAGGGCCCACCAGTAGCGGCAGATCAGGTCCACCGTCCACGTCAGCAGCACGACGCCGCCGAACACGTACAGGCAGCTCCTCCAGAACCTCGCCGCGAGCGAGCGCGTCCCGCCATTGTCCGACATGTTTGATTCCTCTCATGATCCGCTCCTCCGGTGTGAATGGCTGGTATTGCCATCTCCGGCAACCCGTCCGCTATACCGCGCCACCCCATACCCCGGAATCCGCACATCGGAGACCACCTCATTGCCCCAGATCGCCCAGTCCTGGTTGGATTCCGGCCGCCGGCGGGCGAACAGCTCCAGGAATGGTCCTCGGCTGATCCGTTCAATGATGGCGAATTGCTCCGCCGGCTTACGAGAATGTTCGGTGACGGGTGCGTTAAACCAGGTTGGCTGGGAATGGCTGCCCAGTGGGGCTTTCCCTCTGGTGCAGAACAACAACTGTTCCGTGGCATTACGCAATTGGTACCGTCCTGACAGGCCCAGTCGGAACTTCACCCAGGTCAACGGACTCTGTGCCGTAAACCCCCAGGCCTGGGCCACCTCATACGCCCTGGGCAGCAGGGCATTGGTCGTCCACAGCCACAAGTGCGCATCCGCTGCTGCCAGCTCCACCACTGGCATCCCCATAATCCGTTCCAGACTCATCGTCTGGTAATGCGCCTCACCACTCTGTGCCTGCCACGGTGGATCTGCCAGGATGGTGCGGAAGCCGCCGGGTGGCAGACCAGGGATAGCCCTGACTGATGCGCCAGTGCCAGGGGCCGCCTCATCTCGGCGGGCGACCGTTCCGGCAGCACCTGATGCTGCGTGTCTCGTATTCTGCTTCATAGGTGCCCCTCCTTATCTTCACTAGCTACTTGCATGCGGGCGAGCGATCCGCTGGCATTTCACACCACGGCATGTCATCGCCCTTATCCCATACATTCCACGAACATCCACCGAGCGCAACCCCACTCATCTCGCCACTCCGACCGATACGACACCATGAGCCATGACAGTCACCAGCCCAGATTCGCCCTCGGCAACAATCTGGACGTCAGCGCCAATTAATGGCAGCGAAAGTTGCTGTAGTAGTTTTTGCAACAACGTGGTCTGGCACGACTATTTAGGCACCGCCTGAGCCAGATCCGTAGCTGGCCGAGTTGCGGCAGTTGGTGCGTCAGGTCGGCAGTAGTGGCTCGTCTGGCAGGGCGCCGGGACCGGCTCAGTCATCCCCGGTTGGGTCATCCTGGGCAGGGCGCTGCCCGCCGCTGACGTCCGTGCTGGCAGCTGTGGCCTGCTGGTCGCGCAGCACCTGCGCCATCGCCGCCTGCATGGCGTGGCTGGCCTGGTGGCGCTGCTGGCTCAGCTCACTGCCCAGCGCCTCGACGGTGGCCCACGGCAGGGCGGGCGGATCGCTGGTCGTCGGCGACGTTCGAGGCGGCTCGGCCAGGCCATCCCGCACGCCCTGGATGACCAGCCAGGCCACACTGACCACCACCGTCAGCCCGATAAGCGCCAGCAACCACACGATTGCCATCATGATGAAACCTCCAAAGAATGAGAAGACGAAGTGATACGAAGAAGAGCCGAGCCAGCAGGCGGGTCCGCTACTCCGGTGGAGCACCCCGCTACTCCCGTCGCGCCGGCTCATGGCATACGGCGCCTACAGCCGCCCGATCCGCTGACCCGCGCCCAGGGCGTACCCCGTGATGATCGCCTCGTACAGCTGGGCCCCACCCGGTGCGATCCGGGTCTGCGCCTCGGCCTGCGTCACCAACGTGGCGATGTTGGTCAACACCTGCGAGGTCAAGAAGGCGCGGGCCTGCTCGGCTTGGGCGGCGACCTCCGCCTCGGCCGCGACCTGCTCGATCTGACGGCGGGTCTGTCGCGCCTGGCCAGCGCCGAGCACCACCCCCGTGCCGGTGCGCTCGGGTGAGAAGAGACTGAGAGCGGTTGTTGCCATGATGAGTTCCTTCCGAAGCGGAGGGCCGGTACCGACGAGCGCTCTGACTGAGAGCAGATCTCGTCACACCGTCCGCGAACGATGTCTGCGGCCGTGACGGCCACCCAGACTGAACTGACCCGCGGCTGCGGATGCTCGGCCTGGCAGAACTAGGAAAGCCCGCCGCTCCCGCTGGCGTCGTGACAGAAAAGTGCACCGTGCGGTGCCAAGGCCGCACGGTGCGTGAAACAGGTGGTCAAGATAGAGGTCATGAGCACGTCCCAGGAACCCGAGTCCCGCCCGTCGCAGGAGGTCTTCCCGGTCGGGGACGCTGACGCCGCCGAGCAGCGCGTCGCGCTGGAACGGCAGGTGCTGAGCGAGCTGCTGGCCCTGCGCAAGGCCTACGGCCGACTGACGGTGCAGAAGTTCAGCACCTTCACCAC
>ERZ772766.1413-NODE-1413-length-12952-cov-5.015507_pt1 | contig 12952 bp, 25 predicted proteins | sample MGYA00511379_ERZ772766 | MGnify/ENA primary metagenome ERZ772766 (study PRJEB29015, sample SAMEA2737895) | human oral metagenome | biome: human oral; feature: human-associated habitat; material: dental | place: China | collected 2116 ...
TCTATCTAATAGATACTGTTTCCCCTGATAATGAAATAATAGGTATCGAAGATTCCCTTTATAATATAATTTTATTTTTTGCATTTTAATCCTTACTAATCTAAGAAAACATGAGTTTTTCCCAAGCCATGAGGAGGATCTCGATATCGGTTACATTTTATTTTAGTATTTTATCATTTATTTTATATAAGTGATGACTTTCCGTTCCAAAGGCAACATTAGAAGCTAACAAATAAAGAAAGATGATTGCATGGGCCGTTAAGCCAAAAAGTAAGTTACCTGAGTAAAAATAATACAATGCCATAAAAAATGCTAGTCCACCAATAACCACTATAAATCCTAGCAATTGTTTAAAGTCAATTTTTACTGGGGTGATTTTATAGTATTGTAAATGCCTAAGTTCACGCCCTAGCAAGGAAGCCATCCTTCTTTTCCGAGAATAGTAAAATAATTCAACCAGAACATATGTTAAAAGAAAAGTCATTAAAAAGAGTACCACTTTCGTAAAACTTGAAAGATTCGCTTCAAAATACTTAGTAATATGAATCTTGTTAACACGTAACCAATTATATAAAAAGATACTCAGCCCAGCACCGAGAGAAGCTGAAACAGTGAGTTTTGTAGCTCGTCCATTTTTTTCTTTTATTTTACAGTAGTCATCCGATGTAATGGGATACACATGTTGAAAGAAAAGCCAATTTATAGGTGGAAAAAGATATCCTATCAAATGACATGGTCTTCTATCAAGTAGATAGTATTGATGATTGAATTCAAATACTAAATACCGAAAATTTCCATAAGTAAAACGAATTTTTTTCATCATTTCTCCTTAATCACAAACAAATTACTTCTACTTAGTCCCTCTGAATTATACCCTAGCAAAGTAGCCTCATATTGATCTCCTAGTCCATTAGCATCATTCAGTTGAATCAACCACTCCTTAATAGTTTTTAATTTTACAATTGATGCATAGAAGGTTTGAAATATTCTGTTTGGTAGGTAAAATAGATTGTATTCATTATCACTTGCATCTACGTAATAAATCTTGTTTAATTCTGAAGAAAAATTTATTTTTCCCTTAACCCTAGAATCAACCGAATAAAAACTATCAAGTTTTTCTCTAGTCAAGTATTCTTTCAATATTTCAACATCCTCTATATCATTGATTAAAGTCATCAGTGGGAATTCAAAATCTGTAACTCCTCTTTTAACAAATATAGCAAAATATAGTTGCGCTAACTCCTTGTTACTAATTTTACAATATTCTAAAATAACCCCTCTTTCATTTAGTGAAATAAAAAATTCGTCTTCTCTTTTTTCTAGAATATAAATCATATCCACATTATCATATGCCTGCAACTTGTTATTTATTGAAACAATTTCGACATTGCTGATAAACCTTTTCAAACTTACAATATATTCATTATCAAACATTATAATTTCCTCGGACGGAGTCACATCTTAATTTTCCATTAAAGGATTGAAATCACAGCATCAAAACATTACTTTTCAATAGAATTTAAAAAGTTATCAATATCTTGGCCTTCTAAACTTTTGACCTTAACTCCCTGATCTTTAAAGATTCCTAAAGGTGTTTCGACTATTTTTAAGACTTCAATGTCTTTTCGACCAATCTCTTTTGCCCATTCTAATTTGTTTATCTGCTTGAATCCCAACTCATCCTTTATTTGATTTTGGTTGGCGCTTGGTATTATTTCAAACCAATCTTTCTCAACATTCCTTCGAATCATCCCACTACTAACATGAAAAGAATGCCCCTTATATTGAATCTCATAATGAATACTGTATAGATAGTCTAAATCTTCCATCTTAACTTTTTTTGAAAAGAAATCATCAAATTCCTCTCCCCAAGAATCTATATAATTGCTAAACCCTCCATCTTTTGTGTCACTGGTTAGAACAATCCAATCATTATTACTAAGACCTTTTGATACATTATATTTTTTACCCCGGTAAATTGCAATCATTATTCACTCCTATTTTATTAGTTTCCAACCTTATGAAATCTCCCATCAGTTAGCTAGACTTTTAATAAGTTGTCAATTCTTTTTATCCATAAAGAAAATTGATCATTTCTTCTTTTCATGTATGCGTCATCTGAATCTAAGACATAAAAATCCGATAAACCATCTCTTGGGAAAAACATACTTTTGTACATTTTTCGAAGTTGCTCTATACATTCAATTGTTGGTAGTTCAGGATTTTCTATATTTTCTATGATTGCTATCATATTTTTAAGCGTCTCTATAAAATACTTTACATTGTGCCGTTCCTTGTAGTCTGATAAAAACTCTATTAGTTCAGTTAACAAATCTGTTAATTCTTCTTTTAAATTGGTCATTAGGCCATTCTCCAAAATATCCTTTACTCTTTATAGAAATCGAGTTTATATTCGACATCTATATTTGACTATCTCATAAACTTCTGCGATAGCCTCTTCTTCATTTTTAAAGCAAGCAATTTCGATCAAACTCTGGCGTTCTGTTACTTCATACACCAAAAATTTATTTGATTTCGAATCCAGAAAATACCCTATTGCAAATTGTTCTAATGCTTTTCGGTTTAGATAGACTGTATGATATTTAAGCTTACTTCGATGACACTCTAAAAAAGCAAGTAATTCGTCTTTTCTCTTGTAATTTCTCCGTTAGGATTATCGATTTTTAAATAAAGTGATTTTAGGTTGTTTCCTTCCTTCTTCTCTCTCCATAATTAGGATTAATTATACTAAATAAACGAATTTGTTCTTCTTGAAGAAGGCTATTATAACGTTCAAAATCTCCATTAGCATTCGTCCATGCTTTCTTTGATGCTATTCTAGTAACATATGATTGCAAAAGATAATAAAGAATATCTTCCTTATTATCAAATTTTTTCTCAGAATTTATTTTGCCACGTTCGACACCAACAATGTAGTAATGATCGCCCTCTAAATAAATAGTACGTCCTTCCGGTAAGAATAGAGATGGTTTTTCTTCTGTAAATAAATCCGACGGATTCAGATTTGTCTCCCCTATTTTTAATAGTAACTCCGTTAATTCATCCTTTAACAGCATTATTTCTACCTCAATCCATTTTTCATAAATAATCATTATTAGCTAAACAAGAATAGGACACTAGTATCCCCCTGTTTTTATATCAATATAGGGTATCATTTCCGCAAAAGGAGTATTAAATTTAGTAGAGTATGTATTCTTTTCGGAAAATCGACCATATTCTTTTTCTAACCACTTATCCTGGATCTCTTTTATATCTTTTAGTTTATATTCAAACATATTCGAATAACTAATTGGTTCATTTGATTGGTATATACTTAATTTTAAAGATTCCAGAGTGTTTTTTTTGAAATAAAAATCTGCCAAAAATTCTAATCCTTCAATCATGATGGGAGATTTTAACATAAATAAATTGGAACTTTCATCTTGTTGAAGATAACCATTAAAATTTTTATAAAATAGTTCTTTTGTTAATTGTTTGTTAATAACTGTATTATTTATAATCACTAGAATTCCTAACTATCTCCTATTTTTACCTGTTTAAGAAAAGTTTTGATAATCTAGTCCCATTATACCATAAAAAAAGAAAGCGTCTTCCGCTCCCTTTATTACTCTGGCAATTCTACCTTCAAGCTCATATCCGTCGGTTGTAATGCCTTCTGAACCGCAGCGAGAAAGGCTAGACCATTATCCGATGGAGAATAATGGAATGTGATATGGATGATTTTTTTGTCAAAGCTATCGCCATATCGTTCTACATATTGCTTGCTTTCGAGGAAGTGAATATAATTGTTAATTTTTTCTTGCAGAATTTCAAGATGGACTGCTTCTATCTCTTCCTGCCAGCCGACTGGATCAACAAGGAGTAACTCTAAATGATTATCAACTATACCAATAGCGTTAAGTTCAGTTGGTTTTAATTCTGAATTAATAGCTTTTTGTATCAGTTCTTCAAATTCTTTTTCGGAGAAATAGTGTCTCTTTCTATCTGTATCCATAAGAAGAAATTCTGGATTATCTCTTAGAAATTGTATGTTAGCATCTTCTTGACTAATTTTTGATTTCCAAAATCCGAAATTAGCATAATTAATTAATTCTTCACCATCATGTTCTCCTGCTAAATAGCTATCCACTGCTTCTTTAGGAATTTCTCTAATCACTTCTGGGCAGGTAATATTAAAAGTTGGATAACGCAAGAAATACTTGTCACCATCTTGACAGATTTCCAACATGTCTTTTTGACTTAAATAAATAGTTTCCATTCTCATCTCCTTTGTCATTTACCAAATGTCTACTGATTTATTCTTTCTTAAAAATCATTTATCTTCTCTTTCGTACTAACTAAAATGTAGCTAGTTCTCAATGACCTAGAAGCTAAATGCATCTTTTATAAGGTTCACATATCCTTTCTCAAATTAACTCATTTTTCTTCCTCGTCCCATAGTGGCGAAGGATATTGTGGCACCCAGCCATTGGAAATATAGTACTTATTTCTTGAAACAGTATGGTCTAACAACTCTAAAAATTTTTCTTTTGCTTCAGGAAAATCAGAATACTCAAAAACTCTTCCTTTTCCAGCCCTGTCCCTTGTTAGATATACCTCATACTTATGAGTTTGAGAATTGAGTTCAATTCTCGCTTCCCACTCCCAAGGATCATGGTCGTTGAAAATAGAAAATCTCAAACTATTGTAGCCTAGTTCTTGAATTTCCGATAAAAGCTCCATTCGTTCTTGCTCTCTTTGAAACATTTTTCCTTTTCTCCTCTAAGAGTTTCAGACTACATCCATCCCTTGGCTTTCAAAAACTTGTCGGGAATGCGAAGCTCGATTTCTTCCATGATTTCTTTTAAGTAGCTGTCCCAATCTGCTATCCGGCTGAATACGACTGGCTCTTTAGTGATTGACACCTTCACTTCTTTCGTTAAAACAATGAAGAATTCACACATGTCATTTTCATAATCAAATTCAATCGCGAAGTAATCGTAAGCCTTAAAATCTATTTTGAAAGTTTGATGACTGGGTTCATCAACTATATCGTATATACAAAATGTTCCAATTCGCTTGGCAAAAACTCTATCCAATATATCGCAGAATTTATCTGCTAAAATATCCATTTCATTTTCAAACATTGCAATATACCTCTTCTTTTATACCATCCCTTAGCTTTTAAAAACTTGTCGGGAATATGAAGCTCGATTTCCGCCATAATTTCTCTTAAGTAACTGTCCCAATCTTTTATTTCATCAAAGACTATCATACTTTTGCCACCATTCAAAGAGGCTCCGTATCGCTCACCTACAAAAATAGAAAAGCTACAAAATCCTCTATCATAGTTGAAGAATATTAAATAATAATCATACGCAACAAACCGAATTCCAAATCGCTGATACGGTAAGTACTCAACAACATCCACAATTTTTGGCTCAGTGATACGGTCATCAAATACACTTTTGATTTTTTCACTAGTTTCCAATGCTAGTTGAAATATTTGATTCTCTTCCATAAAAACTCCTTCTATTCTTTATAGCCATCCCTTGGCTTTTAAAAACTTATCTGGAATCCGGAGTTCGAGCTCATCCTTGATTCCTTTTAAATAACTATCACAATCTGTTATTTGGCTATATACAGCTGGCTCTTTAGTAGGGGATAGCTTCACTTCTTTTGTCAAAACAATAAAAAATTCACACATGTCATTTTCGTAATGAAATTTAATCGTGAAGTAATCGTAAGCCTTAAAATCAATTTTAAACTCGTGATGATTAGCTTCTTCAACAACATCATAGATGCCAGAAGAATCCATCTTATTCCCAAAATAAGTTTGAATCATTCGACTCGTTTCAACAGTAAATTTCTCTGTTTCATTTACTTCCATATCACTATTCTCCTCAAAAACATCATTTCTTTAGAATCTATTTGGTCAATTCTTTAATAACATTTCCGCTCTGTCTGAATTTAGAAAGTCTTTCAATATATTCAAAGTCCGTTCGACTGATTCTTCATCACTTCCATACACTCTTTTTATGCTTTTGTCATCAATTATCTGTGACAACAATGTGATTGAAAATCTCTGTTCATCCGTTTGAGTGAACCATATGTTAAACAAGCCACCCTCTCCAGCTTCCAATTGCCTATTTTTACTTGTTGATGAAATCCCCATCGTCATATGATAACCCTTATACATGAACGGAAAATTAAAATTTTCATCTTCTCCTTCATGAATGGCAATCGTATCAAGATCAATCGAAAAAACTTGCTCTAACGATTGCTTGACATTCTGATAACCTAAACTCTCTCTTGTAGGTAAGTAACCTTCGCTCATTTACGAGACCTCCACATATTTTCAAAATTCTATTACTTTGATAGAGTCAAATCAACTATTTTCCCCGTTTTTATATCGACTTTTAATCTTCTACCATAAAAATCAGTCGCATAAAGCCAGCCATCGCTCAAAGTCATCTGTTCAAAGGGATAAATATTATTACTGTATCCACTATTATCTATCGTCCAAACTACATTTCCACTACCATCAACTCTTAAAATGTTATTTTTTTCAATATCATTATCAAAAGGAATCTCCAATAAAACAATACATCCATCAACTAGTTCAATTATATTTCGGATTTCAAATGTAAAAGATTTTATAATTTCACCATTTTCTATTAGCTGGTGTTTTTTATATTCTAGCATTGTATCAACCTTTCATCTGAGAATACCTACGTTAATCAGTCTTTTAATGATTTCTTTTTATTCTTGTTAAATCAATATCCATCCATCACATCGCTAATCCTGTAACATCGCTAAAAATTCTGTAAAGTTATTAGCTACAAACTCTATAGCAGGTTCTAGCTCGTATGATTCCTCGTGGTACCAGATACAAATTCTTGGATTTTCGGGATCCTCTATATAATTTAAACAAAGAAAGTCACCACCGAACAATGCTGCTATGGGGACCAACTCAAACCCCAAAATATCTTCATGGACAAACAAGCGTTCATCCAGTTGGGACATTACAACATCAATGTCATACACGCCTAGTGGATTGTCTTTTGAATTCTCTAACACACACAAGAATCGCTCAATTAAAAATGATCTGTTGTTTAAAGAAAATAAATTTTTAGAAGGACGAAAACCATTTTTTCTCTTTATAAAATTCTTATAACCGTCAGGTAGTCGAACTTTCCACGCTACTTCTCTTTCCTGAAATAACGCGTCAGTTGGCAAGGGGGAGATAATCGATTGATCTTGGTGTGTCATATTCTTCTCCTACAGTTCCTCGTCTTTTACTTCCTCAAACCATTTCTCAAACTCTAGGCGTGGAAGTAATTCTTCATCCTTGTCATAACGCCCTTCATAACTGTAGCGACTGTCAAGGCTGTTTTTCTTGGCATCATAAATTAACCACATTTCAGTTGGATGTTCGCAGTCATATTCTTGGCAAACATCAAGCAATTTTTGTATATCTTCAAGACCATATCGTAATACTGAAAACATCATATTATCAGAATCATCTACTTTAATATCCAAAATAGTGTTAACCCTGTGTAATTTGACAAAAAATCCATTAATTTTATAAAAAATATCAAAAGAAAGTAATGCTTCTTCAAAAATGCAATAAATATATACTTTTTCTGCTTGATTTTGGACATATTCCATAGCTAATGAAATCATACTAGCCTGAACTTCCATAAATTTATCTTCAAATTTTTTCATTGCAGCAATCCTATTCTCTTTAATTCTTTTAAGGCCTCTTCCTTTGATGGCGATTGACAACGCGCAAGAAAGTCTTTGATATCCTGAACGTGATTATAAAAATTAAAATTGATTTCTTTTAAATTCTCAATAAAAATCTTTATCAAAGAATCGTCTATATTTTCCAAAGGAGACGGTAACTCTTTCTTATTTTCAAATGAATAAGCTGCTTTTGCAGTTGCGCCTATCGCATAACTAATATTATCCCAGGATGAGATATTCGCTTCATTTTCATCCAATTGCATATAAATGAAAATACCACCATAATCAGTTCCATCATCCAAAAGAGCATAGAGCTCTTCTCCACCTCTATCTTTATTCTCCAAAAAGCTCCAACAAGAATCGAAGGCTGAGCGAATCTGAGGCTTATAGGGCGTTTCCAGTTGATCAACTATTACTTCTGAAAAAATTAGCATAAAATAACTATCGAACATACTTTCTCCTTGGCTAGTACTAGCTACATAAAAAAATTGCGGAATAATCTTATTGTTAATAAAGGGGCTAAATCATCATTTCATCTGAATTTCACGAAGTAGATCTCCAAAGTAATTGTCAACCAAAGGATCATTCAAAATCGGTTCAAGGTCTAGTACTGATAATTGCTGCACTAATTGATTATTATCAGCTATTAGTTGCTGGTAACTCGAAACATAAGCTTCTAGGGTTTCCCCATCAACACTTCCAATTGTTTGGGGAAGATACTTTTCTCCAGATTGCTGATACGAATGATAGCAAATCAAAGCAAAATAATTGGCAATACAGCTCCATACAAGAGAATCAGTCTCCTTGTCCAGCTCCATAAATGTCAAGATATCCTTTTCGTCCACATTCTCCAAACGGCTGTATAAAAGATCAGGACAAATCTTACTATCCTGGTCAAGCGATTGATTAGCAAGCTTCAGGGAGTCAAAAACGAATTCTTTGTACTCTAAAGGACTGATAAAATCGATTAGATTAAAAGTCAATTCTTGAAGGAGGTATAATAAACTACCATTAAATTTCATTTTTTTCCTTTCATTTCACTACCTTGCAATAAACAAACTACGTCTCTTTATATCTTACAGTTCCGATAAATCTTGTATTTTCCCTTGCTAGTACATTAGCACTATAATGATAATTGTAAAGCAAAATGATGATGTTGCTTGGAGGAATAACGGTACTGATCCTTTCAAGTTTTAAATTTCGAAGAATCGTCTGGTCATAGGACGCACCTTTTATCATCTGTTCGAGATTTGAGTGCTCCACATCATAGAACTCAGCTTCTAGCCAATCGTCATCAATATCATCCAAGTCAATGCCGTTCTCTATTAAGAACTCAGATGGAACTGCCTCCCCATCCTTATCATAGTTTATCTGCAAATAATGGCCTAATTGAGATTTATCAGCAAAATTTCCAATCCAAATGGACACTGTATTTTCTGTTTCCATTTATTTCCCCTTTTGATCAATCAACTTATCTTTCAGATCCAAAATCAATTTTCTTGGACTAGGAGGTCATATGGGAAATACTCTAGGTCTTTCAAGCGTTCGTCGAAAATCCCTTTGACCTTGCAAGTTGCGGCGGTGTCAAAACTCCAGTAGCTATCATAACCTCTATTGTCATACTGACGTGTTCCATACCAAGGTTCATCAGAATGACTATAACACCAGAAGCCCTGTGCCTTTGCAACACTCTCATAGGTGTCCTCAATCATATTTTGATACTCTAAAATCGAATGAAAAGGTACTATCTTATCATGGAATAGATAGACCATGTAGTATTCAATCAAGCTGTCTGTGTGGTCCTTCTGCTAATAAATAGCCTTTAAATCATCTAGAAACTCTTCCTTACGCTCACTGTAAAGAACTCCTAGGGCAAAGATAGTAACTGCCAAGTCAAATGGAACCCTCTCAGAAGCAATAACTTTGAGATGAGACAGAATCCCTTGATAATAGGGGAAAATCTCCTCTTTCGAAGCCCCTATAGAATAGAAAAGTTTTACTAGTTCTTCATTATCCAAAACCAAATCTTGATAATGGAGCAACAAATACTTCTCCGCAATTTCATTCGTCATCTCGACATCTTCTCTTAAACGTTTTTGTAAACGATTCAAACGCTTTTCAAAATACGCTCGATCTTTATGTTTATCTCTTGTCATAACTTCTTCTTTCTATTATGGTTTAATGATATTCGCTTTGACATCTAAATTATTAATCATAATATTGCCATTCTTTTGAATTTTAACAAGCTGTGCTTGAACATCGCCTGTTTTGTTAGCTTTTATGATTAAGTTTAAATATTTCACTCCAATTTTTTCTATTCATATAACATTGCTAAAAACTCTGTAAAGTTATTAGCTAAAAACCCGATAGCAGGCCCTAGCTCGTACGATTCCTCGTGATACCAGATACAAATGCTTGGATTTTCGGAATCCTCGACATAATTTAGACAAACAAAATCACCACCAAACAATGCTGCTATAGGGATTAGTTGCATTCCGACATTATCTTCATCAAATACAATACGACCTTCCAATTGCGTACTCACAACTCCGATATCGTAAACTTTTTCTGCCTTCTCACCTGAAATAGCTAGTATTGCTAAAAAGCGATCGATTACTTTCTCATTATGCCCAAAATGAAAATACCGTTTTGAGGGAATGATTCCATTCTCTTTCTTAATAAATTCCTTATAATCATCAGGCAGTTTAACTCTCCACGCTGCCTCTCTTTCATGCAATAAGGCATCAGTTGGCATAGGGAAGATGACTGCTTGTTCTTTCTGAGTCATATCTTCTGCTTCTTTCTCTGTTTAAAATCTTTATATCACTAGCTCTGAGAAATTAATCAGTCTCTTCCTTGTCCCATAATGGAGAGGAATACATCTTACCCATTCCTTCTTGAACATAATAACGATTAAAAAAATAGTATTTCCCAAAAGTTTTAAAAATTTCTCTTTTGCTTCTGAAAAGTCTGTAAAGTCGGAAATTCCTCCCTTACTTGCTCGATCCATGGTAGCGTAGACATTGTAAACTTGCATAGAATCGTCAAATTCGATTACCACTTCCCATTCTCCAGGACCATATTTGTTAAAGATGGAATACCTCAAACTCTCGTAACCTAAATCTTGAATGGCTGATAACAGGTCTTGCTTTTCTTTATCTAAATTTTTCATTTATTATCTCCTGCAATTAGCAATCAATCAGTCTTTTCATCATCCCAGAGGTGGGAGGAATAATACGGTTTTTTCCCTATCTTTACTTTGAATTGATTAGATTTTACAAAATGTTCTAATCTTTCCAAAAAAGCTATTTTTGCATCTTCAAAACTAGTAAACTCTATCGTATTCCCCATCACATATGATCTATCATCTCGACCATCAACATAAAATTTTCCATTTTTCTGATAAAGATGAAATGTCCATGGAAAATTTTTGTTTTCATCAAATAGAACATAACGTAAACTCTCAAAATGACGTTTTTTAATTTCCTGTTCAATTAGACATTTCATGTTCTCAGTATCATCTTCCACTTTATCCCATAATGGAGAGGAGTATTCAGGAACTTCCCCATTTTTTATAGAAGCTCTATTTATCTTCACAGTGAGGTCTAGTTTTTCTATAAATTTATTTTTGGCATCCTCAAAATTATCAAAGTCTAATTTTTTATTATAACTCGCTCGATCCATTGTTGAGTAAACTTCATACAATTCCAATTCTGGATTATAATCAATCCTAGTTTCCCACTCAGAGGGTCTGTGTTCATTAAAAATAGAATATCTCAAACTCTCGTATCCTAAATCTTGAATGGCTGACAACAGTTCTAAACGTTCTTTGGCTTCGTCTCTCATCTTTGCTTGACCTCCTTATTTATCCCACAAACTACAAGAATAGTAGGGTGAATCTCCATTCTGTACAAAATATCTGTTCATTTCGATGAAAGACTCCATTAAATTAAGAAAAAATAGCTTTGCCTCTTCAAAATTGTCAAACTCCCATGTTTTACCCATTATATAAGTCCGGTCGTCCCGACTATTTACCATAAACTTCCCATCTCGATAGTATAGATGGATGGCCCAAAGTTGACTACTATCCTCATCAAATAGAGCATAATAAAGATTTTCAAATCCTTTTTTTCTGATTTTTTTTTCTATATCTTGTTTTAACGAATCAAAATTTCAATTATCATTCATATTATTTTCCCAACTAACAGTTTATCTATATAGTGTTACAAGTCCCATCACTATTTCTCAATAATGGAAAAACGTTCATTTTTTTGAAATTTTTGATTGAATCTTTCCAGCTGGTTCATTGGTTTCATTTTAACAAGACCGTTTGGAAATGTGATACTGTTGTTCAATTCCTCTTGAAAATTCTTAATTCCCTTAGCGATAGCTTGTTCAACTGTCAAAGTATGGATTGTAAAGCTCGCTATATTTTTTTCTTGCATAAATAGGATTGCATCAAAAAACAAAACCGATATATACAAATCAACGGCAGAACGCTGTGATAACTCTGTAAGACTGCCTTCTAATATATCTTGAATCTTATCTATATCATTCTGCTTATAGAAATACTCAGTTAATACTTGGCAAATATCCGTCGGAAAAACATCTGGTACAGAGGTCGGAGGCTCTATGCGATATCCTTTTTCACCTCGCAAAATCCCTGCAACATTGCCAGCTTGGATAGCTTCTAACAAGAGTTTTCTGTAATTTTTCATATCTCCAACTCCGAAAAGACTTAGTTCGTTCTCTGCAAAATTTACCATTTTGATTTTATTAAGCTTAGTTTTCTCTTCTTAATCGTCACTCGCTAGAATTTCAGTCCCTTCCGGTAATATTTCTTCCAGTTCAGCTTTTGTGAATAAGCATTGCGCTTTAGGGTTTCCTCTTAAAGCTTCTGGATATTGCCTCAAGAAAATTCTATCAGCTTCTTCTTGTGTCACATTCGGTGGCCAAGAATCGTGCTTAACCTTCCAAGAAACTTCGCGTAGCGTTCTTTCCCCACTTTCCAGTAAGGGAAATAACTCATTTGGTAATTCATAGACAACTAACCAAGAAGCCACGGTTTCTTCTTCTAAAACTAAATAATACTTGTCCTCATTTCTCCAGATGGATTTCCCGTATCCTTCAACTTCTTCAAACTGGTTGACATCTTCCCATTCTAGTTTTGTTGGTTTCATTTTATACCTCTTTTACTTAAGTG
>ERZ772766.1415-NODE-1415-length-12940-cov-4.288397_pt1 | contig 12940 bp, 9 predicted proteins | sample MGYA00511379_ERZ772766 | MGnify/ENA primary metagenome ERZ772766 (study PRJEB29015, sample SAMEA2737895) | human oral metagenome | biome: human oral; feature: human-associated habitat; material: dental | place: China | collected 2116 ...
ATGAAAATGCTCCTTTGGAAGATAGTTATACCAAAGAAGAATTTAGCACAGAATGGGTGCTTTGTCTAGCAACTCATATCGCTTCGTGTGGCGGCTGATTCAACGGATAAGCCTCGGTGAAAAGCTTGGGGGCGTCCGCGCGCTCAATGGTCAGAGTGAAGTCGCCGGAGGAGTAGGGACCGGGGGCGTAGGGCGGGTAGAGGAAGACGAGTTCGCCGCGCGTGCCCATGTACCAGGAGAAGGTATCGAATCCTTTTTCCGGCCTGTGGAATCGTTTGAGCTGTTCTTCGATGTCGTAGGCGAAGAGATCCTCCTCGCGCCCAGGGTATTGGGTGCGGAAGGCGGTGGCGAGCGCTCGGAGCAAAGCTTCGCGGCTTGTGACGATGGCGGCGAGGGGGACTTCTTTTCCTGTCTTTGCGTCGAAGGTCGTGCCGCCTTCGCCGTGCATCGGGTGCATGCCGCCGGTGTAGGAGATGCCGAAGCTGCAGAAGCTGATCATGCTTTCGTCGACGCGTCCCCACTTCGTGATGACAGAGTAGTCGAAGTAGGCGATGTCTTCGAGGAAGCCGTCTTGGCGGTCGCCGTTCTTGCATTCATAGGCGAAATCGAAGCCCTTTTTTGCAGCTTGCGCCTCGTGCTTGTTCCAGGCGTCGAGGGCGCGAGAGAGCGTTTCGCGCCCTTCGCCTTTGACGTGAAGCACGGGATGGCTGCTGTAGGTCACGCATTTGCCGTTGGCATTCAAGGCCTCGGTGCGATGGTCTTCGACGAGGAGCCACGGAACGGGGGCTTCGACGGAGCGTTCCTCGTCTTTGTCGGCGGAAGTTTTTGCCGGACGCGTGTACTCTTTAATGGTATCTTGCTGCGCTGCCGCATGGACGGACGATGCGAGGGGCAAGTCGTCCGAGACAGGCGCAATGGGAGCGAGCAGGAGGACGGCTGCGAGGGAAAGTGCGTGGATTTTCTTCATGGGATGAACCTCCTTTTTGATGGCTCTGCAATATATTTTATTTTTTTCGTGTGCAAAATTGTATGTGAAGTTGCAGCAAGCCTTCGTTTAGGCTGCTGTCTATCGGTTGACAAGCCATCGGGAATGTGTTAGTCTCCCCTAGAACAAGGGGGTTGAATATGCAAAACAACGGTTTGCCAGTTGATCGCTCGCGCAGTTTGCTGCATCGCGCCAATCAGGCTTTTTTCTTTGTCGGCGGCTTCGGCGTAGCATCTTGGGCGCCTCTCGTGCCGCTTTTGAAGGCGCGGCTCGGCGTCGCTGAGGATGTGCTTGGACTCTTGCTTCTCTGCATCGGCGTCGGCTCACTGGTGACGATGCCTTTTGCAGGAGTATTGGCCGGGCATTTCGGCTGCCGCCGCGTGATCGCTGTCGATTCGCTCGTCTTTGCGGCGCTTCTTGTGGCTCTTGCCAGGGTGGACAATATCGTTCTTGCTGTGCCGACGCTTCTTTTGTTCGGCTCTTCCATGGGAATTATCGATGTCACGATCAATATCCATGCCGTGCGCGTCGAGCAGCTTTTGAAGAGGCGCGTGATGAGCGGCATGCACGCGCTTTGGAGCGTGGGCGGCTTCATGGGGGCGGGACTTTTCGGTGTTTGGATGGCGCTCGGATTCACGCCCTTGGGCGCGACGGCGTGTTCGGCAGGCATCATCGTGCTCATGGTGCTCGCCTTCGCGCGATTTTTGCTCGCGGGCAGGAGTGCGCCTGAGGGCAGGGCGCTCGCCGTGCCGCACGGCATCGTCGCCTTTGTCGCGGCGGTCGCCGGTATATCCTTCCTCGTCGAGGGCGCTGTCATGGACTGGTCGGGCGTGTTTCTCACGGAGGTGCGCGCGATGGACATGTCTCTTGCGGGCACGGGCTTCGCTGTCTTTTCTGCGGCGATGCTTCTCATGCGGCTCTTGGGTGATGCGATTGTCAATCGCCTGGGTGCGCGCCGCGTCGTATTCTTCGGTTCGGTCATCGCCATCGCGGGTTTCTTGCTCGTGATCGTTTCGTCCTCCGCGTGGCTCATTTTCCCCGGCTTCTTCGCGATCGGTTTCGGCTGCGCGAACATCGTGCCGATTTTCTTCTCATTGATGGGAAAGCAGCAGGATATGACGATCAATGCGGCGGTCGCGGCGGTGTCGACGTGCGGTTACCTCGGCGTGCTCATGGGGCCTGCCGCCATCGGCTTCATCGCACACAGCACGAGTCTTTTGGCGTCGTTCGCACTATTGGCCGTGCTGCTCTTCGTGCAGCTTCTCATTGGGCTGCATGTGTTCCGCAAGGTGGCGTGAGGAAAATTTCATTGGCGCGTGCTTATAAAGGCGGCGCAAGGGCAGCAAAAGCTCTTGCACCGCCTTTTCGCTTATGTGCGATGCTCTTTGATGCATGCGAGGAAAGCCTCGCCGTAGCGCTCGCATTTTCTTTCGCCGACGCCCTTGACGTGCAGGAAGTCATCGAGCGTTTCGGGCAGCACTTGGCACATGTCGCGCAGTGTCGCATCGGAGAAGATGACGTAGGGCGGCACGCGGTCGCGTGCGGCTAGCTCTTTCCTGAGTGCGCGGAGGTAATCGAAGAGCGAGATGTCGACGGGCTTTTCCTTCTGCTTTCGGGGGAAGTTTTGGAATACTTGCTCCTTGCCGCGCAGTACGGCGTAGGCGGGTTCTGCGAGCTGCAGCACGGGGTATTCGCTCTCGGTGAGCGAGAGATACCCCGTGGCGATGAAGCGCTGGATCGAGCGCTTGATCTCGGCGAGCGTCTGCTCCTGCATGATGCCGTAGGTCGACAGTTCGTCGAGGTGCAGCGTGCGCACGCGCTGCTCGGCGGAGCCTTTGAGCACCTGCGCTGTCAGCGTCATGCCGTAGCGTCCTCTCATGCGATAGACGCACGAGAAGATTTTCTGCGCATCAAGCGTCACGTCGCGCCGCTCGAAGTCGCCCTTGCAGCTGCTGCAGCGCTCGCACGAGGCGGCGGGGCTTTCCTCGCCGAAGTAGCGCAGGATGAAGGAGCGCAGGCATTCGGGCGTGTGGCAGTAGTCGGACATCTTCTGCAGGCAGCCGAGTTCGTGCGCCTTGCGCGTGGCATCCTCGGTCGAGATGTCGATCAGGTACTTCTGCGTCATGACGTCCTGCGGCGAGAAGAGCAGGATGCATTCGCCCGGCTCGCCGTCGCGTCCCGCGCGTCCCGCCTCCTGATAGTACGACTCGATGTTTTTCGGCATGTTGTAGTGTATGACGAAGCGCACGTTCGACTTGTCGATGCCCATGCCGAAGGCGTTCGTCGCGACGATCGCCTGCACGTTGTCGTAGAGGAAGTCGTCCTGCGCCTTCGAGCGCTCTTCGTCGCTGAGTCCCGCATGGTAGGGACTGACGGCGAGTTTTTTTTGCTGCAGGAAGCGGCTCAGGGCGTCCGTCTCCTTGCGCGTCGCACAGTAGATGATGCCGGCTTCTTCGCGATGCGTGCGCAGGTAGTTCGCGATGAAGTCCTTGCGGTCGACGCCTGTGAGGACGCCGAAGAAGAGGTTTGGCCGGTCGAAGCCCGCGACGTGCACGGCGGGGCGGCGAAGCGCGAGGAGCGAGATGATGTCGTCCTTGACGCGCGGCGTCGCCGTCGCTGTGAAGGCGCCGATCAAGGGGCGCTTCGGCAGACGTTCGATGAAGGGCGCGATGGCGCGATAGCTCGGGCGGAAGTCGTGCCCCCACTGCGACAGGCAGTGCGCCTCGTCGATGGCGATGAAGGAAACGGTCTGCTCTTGCAGCAGGGATTGGAAGAAGTCGGTTTCTAGGCGCTCGGGCGCGACGTAGACGATTTTGTACGCGCCTCTCGCGATGGCGCTGAGCCTTGCGCGAGCTTCCGCCTGTCCAAGCGAGCTGTTGATGAATGTCGCGGGCGCACCGGCTTCCGTGAGCGCGTCGACTTGATCCTTCATCAGCGAGATCAAGGGCGAGATGACGAGTGTGACGCCCGGGAGCAGCAGGGCGGGCATTTGGAAGCAGATGGATTTTCCCGCGCCCGTGGGCATGATGGCGACGGTCTCGCGGCCTTCGAGCAGGCTCTTGACGACGGTCTCCTGCGCAGGGCGGAAGCTCTTGTAGCCGAAGGTCTGCTGCAGGATCTGCAGCGCACGGGTGAAGTTTTGCTCGGGCATGGGGATACTTCCTTTCCTTATCCTTTATAGCTACACCTTTCGAGAGAAATCGTTAAATCCCTTTAAAGCTCAGCGATTTCTTATTGTTACACGAGGGGACGGGCAGTATAATAAGCAACATAAGTGGAAATATATCCCTCGGGGAGGAGAGAGACGATGAAGAAATGGCGCAGGAAGCCTTGGTCGCTTTTGTTGGCGGGAGCTTTTTTTTGCAGCATGTCATCCGTGGGAGCGGCGGCTGACCTTTCGCTTGCGGGCGCGGTCGAGCTTGCGCTTTCGCAGAATGCGGATCTGAAGATCACGAAGCAGGCGGAGGAGGCGGCGCTTGCTTCGCTCGGCGAGGCGAAGAGCGAGAAGGGATTCTCTGTCAGCGCTTCGGGCGGCTATTCCGTTGGCAGAAATTGGAAGGATCGCGGCAACACGACATCGTCGGGGCTTAATGGAGTCGTCAAGAGCGGCGTCAATATCTGGGACGGCGGCAAGGCGAGCGGCGGTATCGACAGCGCCAAGATCGCCATCTTGACGGCGCGCCTCAAGACGGCACGCGCCGAGGAGAAGCTGCGTCTTTCCGTCATCGAGGCGTATTACAACGCACTGCAGGCGAAGAAGACCGTCGGCGTGAACAAGGCGTCCGTCGACAACTACCAAGCGCATTTGACGAACGTCGAGCAGCTTTTCTCGGCGGGCAGCAAGGCGCGCATGGATGTACTGCGTGCTTCCGTGGAGCTTTCCGATGCGCGTCAGACGCTCATCAAGGCGGAGAACGACTACGAGATCAGCTTGGCGAAGCTTAGGAATCTTGTGAACATGGACAGGGACGAGCCGCTTCGCCTCACCGACGATGCCGTATACAGCCCGTTCGCCCCCGCGCTTTCCGACTGCCTCGCCTTCGGCGTCGAGAACCGCAAGGAGCTTTGGATCGACAATTACGATGTCGTGCGCAAGGAGCTTGACATCGAGGTGGTCAAAGCCGGCTATACGCCGCAGATCGACTTTTCGCTGAGTGCGTCGGCGAACAAGGACTTCGAGCCTGCGTCGGACAGCAGCCGCGGCGTGACGGCAGGCATCAATATGAATTGGAACATCTTCGACGGCGGCAGAAAGAAGGCGCGCATCGAGGCGGCGGAAGCGGCGCTCGATGCCGCGCGGCTGCAGCTGGAAAAGGACAGGAACGATGTGGACTACGACATCCGCGCGGCGTACTTCTCGATGAAGGAGGCGGAAAACCGTCTGAACTCGACGCAGGACGCCGTAGACAAGGCGAAGGAGGACTACTTCATCGCACGCGAGAAGTACCGCGCGGGTGAAGGCATCATGCTCGACGTCATCGACGCGCAGCTCGCGCTCTCGAAGGCAGAGATGAACCACATCAGCGCACAGTATGACTTTGCACGCGGCAAGGCGCAGGTGGAAAACGCCATGGGGCAGAGCCTCACGGAGAGTGAGCAGCGTGCGGCGGACGCCATGGACGCCGTGCCGCTGGCGAGAGCTGAGATCAGCCGCAGGGATGCGGTGCACGCCTACGAAGAGAACGAGAAGGCGATGAAGGAGCGTCAGGACAGGACGGTCATACCTTTCCGCACGTCCGAGGCGGATGCGGCGAAGCAGTCCGCTGTGCAGAAGGAAAGAGCGGCAGGCGTGAAGGCTTCGAATACAATGAATACAGCGAACGCGGCAAGTACGGCAAATGCGACGAATGCAGCTGATACGGACAGTGCAGTGAATGCGGCGGCAGCGGCAGCCGGAAATGGAGGACGGGCATGAAGATTTTCGGCAAGGACATCACCTTCGGTACGAAGGCGAAGATAGCAGTGACCGCGCTCGTCCTCGCTGGCTGCGCTTTTGGCGGCTACAGCTACTATGAGGCGCAGCAGGCAGAAAAGGCCATGCGAGAGTCTGCGGGCGAGACGGCGACGGTCGTGCGCATGGAGATGAAGTCCACCGTGTCGGCGACGGGCACGATCATTCCCGTCGATTCCGTCGAGGTCAGCTCGAAGATCACGGCGCGCATCAAGAATGTGCTCGTCAAGGAAAACGACATCGTGACGGCGGGCGAGACGGTCGCGACACTCGACGCCAAGTCGCTCGCAACGAAGCGCGATCAGGCGCAGTTCAAGGTCACGAACGCCAAGGCGAAGTACGATCGCGAAGCCTACCTCTACAGCATCGGCGCGAATCCGCAGACGACGTTCGAGGACGCGCAGTACAACTACGATGCCGCCAAGAGCGTCTTGGAAGAGACGGAGTCCGATCTCGCTGAGACGATCATCCAGGCTCCGATCAGCGGCATCGTCGTCGGCAAGCCCAAGACGGCGGGTACGATGGCGACGGCGGGAACGGACTATCCGACCGTCATCATGCGCATCGCCGACCTCTCGAAGAAGCAAATCATGGCGAAGGTCGACGAGACCGACATCGGCAACATCAAGGTCGGCCAGCAGGCGACGTTCACGGTCGATGCGCACTCGGGCAAGACCTTCACGGCACGCGTCTCGAAGATCAGCCAGACCGATACCGCGAATACGTGGCAGACCGTGTCCTCGTCGAGCACGACGACGACTTCTACTGCGAGCGTCATCTATTACTATGTGACGCTCGATGTCGACGACCCCGAGAACCTGCTGCTGCCGGCCATGACGGCGCGTCTTGAAATCGAGACGGCGACGAAACCCAGCGCACTCGCCGTTCCCATCGCCGCATTGAAGACGGACGCCTCGGGAACATACGTCGTCGTCGAGATGCCCGACGGCACGAAGGAGAACCGCCCCGTCAAGACAGGCATCTACAGCGATGACTATGTGGAAATCCTCGACGGCCTGATCGAAGGCGAAACCGTGTCGATTTCCTACACGGCAACGCAGCCGCAGGTCATGATGATGGGCGGCGGCCACCCGCCGATGTAAGTGCGGAAAGGAACGATCATGGAGCAGAAGGCGAAGGAAGAGCGAGCGGTGCAGGAAAAGGCGACGATTGAGCTTCGCGGCATCAAGAAACTCTATCCGATGGGCGATCAAATCGTCGCCGCGCTCGCGGGCGTCGATCTTACGATACGAAAGGGCGAGTTCGCCGCCCTCATGGGGCCGTCCGGCTCGGGCAAGTCGACGCTCATGAACATCTTGGGCTGCCTCGACCGCCCGACGGAAGGATCGTACAAGCTCGATGGCGAGGAGGTCGCGCATCTCTCGGACGATGCGCTCGCCCTCACGCGCAACAAGAAGATCGGCTTCGTATTTCAGAACTTCAACCTGCTTGCGAAAAGCAGCGCTGCCGACAACGTCGCCCTGCCGCTCATCTATGCGGGCGTCGGAAGAGGCGAGCGGCGCGATCGTGCCATGCACCTCTTGGAAGCCGTCGGGCTTGCCGACCGTGCCGACCATCAGCCCAACGAGCTTTCGGGCGGTCAGCGCCAGCGCGTCGCCATCGCGCGCGCCCTCGTCAACGATCCGCACATCGTCATGGCGGACGAGCCGACGGGCAATCTCGACACGAAATCGACGCATGAGATCATGGAACTCTTCGAGAAGCTTCACGCCGCCGGACGCACGATTATCCTCGTCACGCATGAGCCGGACATCGCTGCCTGCGCGAGCCGTCAGCTTCTCGTGCGCGACGGACTCATCACGCGCGACGAGGGCAGGGGCGTCAAGATGGATGTCGTATAGGAGGGAAGTCGCTTGTTGATTTGGGAAAGCATCACCATCGCCCTGCATGAGCTCTTTGCGAACAAACTGCGCTCCGTCCTCACCATGCTCGGCATCATCATCGGCGTCGCCGCCGTCATTGCGATGGTCTCCATCGGCATGGGCGTCAAGAGCAACGTCGAGGACTCGATGGCGAGCCTCGGCAGCAACATGCTCATCGTCACGCCCGGCGCGGCGAACTCGGGCGGCATTCGCGGCGCGGCAGGATCGCGCGAGTCGCTGAAGTACGACGATGCCATGGCGATCAAAAAGAAGATCAAGAACATCGACCACGTTTCGCCCATCGTGCAGCGCTCCTATCAGATTGTCTACGGCAATCAAAACTGGAATACCGTTGTCATGGGCGTGACGCCCGAGTACATGGCGATCCGCTCGCTCACGCTGACCGTCGGCACCTTCATCTCGCAGACGGACAACGACAAGCGCCAGCGCGTCGCCGTCATCGGCCCGACCGTCGCTAGGAATCTCTTCGGCAGCGAGAATCCCATCGGCAAGAACATTCGCATCCACAATCAGCCGTTTAAGATCATCGGCGTCCTCGCGAGCAAGGGACAGTCCTCCATGGGCCAAGATCAGGACGATGTGGTCATCGTTCCTCTGATGACGGAGCAGGAGCGCCTTCTCGGCATCACGCACATCCAGATGATCAACCTGCAGGTCAGCGAGGCTTCGAAGATCGTCCAAGTGCAGAGCGAGGTCGAAACGCTGCTGCGCCAGCGCCATCACATCCTGCATGGCAAGGATAACGACTTCACCGTCAACAACCTCACGAGTCTCGTCGAGACGGTGACGCAGCAGACGACGATGCTGACGATCCTCCTCGGCAGCATCGCAGGCATCTCGCTCCTCGTCGGCGGCATCGGCATCATGAACATCATGATGGTCTCGGTCACGGAGCGCACGCGTGAGATCGGCATACGGAAGGCGCTCGGCGCGACCTTCGGCAACATCATGCTGCAGTTCCTCATCGAGTCCGTCGTCATGGGCGTCGTCGGCGGCATCCTCGGCATCTGCCTCGGCTGCGCCATCTCCGTCGCCATCTCCCACCTTGGCGAATTCAAGACGGTCATCACGGCGACGCCGATCCTCGTATCCTTCTCATTCGCCGTCGGCATCGGTCTCTTCTTCGGCATCTATCCGGCAAGAAAGGCCGCGAAGCTCGACCCGATCGACGCGCTTCGCTACGAGTAAGAGGTCGTTGGAAAGTGACCTGCATGAGTTCGTCATTATCGCGCGATGTGTGAAGCGCGGCAGAGCGTTGCTGCATGAAGAATCCCCCGAGAAATCTTCTCGGGGGATTCTTCGCTTTTGCCGTCAAGGATGCGCCTTACACTTGGATCTTGGCGACCTCGCCTTGCAGACTGGTGGCGATTTCGGCGAGCCCTTCGCTTGCATCGGCGATATTCTGCAGGGACTGCGTCTGCGTCTCCACGGCGCTGTTGCCCTCCTCGCTCGTCGCGGCGTTTTCCTGTGCGAGCGCCGAAAGGCTCTCGATCACTTGGGAAACGGAGTGGCTTTTGTCCACGATATTCCGCGTCGAGTCGTTCATCCTCTTGACGACCTGCTCCGTCTCTTCGACGGCTTCGTCGATGCGGCGGAATTTTTCCTGCGTTTCGTCGAGGCTCGTGCGCGTTTCGTCGACGAGATGCCGGGACACTTCCATCGTGTCGACCGCCTCTTGAGATTTCTCTTTGAGTCCGCCGATGATGGCGCTGATTTCGTCGGTGAAGCTGCGGCTCTGCTCCGCGAGCTTGCGGATCTCGTCCGCGACGACGGTGAAGCCGCGTCCTGCCTCTCCGGCTCGTGCTGCTTCGATGGCGGCGTTCAGGGCGAGAAGGTTCGTCTGCTCGGAAATCGACTGGATCATCTGGCTGGCCACTTCGATCTTTTCCGCGCTCTTGTTCGTCTCGATGACGACGCGAGCCACGTCTTCGGTCGCCCGGGAAGTTTCTGCCGATTTCTTCATGACATCAGCGAGGATGGCGATGCCTTCATCCTTGCGCTGGCGCACGGCGGCGGTTCCTTCATTGATTTTTTCGAGAATTTCCTGATTGCCGTCGAGCAGGGTCTGGATTTCGTCCAGGTGATCGGAAGCCTCCTGCGTGTCCTGCGCCTGCTTCGATGCACCGTCGGCAATGTTGTGGATGGCCGTCGTCACGTCGCGTGCGCTGTTGGCCGTGCTTTGCGTCGTAGCGGTCAGTTCCTCGCTCGTGGCGGCGACGGATTGGGAATTGCCGTTGATCTTTCCGACGATGTCGCGCAGGCTGTTCGCCATTTTGCCGCAGGCGCGTGTGATGATGCCGATCTCATCGCCGCGCTCCAGGTATTTCGCGAGGTGCATATTTTTCTCTTTCTGCAGATCGAGTCCTGCAAAGCGCTCGATCATGCCCGCCATATCCTTTAGAGGTGCTGAGACGCGCTTGTGGATGAAGAAGCTCATGAGCGCGATGAGACCTGCACCGCAAGCTACTGCAATCAGCAGCGATATGAGGACGAGTGCCTTTGCCTCATGCGTGAACATCTCGTTGGAGACGGCGACGAGCGCCCCCCAAGGCTGTTCGATGCCCTTGAGCTTGATGGGGTTGAAGATATAGGTGGTAGGAAGCCCCGTGGATTCGGAGGTGCGCTCCATGGAGAAGAGCTCCTGGCCGAAGAATTTCTGTCCTTCGCTTTCGCTTACGCCCAGCATTTCATAGACGTTCTTGGAGACCGCGTCATCTTTTAGACCGTGGGCAAGCAGCGTTCCCTGCGGGGTAAAGACGGCGAAGAAATTGTTCGGCGTGCTGATCGCCGCCATGTCGCTCTGGAAAGGAGCGGCATCGAAATCCACCGTGACAGCGCCGACGAAACGACCGTCCTCGATGAGAGGGAAGGCGATGGTCAGCATGTAGGTGCGCTGGGTCGGCGTGACATCGTACCAGTAGGGATCGGTCAGCGTGATTTTCTGCGTTTTGCGCGGGGATTGATACCACTCGTCCGTCTCATAGCCGGCGAGCGGCGTGATCACGATGTCGGAGCCTTCCTTGCCCGCATAAGGGATGGCGCGCCCCGTGGCGTCGGAAGCGGGGGAGTTCACGAATGCGGCATCTTTGCCGTCGAAGGCGTTTGGCTCGAAGCAGATGCCTGAACCGACGATGTCGTCATTGGAAGCGACGGTCGAGCGCAGGGCGGTGATCAGATCGTCACGATTGCGCTGCTCGGGCGGCAGAGACAGAATCTGTTGGACGCGCGATCTCAGATCCTGTCCCGATTGATAGATGGCAGTGTAGCGCGTCTCGATGGCGGCCGTCTTCATGCCGACCTCATTGTACTTTTCCCGTATGCCGTCTTCAATCATGGTGTTGTACGAGCGATAGCCGATGAAGCTCATGAGAATGGCGATCATCAGCGTGACGCCGAGGAAGATGACAACATTGACTTGCAGTCCGATGCCGTAGCCGCCCTTTTGCGGGGTTTCCTTTGTTTTGTTCATGTTGTACAGCTCCTTTTCGGGGAGGCGCGTGCATTTTTCGTCAAGAAATGCGCCTCCTAATTTAGTTGATTTCGTCTACTACTTTACAAAGACGGAATCTGGAATCTTTTAATATTATATCACATTTTTCAAAAAAAGTGGCACTTGAATATAATTTAATAATAAACTTTAGCGATACGAAGCGCTCCTACCCGAGCAAGGGGCTTTCGCCAAGCTTGTCGAGCAGCAAATTTGTTTCCATGACGCTCTTCTTGTGCGTGAGCGCGAAGATGAGGACGCTGTCCCAGCTCTTCTTGGCGTAGAGCTGCGGCAGATGAGCCGCGTGCAGCAGACGGCTCGTTTCCTTGAGGTCGAGTCCGAGCGCGAGGGCGAGCGCCAGAATTTTTGCGCGCGAGGGATTCTTGTCGCCGGAAAAGATATGGTAGGCGTATGTGGCTTCGAGTCCCGAGGTGCGGATGACATCGCTTTTCGTTCGATTCTTCTGCGAGAGAAGCTGCGCGAGATAATCGTGTAGGGACATTTTCTGCAAATGCTCCTCATTCATTTCGATGAAATGCGCGACGTTTTTTTCCTGCTTGAGTTCGTGGAGCAGTTCGTCCGTATCCTTTTCCTGTTTTTTCGGCATGAAGGAAATCCCCCTTTGTTTTCATCATAAGTCAGGAGAGGACGGAAGGCAAGCGAATAGAAGAGAGATTTTGTTGTGATGCGCATGGACGATGGATGGCGCTCAATTGAAACGGCGACGCTAGACACTAGACGCCAGCCCCTTTATTGCAACAGGTGAGAACTTCGTAGTATAATAAAAAAGAAAATATCGGTGAGGAGAAAATTCATGGATTGGGACGAAGAGGAAGAACGGCGACAAAGGATTCTGGCGGTCTTGGCTGGGTTTCGCCTACTGGATGATGATTTCATGGCAGCAGTGTTTCAAGACAGTTTGGAATGTATCGATTTGGTGCTGCAGATCATCTTGAGCAAGCCTGAAATCAAGGCGACGAAAGCGATTACGCAAGATACGCTGAAGAATCTGCAAGGACGCAGCGTGCGGCTGGACATTCATGCGTGGACAGATGAACAGGAGTTCAACGTCGAGATTCAACGCGGCGGCAAGGGCGCTGCAGAACGTAGAGCCAGATACAACAGCAGCCTTATGGACGCCAATACACTATTGGCGGGCGAAGACTACGACAAGCTGCCCGAGTCGTATGTGATTTTCATCACGGAGACGGACGTGCTTGGCAAGGGGTTGCCGATTTATATTGTTCGGCGCACGATTGAGGGAAGCAATGAGATTTTTCAAGACGGCTCTCATATCATCTATGTCAACAGCTCGATAACGGATGAAAGCACTTCGTTGGGAAAGCTCATGCACGACTTTCGTTGCACGCGGGCGGAGGATATGTATTATGAAGTTTTGGCAAATCGAGTGAGGTATTTCAAGGAAACAGAGGAAGGAGCGAGAACGATGAGTGAGGCAATGGAAAATCTTGCGAGGGATTTTGCGAAAGAGCTTGCAAAAGAAGCAGAAAAGCGTGGCATGGAGCGCGGTCGCGAAGAAGGGAAGATCGACATGGTCTTAGAGATGCTGCGGGATAAGCTGCCTTTGGAGATGGTTGCACGCATATCGAAAC
>ERZ772766.1418-NODE-1418-length-12907-cov-4.022409_pt1 | contig 12907 bp, 10 predicted proteins | sample MGYA00511379_ERZ772766 | MGnify/ENA primary metagenome ERZ772766 (study PRJEB29015, sample SAMEA2737895) | human oral metagenome | biome: human oral; feature: human-associated habitat; material: dental | place: China | collected 2116 ...
TCCATCCAGTAGCCTAGATAGGAGGTGAAGTATGCGAAAACCGATATTCCAAGCAGTGATATAAGTAATAATCCTATTGTTATTACTTATATCTAAAAATATTAATATTACATTTAATTTCAATTTCTAAATGTAAATTAATCTTTTATGTGAGGTGTTATTCCAGTAGCACCTTGCTTTTTTATTTAAAAGCCATTAGAAGCATTTTAAATTATCAAGGATATGGGGACAGCAGGCATACGAGGAATATTTCAGAAGGCACGCAGTCAAGGACTTGGCTTAATTTTACCAGAATGAGAGGGGTTTGGCTATGATGAGGCTGAAGACAGGGCAACTGACCTCATTGAGCGGAACGGGAGAGACTGGGACTTCGTTATATCTGTTATGAATGACACAATCACGGACGAATATGTAGCCGAGCTTGAGACAACTCCGAGTTCATATGGGCATTTTGATGATGAAATTGGCTTATAAAATGATTAGATAATTAGAGTTTACTTATACAATTTGAAAATTTTAATGCAATTTTTGTGGCAAATGGGTGAATTTTGCCACAATTTGCCACAATTTGCCACAAAATATATGTATTGTTTTCAAATGCTTTATTTTAGCATAATTGAGAGTGATACATATATTTTTTTTTACATCTGAAGTGAAATTGATAAAACTAAAGAAAAGTCAATAATAATAGGTATTTTGATTAGTTTTAGATTTTGCGGTAAAATTATCAAATTTTGCCACAAAATGAAAATGTAAAAAAATCCTTTGTTAATGGTACTTAGACGTTATAATTTTAATTTTGCCACAATTTTACCCCCCGTTTCAATTTACTATAATATTTTTAAAATATATTTATTTTTTTAATGTATATTTAATTATTATTTTATTAGACTTTGATTTTATTTTTCTCACATGTATTTGTTGAAAATATGTTATATTTTGTGGCAAAATATATTCTAGGGTGCATTTTTAGGGACTTTTTTTTGCCACAAAGTAATTTTTGTTTTGTGGCAATTTTTTTTGGACACTGCTGTAAGCCTTTATTTATGAGGGTTTGCTTTGCCACAGTTTTTTGGCGAGTTTTGTGGCAAATGGCATATTTTTGTGGCAAAATGTGTTTTTTGGATGAAATTGGCAGAAAAGGGAACCCCCTTGAGTGCTGGGGGCTTCTTTTCAATAAGCAATCAACCTTAAATAACACCCAAAAACTCGCAATCAAACAAAAACAACATTCCATATTGGTTATTCTACTTCAATATAACATTGCACTAACATGTTGACAAATTTGTCAACATTAAATAACATCAAATGCTTATATTTACTACGTTAAAAAGACTTAAAATATTTCACTTTTTTTTACTTTTTTTTTGATTTTATTATTGACATTTGATATTTAATGAGATATAATCAGTTAAACGAAAGATAAATAAATTATATGACGAGGTGGAACGGATGTGGAAAATTATAAAAGGAGATAAATACAACATTGAACGTCTGGAGAAAATCAGAAAAGTAATGGACGAAATGTATTCAAATAACGAATATATAGGTATTCCCGTTATAGCAAAAGACTTGAATGTATCAGGGCAGACGGTACGAAAATATATTGCGGGATTGCAGAAAGACAAGGACGTTGAACGGAAGCTGAGAATGTTTATTAAAAGAATGTATAAGAAGAATCAGTTTTATAATGATATTAGGTAAAAAAAAGATAAAATAAAAGTAAAAAATGACAATAAAAAAAAGTACGTGCTTGAGGAACACGTACGGGGTTTACATAGGTATGCTATATATACGTTTATACAACAATTCTAGCATATCTTAACAAATTTGTAAAGCCTTTTTGTCTTATTTTTGGAAAGGAATTGATATGAAAAAACAATTTAAAGTCATTGACAATGAAGATGACTTTAATAAATTACTGGATGATTTAGGAACAAGGAGCGTGCGACATCTCTATGAGAAAAGCCAGTACGAGATGTACCTCGATGGAATACTCGAAAATATAAAGGTTATGGGAAATAATATAATTGTTAAGAAGTGTATTGAGATGATCCTAAGCAACGGCGAATGCGAGTTAAAGCCGTCATATTACAACTGCAATAACATAACCAAAGGTGATTTAATTTTAAGAGATTTTGTGAAATTTGTTTATGATAAATGCGACGCCATTTTTAGTAGTGCAACTAAATACGATAATGTAGATATAGCGGGTGTCTTTAACACTAAGCATAACTATTCGTTTGAAAGTAAAACACCCGTTCACTATTACGATACGAATAAATCGGAAATTGATACAGGAAAGAAACTTGATTTTGATTTTGTAGCACACGCAGCTTTGTATATTCAAATGTATTTACAGAATATAATACATATAAATTATATACGAAACGGTGATATTGATAACAGCATAGATACATTAACAATACTTGATTTTGATAATGACGGGGATAAAATTAGTTCGTCTATCATCAGAACGACTTTCTTTAAGGCGAAGTGTCATAGTTGTCCCAGCCTATCAGATATAATCAGCTTAATAAATAAATATCCCCTTGAATTTAAAGAAATAGATGGCTGTATACGTAAATTTGACTTGCTTGAATCAAATATCAATATTCGACAAGCCCTAACTGTCAACGGAGTTGTCATAACTAGTCTAAAAAAGAACGGACTTAGCATAAATAAGGCATTGCTCACAAAACTGTTTCTTTTTTACATAAAAAACACAGGGCAACTCAGACAAGCGTTTATACACCTGAACAGTCAAGGGGAAAACTACAATAACAATATGCTATATGTTCATAGCGATGTTGACAAATGTTACAGGTATCTGGAAGTTGAGGAAAGTTTAACAGACCTTGCCGTGAAAATCACGTCAAGACTACCATTCGCAAGCCTTGACGCTAAAAAGGATGATGATTTTATATACAACTGCACCAAATCCGTTAATACAGTTGTGCAAAAGGAATTGACAGCTAAGAAGTTGGAGTATAGATTACGTGAACCGCTGAAATATACGGCATTTGCAGTGGACAACGGGACAGTCATTTTGAACAAGCCCACAGGAGAGTTTATATTCTGTGAAAATTTATTCAGTGAGAGACTTATGTTCTTTGTCAAGTATAAAGGTAATTTTGATAAAGATTTCTTTGTAAATCATTACAAAGAAATGGATAACCCGTTGCTAAGATACACAAAGGCTAAGATTAAGAACGGACTTAACGAGGACGGCACTGTAAACAAGGACGTATATGGACTTCTAGCGGCTTGCACGCTTAATCTGTTCCAGCACGATGTGGACACGCACAATGCTGTTGTATTTCTAGGACAGCACGGAACGGGTAAGACACTTCTGATAAACGCCTTAAAGAAACTGGACTCTTTACAAGTCAATGCTAAATTCTCAATGGAAGTAGGTTTGACTGAATATATGAACACCTTTTTAAACAGGGACTTGGAGAAATATCACAGGACATTCAAGTCGGAGTTTCCAGTTAAGGAATATAACGAAAATGCGACAATGAAGGTTGTCCTTGAACGTGGCAGTATATCAATCAATCAGAAGTATAGAGACGCTGTTGTTGTTGATGTAAACTCAAAACCTGTGTATACAGGAGAGGAGTTTATGAGAATCAATGTTGACGGCGGACTTAAAGACCGTTTTGTGCTGTTTGAGATGAGGGACAAGTCAAAGGACACATTTTTTGACATTGAGGGCGTTGACAACATTGAGGACTTCCTTGAATATAATGTAACGCATACATTGTGCGGTTTTTATGACGGCTTTATGTTCCAGCTTGATAATAAAGTATTTAATTCAGATGGACGTATTTATTCAAGGCTTTTTATGAAATACAACCCGAACACGTACAACAGCTTCATTGAAAGAGTCAGCCATATCGGCGGAATTGACTTAATACTTGACATTGACGAAAACGGAATACTTAATCAGGCAGACCTTAAAAATCTAGTCAAGATATGTGATGAATGCGGGTATGACACTGATATAAAGAAGGTTGCACGTCAAACGTTGTTGAAAAATTTGAACAAGTTGCGTGATTATAATAGCCAATCAAGGATATTCAACGGCATTGACTTCAAGAACGCAAAGGAATCAACGTTAAAGAAACATAACACAACATTCAAGAGACAGCCTTACAGTCTAGGTATAAAGTTTAGGGATTCCGTGCTTGATGAAATTATGTCAAGGCTTGTGAACGATAAGCAAAGATACAAAAATCAGATAAAGGAACTTGAGGATATAATCAGTCGGCATAACGGCTACACCAAAGATGATTTAAGATATATTGCTAAGAAATATATTAACGATATAACAATCAAGGATTTGGACAATGACGCTATAAAGGATGAGCCGAAAAGCGACATAGAGAATACAATATCAGAGATACAGAGCATTGGCTTGAGAAAAGCGTGAGCAGAGTTGCCGAGCCTTGTTCCAGCACACAGGGGCTATTGTCCAATGCTGTCCAATAGCTCGCTACGGGACAAGTCCCTGCACTCGAAACAAATTACACTAATGGGGATGATTATATGTTTAAATATAACGGTGTCGACCGAACAAAAGACACCTTAAATTTGCTACTTGAGATTATGGGGCATAACGAAAGGACGGACACGTTTAATCTTGACTGCCATATGTCATTTGCGACAAAATCCATTATGGAAAGCAAAGCGGATTCGGACATAAACGTAATGGCAATACCTAAGCTGGACAGCCAAAGAAACATTGCACGTATAGTAGAAGTCGCATACGGCAACAGGTATGCAATACTTTACTATCCCGCAGGGGACAGCAAGAGTGCAACAACACGGAACATTATGATTGACATAGACAACGTTGACTTTGACAGATACGACAGCCTGATTAATGAGCTGGACAGACGTGATATTCTAAGATACACGAACATTTGCACGAGCGGTGGAGGGCTGCACCTCTACATAATCACGGAAAACGATATAACGGCAGATGAATTTGAGAAAGTCAAGGAGGTTTTTGCTGGAATATGTGAAAGAATAGGGCTTGGCATTGACACATCAATCAAAATTAACAGCCGTATGAGATGTCCGTTCAGCCTTAATACAAAATACGCTGATGAGGACAGGGTTGTGCTGTGCATTCAAAGAGCTGAGTCAAAGATTGGCTACACGGCACTTCAGAGGCTCACAAAGGACGCTTGCAACACAAGTGAGGGTAAACCCGCCTTTGAGGTAAAACAAGAGCCGTACGGGGCTTATATGAAGCCAAACACTCTTAGGACGCACTGGACGAACGTACTTGAGAAAATTATTGAAAGACATAACGGAAACAGGAACACAGGAATCTTCAACACGTTCCTGTTCCTGATATACAACGGCATAATCACAAATACGCTTGAGTTTTGCCAGTACATTGAAAAATTCAAGTCGGACACGGCTTTTAAAATTTACAGCAAAAAAGACGGACAGTTTGACACAAGCGAGATTACGGGCATTGCGAGGAATATTTACAGAATGAAAAAGGGCGAGCTTGAACACGTTGACCTATCACAGATTGAAAGCGTGCCAAGTTTCATAGAAAGAGGGGAATAATGAACACGAAATACGACAACTTTAAATTCAGAAACGCCTATGTGGGCGATGTCGAGGTATACAGGGACTATTTCCTGCTTGTGCTTGCTGATGTTAATAAAAACCTTGAGAACGGGGACGTAACAGAAGACACGTTTGACGTGATCATGATTGACTCAAGGCAACAGGGCTTTGAATCAATCATAAGAAACTTGCTCAATGACAGTCTTTTTATAGGATTCAACAACAAGGCGTACGATAACAAGATATTAAGGTACATAGCGGGGACGAACGCACAGCGAACTGAAGTGAAGACCTGCAGCTTGTCGGAGCTTAAGGAGTACAGCGACAGCATTATAGAGAACAGGGAGCTGTCCAATTATAATAAAATGTTTTTCTACTCCCTCGATGTCAGGGATGAATGCCGAATAAATGCCAACATAAGTTTAAAGGATGTTGAGTATCACTTCAACCTTGACGTGATAACTGAAGACGACAGCTTTGACATCGAAGTGTCGCATAACGAGGAAAAGCTGGACGAGATACGTAAATACTGCAAGCACGATGTATTTACGACATACCTTATTGTGAGGGAGAGCCTTAGCAACAGAAAAGGGCTTGCGACGTTTGAGAACAAGCTGAAATCAGCGGACATTATGATAAACCAGATGAGAAAAAGAGGCGAACGTGTGGAAAATGACGGCTTAAAGAGGGCTGTGCTGTCAAAACCTGCAACGATTGCGGCTAAGATGTTTGAGCAAAAGGTGGACGGGAAATACCAGCGGTGGTACGAAATAAACGACAAGCCTGAGATAACAGAGCCACGCACAGAGATAGCACGCAGGATATACGAAAGGCGTAAGGCTGACATCCACGCACCAGTCGAAAACTTTATGCTGGGGGATGTGCTTATAAACTTCGGGAGCGGTGGACTTCATACTGTAAATACGGAAGATTCGAGCCTTGAGCTTTACAGGGACGTGTACAACTTTGACGTAGCCAGCTTTTACCCGTCTTTCATAGAAAAGTTTGACAGGATAGCAAATTTTGACATTGAACTGTTCAGGTACTTGAAAGCGGAACGGCTCAGGCTGAAGAGGATGAAAGATGACGTTGACGCACAGGCAAGGCAGAACGCATACAAGCTGATGATTAACTCAACGACAGGGAAGTACAATGAGAGCTACTGGAAAAATGACGTATCGGACAACCCGATATACAACCCTCACGTGTACTATTCTATGACAACGAGCTGTCAGCTAATGCTCCTAGACCTTGCGGAATCGCTTTTTGAATATGTGAACATAGTCCAGCTAAACACGGACGGAATCGCATTTACGCTAAAGGGCAAGGGCGACATTGAAAAGGCTAGGGGAATATGCAGGGAATGGGAGCAGTATTTTGGATATGAGCTGGAAGAGAGCCACTTTGACCTGTTCGTACAGCGTTCAGTGAATGACTACATCGGAATTGAGAGGACAGGCGACAAAGTCAAGGCGAAGTCAAAGGGGAGCAGTTTTGCGGAACTTAAGGGGATTTCAGCGTCCGCCGATATGATAAGCAACGTGCTGGCTAACGTGTTCAAGAGGTACGACTGCGACAGCCTTGACTACGGTAAACTTAGCGACCTTATTGACAGCACGGTTGACGGATTCGTGGAAAGCAAAGACCACAACGCACTTCAGATTAACATAAAGGCTGTAAGCACAGTAAAGGACAAGAACATATACGACAGGCACGGGAACGTAACTGGGACACGCACAAAGGGTATGAGGGCTTTCATAGTCAATGACGGCGATGACACCGTAAGAATCAAAGCCAACCAGTATACGTTAAATCCCAACTACATACACACAGTCAAGGCTACGGGACGGCAAAGGCTCAGAAACGTAAAGCTGGGAGACCTTGAGGGGTGCGTGCCGCTTATGATTCATAATAGACGTGTTGAGGACAGCGAAAATATCGACTACAACACTAACATATACAAGTTCCTGTGCAAGCGGGAGCTTCTCAAAATGATGAACATCAAGGCTCTTGTTACGGAAAAAGACGGGGCGTGGGAAATAGAGCCGTACTATGATTAGGGTGTCTATAAAACAGGTGTTTTAGTATACATGAGTTTTAATAAGAAAATACAATAATTATATATTAATGAATACAATAAAGTGTACACTAAATTAAATTATGGTTTAGTATACACTTTATTTAAGGGGGTACTGCATGAAACATAAAATAATAAAAGAATTTATTGGGTCAATAAATGGTTACATAATTGATGATGAAAATTTATATGATTCATTAATATACTTTATAAACTATCTTGAGGATATATTTAAATTAGAAGTAATTTCATCAGATATTCTTGATGTAAACTGGATTATAACAAAATTTCTGATGGGTATTACAAAAAAATACAGGCGTTAAATTTGAATCTGATATATATGAGAATACAATATATAAAAAAATGGCAAGTATTTTTAAAGAAGATGACCTTGCTGGATATATTGACATGATAAAGGGTGTGATGAAAAAATGAGATTCGGATATGCAAGGGTCAGTACTGCAAAACAGGATTTGACTAGGCAAATTACAGCACTTGAAAATGTAAATTGCAATGAAATATATAGCGATGTGCAAAGTGGAAAAAATATGGAACGTGCGGAACTTAAAAAACTTCTTTCAAAAATTAGAGAAAATGATACATTTATTGTTACTGATATTGACCGACTTGGAAGAAACTTTACAGAAGTCACGGAACTTTATACAAAACTGAAAGACATGAAAGTTAATATAATTGTAATTAATCAGGAACTTTTAAATCACAGGGTTGATGATAAGAAAGATGAAATTGTAAATGTAGTTGTTATTCCGCTTCTAATATATTTAGCAGAACGAGAAAGAACTACACTTATTGAAAGAATTAATGACGGTATAAGAAATATGCCAGTTGATGAATCAGGTAGAAAATTTAGCAGAAAAACAGGCAATAGTGTAGGACGACCCGCTAAGGTCATTAATTTATCTAAAGAAGATTCTGAAATGCTGAAACGAGTTAGAAATAAGGAACTATCTGTAAATGGGTTTTGCAGATACATGGGAATTAGTAGGCAATCATACTACAAATACTATAAATATTTATAGTATTTGTAGTATGATTTTATTTAACATTTATAGTGTGTTTTTTCAACATAATCAGCTTTATGATAATCCCATTCACGAGTAACGGTTACTTGATTTTCAAGTTTCTCTTGTTCTTCCCGAGCTTGCTCTTCTCGATTTAATTCTACAATGTGATTAAGTCTCATATTTTCATCAAGTTTTTTTAATCTATCATATGAATGAGTTTTACGGAATTCTAAATATTCGTCATAACTTATAAACTCAAAATTACCGCAATATTCATCATATGTAATTTATGTTAATGAATTAAGTTCTTTTTCAATCTCAAGAACTTCTTTTCGTATTTTTTCAATAAGATGTAACTTCCTTGTCCGTTCCCTAAGAAGATAAACCTTTCTTTCATCTACATGAGACATTTTTTCAAAATCCTTATATTCTACAATTTCCTTTAATTTTGAACTAGGATTATCAGATGTGATAACTTCAATAATCTCATTATCATTAAAATTCTCCTTTTTATGTCCCGTCAGAGTTTTTACAGCCCGATTAGGCAATGTTAAAATGTTTTCAGCCTTAGCCACCCCCTTATTTTCATATTCCAAATATAATGAATATTTACGGATTGCTACATTTGCACTATCCTTATCAATACCTAACATTTCAAGCCATTTACCAAATGTACCATTTTTATTATTAGAAAATATCTTATTTGCTTCATAAATAGCTTTAGAGTAATTAAGTATATGAATCATTGTTTTTTCTCTATGATATTTTATATCACTCTCATATTTTATAAGCTGTTCTTTCTCTGCTCCACTAATTCCCAATTCATTATAATTTATATCATAAATACTTTCAGTTTTGGCTATTTTATAATGCTTTTTACTATTAATTCTACTTGTTGTCAAATCAAAATTTTTACTCATGTAATCCCCTCTCTTTTCATTATTTCTTCTGCTAATTTTTTATAATCACTTGCACCGTTAGACCTTTTTGAATAATCAAATATAGACTGATGTGTAATAATACATTCAGATAAAGCCACATTTTTCCGTATTATAGTTTTTAACATGTAGTCATCATAATCCGTTTTAAGTTGTTTATATATCTGTTCGGATAAAGAAGTCTTCTCTTGCCTTGTTAATATCACTCCAGATATATCCTTGCCTAATTCATTTGTATATTCCATAGTTGCATCCAATCCGTACAGCTCAATTATACCAGGAAGCACAATCGAATACACACTAGCTGCATAAATAGAAGATGTTGTATAAGCATTAAATGCAGGTGCGGTATCAATTATTACAACGTCATAATAATTAGATAATGTTTCTAAAAAATCATTTAAACGCTGATAATAATAAACACCCTGACTCTTCAGCATTTCCATATCAGATTCAGCGTCTAAGCCTGCACTTAATAAATGAAAATTTTCGTTTATTACTTCAGGCTTAAATGTATTTAACCTGTTCAATAAATAATCGCCCAATGACGATTGTAACTGATTTACGTTTAATCCAATTATAGATGTTAAATTTAATTGAGGGTCAGTGTCAATAACTAATGTTTTCAACTTTTTTTTTGCAAAATAATATGCCAAATTAAATACAGTTGTAGTCTTACCGCAACCACCTTTATTATTTACAATTGCAATTTTCTTCATAAAATCGTCTCGCTCTCTTAATTATACTATATGTTATGTAAAGTATAACATAATATTTAAAAAATTCAAATATATCATCAGTCATGACTGGTAATATATTTGAATTTTGATTTTATAAGGCTCAAAATTACGGATATGATATAATATAAGAAATCAAAAAAATGGAGGAATTATTATGAATAAAACACTAAATAAAAGAGTTGTTATAGTTAATATTAGGAACAGTCTTAAAAGATTTTATGCTGATGAAAGTTCTCAAAACTATGACGAATTGAAAGCGGGTATGAAAGATGTTTATACGATTCAAGGAAATTTAGATGATGAGATGAAAAAGATTGAGGAACGTATAAAATCAGCTAGAGAAAACTTGGCAAAGATTAAGGCAGATAAAGAAAATTTTGATACAATTCAAAAGCAGTTTGAATATATCAGCAGGGCATTTAAAGAAGAATCCAACAATGAGGATAATGGAATTAATGCAGAATCAAATAATGAAGATAATGGGGATAAATTCTGATAATATGTTTCGAGTGCAGGGACTTGTCCCGTAACGAGCTATTGGACAGCATTGGACAATAGCTCGGATTGGAAAAACAGAGGTGGTGGTAATTATGGTACACGGACTGGTAAATATAAAGACATATTCTAGGAATGGCACACGTTTAAAGAAACTGGAAGAGCATTTAAAGAGAAAGCACGATGACTACAAGAATAAAAATATTGACAAGTCAAGGACAACGGACAATGTAATATTGATTAAGTCCGATGACACATATATAAGACGTGTTGACAAGGTTATAGAAGAGAATAATTTGAAATTAAATAAAGATACAGGTGTTGTACTTGCAGCTGTTATAAAATTAAATGCGACTGATTCTGAAGACTTAAAGGATTTTACAAAGGACGACTATATAAATGTTTTTAAGAATCAGCAGGAGCATTTTATCAAGGACTATGGAATTACTGAAGATTCAATACTGGATTCAGTTATACATTTTGACGAATCTGAACCGCATTTACATTTAACATTTATACCAAAGACATCGGTTGTGGATAAGGAAAAATCAGATAAGGAGCTTGAATCATACTTGCAAAAGGAATGTTCCAAGAAAGCAAGGCAGGAATTAAAAAAGGAAGTTGATCCAAAAAAATTTGATAAACTTCCTCCTACAAGAGAGTTTTTAAAAATGTATCATAAAGGGGACACGAGCATTTTTACAGAAGACAACAAGGATATTTTGATATTAATGGGGGAAAAATATCGTGAGTGGAGAGAAAAAGCTGAAAATAACGGCTGGGGAAAATCTCCAAAGAGGAATGCTGGGAAAATTACAATTTCAAAATCAGAACTGGGCTTAGGGGGTCAATCTGATTTTAAAAAGTTGCAGGACAGGGCTTTTGAATGGACAAAGGACAGCTTAAAAAAGATAGACAAGGGACATATTCATATTGCAAGGAAATTTTATGACAATGTGAAATATGAAAAGGACATTGAAATATTCAAGGACATCCAAAGAGTTCCATTAAATCCAGCAGGCAAGGATATTGAAAACATAAAGAGCATAAGCAGTATCGAATCCAGCTATGAAATAAAAAGGAATTTTACAGGTGCATATAACAGGGAATCAGTTGACAATGCAATGCAGGATATAAAAAGCAATATTGAGTGGCTAAAAAAGACAGGAATAGATGCGATTAATGATAAAATAAATCTGGAATCAAGATTAAGGCATACATACGAGGAGTACAGGAATCTTGAGAAACGTTTATCAGAAGTGGAATCAGACAACAGGAACTTGACAGGCAGGAGTGAGCGATTTAAGAAAATTATAGACAGCAATGATAATTTCTTTAAAAGTTTAGAGGATAACAACAAAATAAGAAAAGAATATGAAATCAAGGAATACAGTCTGAAAAAACGTGAAGAGCAGATAAATTTAAAGGAGTCTGCTGTAAATGAGAAATATAATCTTGTTACAGCCAAAGAGGACAAAGCAAATGAGCTCATAAGCAAGTATAAGAGCAAATTAAAGGATTTTGAAACTGAAATAAACAGCAGGGTTACAGAAAAATATAACAGCCAATTCTACAAACTTGAGAGATTTCTTGACAATAACAACTTCATTGACGCTCTTGGGACATTTGACAATAGCCTAGTTACATCTAAGATAAAGGAAGTTAATCAAAGCTACTTGATTAAACAGGAAAAGCTAAATTCAATGGATTCTGAAATATCAGAGAAAAGCGAGAAACTTGCTGGAATCAATGAAACTATTGGTAAAAGGCTTGAAACTCTTGAAAAACATAATAAGGCAATAGATAATAATAAAAATCTCGTTGCCAGTCAGAAAAAGGAATATGATGAGAATATAATCAAAATCAATGAACAGAACATGATAATCAATGAGAACAGGAATCAGCTTGAAAGGGTTAAAAGGCTTGATTTGGAAATAAAGGAAAAGGAAAAGATATTAAAGGAATTGGAAATGAAAAGCCTTGAGAATAAACAGATTCAGTCTAAGAATGATGAGCTTAAGAAGTCTTTATCAAAGCTGG
>ERZ772766.1419-NODE-1419-length-12901-cov-8.166978_pt1 | contig 12901 bp, 26 predicted proteins | sample MGYA00511379_ERZ772766 | MGnify/ENA primary metagenome ERZ772766 (study PRJEB29015, sample SAMEA2737895) | human oral metagenome | biome: human oral; feature: human-associated habitat; material: dental | place: China | collected 2116 ...
GACAAGTTCGGGGGTAGAAAAATCCTTGTCAAAATCCAATATCCATAAATGAGCCTCCATTCGCCTTGCTCCTTAGGCGGTTAAAAATCTTTGCTGTATCTTTTCAAATGAAAATCCTTAAATCGGAGGCTCTTTTATGGATATTTTTTAAGGAGAAAATGATGAAAAATCAAGAGTTTGAAACTGCTGCGGCAGAGATCGCAGACAGCATTTCGGATTATCTGCATTCTGTGGCGGAGCATCTATGCGAAGTTTCACAGATGAGCAGAATGAGCGTAGGCGATCTGCTGATAGACCTCGCGCTGCTAACAAGGATGGCGGAGCGAAAGAAGGAGGAGCGCGATGCTAAAGCTTCTGAAAAAGCTATTTAAGAGGCGTACGAAATTTACGATTTCGAATTTGAGGTTTGGGATATTGAAAGGATGAAAGATGAAAGAGAATAAAAACAATATCGTAAGCGTAAGGCTGGACGACGAGACGCTACAAAAACTAAAAGACGACGCACAGAAAGAATATCGCCCGCTAGCGATGCATATACGTAAAATTTTAAGGGATTATCTAAAATCAAAGTAGAATTTTGTATAATTGAGCCTAAAATTTTAAAAGGCTTTAGATGAACTCCGAGCTATTTTTTTCAAAGAAGCGCCTATCGAGCTATAAAGACGAAGCCGAGCATAAGGCGAATTTTAGGCTTATGCAAGCTCTCGCGCCGAAGCTCGGCATACTAGAGATAATCACGCGCAATATGATTTGCGATGCGTTATACACTACCGGCAAGGAGGGAATTTTAAAACCCTATGCCGAAACTTACGGCGGAATTAGCGACGAGTTTATATCAAATCAGACCTTCGGCTTTTGGGCTAAGATCATCAATGAGGCAAAAATCCATAACCGAATAAACGTATTTTCAGGTATGGATTTTAGGAAATACTCTAAATTTAACAAAAAAGCAAATTGGCTGAATTTCCAAAGGGTAAAAATCATTTATGATTTATGCGTTAAAATTCGCAATCGCGCCTTTCATTTCGAAAATCTATTCAAGACGCATGAAAACGGCACGCCGAGAATTTCAACTAGGTTAGGCAAAACGATAGTCGGTATAGATCCGTCAAGCCTAGAGATTTTCATAAACGATATTTTGGATTGTTTTGATATAAAGCTAAAAGATTACTATATGAAGTGATAGCCTTAAAGCGGCTATCTTGAACTTCAAGAACAATTATAACGCAAAATTTTAAATATGTAAAGGAGAACGAATGAGCGAAAACAAAGGGAGCAATAAATGGAAACGCAACTAACTCTTTTTGACGTATCCAACCGGGAAAACGACGCTTTCGAGCTATCCTCGCACAAAAATGGCACTACGTATTGGTTAGCTAGCGAATTAGCGCAAATGCTAGGATACGACAGCGTAAAATCTCTAAATAAAGCAGTGAATAAGGCTATCGCCGTATGCTCTAGCATAGGTTACAACATATTAGATCATTTCAGCCCCGTAGGCAGCGATTATAAGCTATCCCGCTTCGCTTGCTTTTTGGTGTCTATGAATGCCGATATTAAAAAACCAAGAGTGGCGCAAGCTCAGGCATATTTCGCCACTATCGCAGAAGCCCTGCATAGACATATCGAAGCCGAGCAGTTAGAGCGCCTAGATGTAAGAGAAAAGACCAAAGACGCAAACAAAGCCTTAACGGGCGTGGCTAGCTCTCACGGAGTTGAATGCTACGCTTATTTTATGGACGCTGGTTATATGGGTATGTATAATATGCATCTAAAAGACCTTTTGCGTATCAAGGGGCTTACGGCAAAGGATAAGGTATTCGACTTTATGGGAGCTCGCGAATTAGCCGCAAATCTTTTCAGGCTTCAAGAAACTAAAGCTAAGATCGAAAATAACCGAATTTACGGACAAAAAAACCTAGAAAACACGGCTTATGAGGTAGGGCGTGAAGTAAGAGGCATAATGATGAGAAACGACGGCGTGCGCCCCGAAATGCTAGCTAGAACCGAGCACATAAAAGAGGTGCAAAACGAGCTTAAAAAAGTAGATAGAAAATTCAAAAAGATAGATAAGAAAAAGGAGCAGTAATGGCAGAGGAAAAAGAAATATACTATGATGATGAAATAGAACACGTAGTTACCGTATCAGGTAAGTATATTGACAAAATCGAACTAGAGACGGAACCAAAACGCTCGAACTATATAAAGATAAAGGAGGAGCTAACGCAAAAGGTTTCGGCGCTATATGGATCGCCTATTAGCCCATCTAAGAGCGGTGGCAACCATATAGAGTTTAAAGACGAAAACAAAGATGATCTTTATGTAATAAAGTGGGATTACCAAAAACAAAACATCGTAAAGCGGGTTTGCAGGAAATTGGGTATCACGCAAAGAGAGCTGGCGGAGAGGATAGGGATGAGTGCGGATAGCCTAAATGTCGCAGTTTCCAATAATAAAATAAGCAAAATGACAGAAGCTGCCGTAAATTTAGTATTAGAAGTTGAAAGCCTTAAAAAGGAGTTGTCAAAATATGAAAATTTAAAAAATGCCTTAAAAGACGCCGTATCATAAGAAAGGAGAAAAACTCCCTCCTTAGTAAAACTTAGACTTTTTGGCTTTTTTCTTAGTTATACTTATAAAACCTCTTGACAAATCTAAATTATTATAATATAATGACCCTATAAACCTTAAGAATATTAAGGTTTCGTTCTTTTAAATAGGGTTGTCAAGTTTTATATGTTGTGCTAAAATGTAACTATGAACGAGCTAATCAAAAACGTAGGCTTAGGTTTGTTTGTAAACGGCAGTTTCGCCTTATTAAACGGCGTTTTTACTATACAATCGTTTTTAATCACGATATTAAGCGTCGGGATTATGGCGATGTGTATTTACATCGAAAAGAGGAGCAAATGATGGCAGGTCAAAATCTTATTTTAGCCATTGCGGCTATCCTTTTCGCTTATGTGTGCTACAAAGCATATAAGCAAAGCAAAGGTAGAGCTCAACATTAAAATTTGACGCCCTATTTGGAAGTAAAATTTTTCCAAGGGGCGTTAAATGCTACAAATCAATCAAATTCAAACCACTTCACAAGTTGCCGAAAATTACGGCGTTTCAAAAGATACGATACGAGATCATTACGAGCGACATTCTGATGAACTTATCGAAAATATCCACTATTTTTACGAAATAAATCCTCGTTTTAAAACAAAAGTCATTCGCTGGACCCTAGAGGGCGTTTATATGCTCGGCTTTTTTATTAAAAGCGAAAGAGCGAAAGATTATCGTAAAAAAGTGGCTAAATTTCTAAGGCTTTGCAAAGAGCAAAACGAAGCGAAATTTAAAGAAGCTCGCGAACACAATCTCCGTCTAGTGGACGAAATCTCAAACCTTAGAGCGGTGCAAATTTTGAAAGGCAAGCGTCATAGAAGAGAGCTAGCAAATAAGCAGGGTCAGATAACTAAGCTTAAAAACAAGCTGGCGTTTTTCGATGCGCCCGAGTTTAAACCCTTTAGCTCATCTCATCCAAGCTATTTGGAGCTATTTAGGCTCTACATCGAGGCTCTGGGCAAATGCAACGCCTTAAATATACGCATAGACGGCTTAATAATTGAAAACGAAAAGCTTAAGCAGTCTGTAAAAAGTTTTGACAAGGGCGAGCGTATAACCATAGCTTTAGCCAAAATCCAAAAAGAGCTTGATCGGGTTTATTCAGGCATAGGTGCGGTTATGGCTTACGCCAATGAGGGCGACCGCTATTTTTTAGAACATAACGAAATCACGAAAGGATAGAAAAATGAGTTTAAAAGATTTTAAATTTTACCTCTCATTGATGAGAGTAGATAGATACACGACGATCGGCGATTTTATCGCGTTCGTTAAATCTTACAATGCAAAGGACGAGGAATGTTAGAGGTTTTAAACAAAATTCAATGTGAGCTAAAGGCTCCCAAAACGCAAATGAATAAATTCGGCGGTTATGCGTATCGTAGTTGCGAAGATATCTTAGAGGCGGTAAAACCGCTACTGCAAAAATATGAGGCGGCTCTAACAATCGGAGATGAAATCATAGCCGTAGCCGACCGCATCTACGTAAAAGCGACCGCCACGCTAAAAGGTAAAGACGGCGAGGTAAGCGTAAGCGCATACGCTAGAGAGCCCGCAAGCAAAAAAGGCAGCGACGAGAGCCAAATCACGGGCGCGGCTTCAAGCTACGCTAGAAAATATGCGCTAAACGGGCTATTTGCGATAGATGACGCCAAGGATGCCGACGCTACAAATACTCACGAGGATGCCCGCGATAAAAAAGGCGAATACCCCGCGCCGATGAGTGCGGAACAGGTGGCGGATCTGCTTCAGCTTTGCGAGGCGAGCGGCACCGATCCACAAAAGGTAGCCGCGGCGTATAAGACAAGCGACATAGCGTTTGTGCCGTTTGAGAAAGTGCGCGCTCAGCTTCTGCAAAAGCTCGCAAAGGCGCAAGAAATGAGAAAGGGCGCGTAATGAAATTCATAAATTTACAACAAGGAAGCCCCGAGTGGCTGGAATATAGAAAAGATAAATTTAATGCCTCCGAGGCTGGCGACGTTATGGGCTGCGGTTTTAACAAGCCCTACAAACTAGCCGAAATCAAATACGGCGGCAAAGAGATTTTTCAGAGCGAGGCAATGAGGCTCGGTAAAGAGTATGAGCCCAAAATCCGCGAGTATATCAACAAGCTTTTAAACGCGGATTTTCAGCCCGTCGTAGGACTTAGCGACGACGATCCGAGATTTAGCGCGAGCTTTGACGGGCTAGACATCATAGGCGGCGAAATTTTAGAGATTAAATTTAGCGCGAACGAGTATGAGGTTTTAGAGCGCACCAGCAAACCTAGCGAAAAGTATTTTTGGCAGATCCAACACCAGCTTTTCGTTTGCGACCTCGCGAAATGCATTTTTGCCGTCGGCAAGATAGATGATGATTTCGATCTGCAAATCCGCCACGTTGTCGTAGAGCGCGACGAAAAGGCCATTAAAAAGCTTATTAAGGCGTGGAACGAGTTTGAGGCGACCTATGCGGGGGCTGCTCCCGATGAGGAATGGCTAAGCTTGAGCGATGAAATTTCAACCCTTAGCGTGCAGAAAAAAGAGCTTGACGATAGGCTCGACGAGCTCAAAAAGCGCGCCATTAAAAAAGCGGGCGGCGTGGAGGTAAAGGCTTACGGGCTAACTATCTGCAAATCAGAAATTAAGCCTAGCTACGACTATAAGGCATATTGCGAGCAAAGCGGCGCCGTAATCCCCGATGAGTTTTTAAAAGCGGGGTGCGAACGCTGGAGCGTGCGAGTTGCAAATTAGCGGGCAGTTTAACCGCTTTATGCACGGCGTAGTATTGGCGCAGATGCGAGCCCTTAGATATTTATGTATTAGGGAGCATCGCATCGCCATTCGCCCGTTTTATCTTAGCGCGGGCACCCTAAAGCAGCTTTTAAAGGTGCTGGATTTCGACTATCCGAGGCAGAAAGACGGCACGCCGCTAAGCTACACGCAACTAAGTACGGCGGATATGCTAGGGCACCTAGCCTATATTGAGACGCTTTGCGCCGAAAACGGCATAGAGCCCGAATTTATAAAAGAATTTGAAAAGGAAATAAAATGAATAAAGTCGTTTTAATCGGAAATTTAACCCGCGATATCGAGCTAAGATACACGCAGAGCGGCTATTGCGTCGGGAACTCGGGTATCGCCGTAACGAGAAAATTTAAGAACGCGCAAGGGGAAACTGTGGAGGAAACTTGCTTTATCGATTTAAAATTTTTCGGTCGCACGGCGGAGGTTGCAAATCAATACCTCCGCAAAGGCTCAAAGCTCGCCGTTGAGGGGCGGCTCAGGCTAGAGCAATGGCAAGATCAAAGCGGACAAAACCGCAGTAAGCACGTAGTGGAGGTAGAGAGCCTAGAGATGCTAGGCAGCAATCAAGGCGGGCAGAGCAACCAAAGCAGCGGCACGCAAACCTACGCTCAAAGCGGCGGAACACAAGGCGGGCAAGCCCCTAGCCAAAGTCGCAAACCCGCTCTGAGAAGCGCCGATAAATACGATGACGGCAACGACACGATCCCGTTTTAAACGTTTTTAATGCGTGTTTTTTGTATAATCGCATAAATTTACAAAGGAGAGCAAATGGCAGAGGAAAAAGAAGCGGCGCAGCGCATAATGCTTACAATGAGCGCGAAGCTAAAAGATATGATTGACAAAAAAGCCGATGAGCTAGGCATCAACACCACGCAATACATCATAAATTTAATCATAAATGACTTGAAGTCCGATAGAAAGGATTTTTCATAATTTTATGAAAAATAAAAGTTGCATTTAGTTAGCATATTCTTACGATTAATATTCTTTTAAGTAATTATATGTAATCATACGCTTATCAATTCATTACGAAAGGGTAAGCAAATGCAACTTCTTACAATCCACAACGATCAACCCATAGGTGCTGAAATAAATTCAGCCGACGCGAGAGAACTTCACGCTTTTTTAAATTCAGAACAGCAATACGCCGACTGGATTAAAAACCGCATAACTCAATACGGCTTCATAGAAAATCAAGATTACATCGTTAAAACTACCTACACCGGCAGACGTCCGCGCAAAGAGTATTTTATCACGCTAGATATGGCAAAAGAGCTTTGTATGGTAGAAAATAACGACAAAGGCAAAGAAGCTAGGCGGTATTTCATCAAATGCGAGCAAGAGCTTCAAGCCCTTAAATTTAAATGCTACGTCAATGAAATCTCACACCTTAGAGCGGTGCAAATCTCGCAAGGCAGACATAATCAAAACGTAATCAACGGCTACAAATCCCAAATTTCTCAGCACAACGCCCTTATCGTAAAGCTAAAATCCGAATTAGCCAAGCGCGGGGTAATTTACGACGCGGAGGTTATAGAACGCTACGAGCAAAAAGAGGAAAACCTAATAGCGATGCTACATAACGCTAAAACCGAGCGGGATTTTTATCGCAAGCGCACGCAAGAGCTAAAGCAAAAGCAAAACATCAAAGATAGCGAGATAGTAAGGCTATTAAACAAAATCCAGTATCAAATGGACGGCGTTTATAGCGAGATAGGCGCGGTTATGGCGTATGCAAACGATAATGACCGCTTTTTTATAGAACATAACGAAATCACGAAAGGATAAACGATGGGTGACGTAGAATGGCTAAACGAATGCGGATCTTACGAGCAGTGGCGCGCCGCAGCAGAGACACAATGGTGGGATGATTACGGAGCGGATGCGGCGTATGATAGAGAGATAGACGACGCGGAATATTTCGCGCAAAGAGATCCCTATGTGGATGAACGCTAGAGAATTCGCAAAGCGCGAGGGCAAAAAACTCTACGTGATAGACGTGCAGGCTAATAAAGACCGAAAGATCGGGCGCACGGATCGCTTCCGTAAAGTAGGCGGAGTATTGCAGATAGAGACGGAGCGCTACTACCTCCCACACAACGATCCGATCACGCCTGCGCTTAGGGAGCGGATAGAGCGGCTTTATTATGAGGCTATCGAATTAGTCGCAAGCGATTATGAGCTGGCGTGGATAGCGCATAAGGGCACGGGCTCGCCGCACTTAAATGTGCTTCAGCGCTTTATACGCTTTCGGTGGCATCGCGGCGGAAAGATAGTAGAGAAAATGTGCGAGAACCTAGAGGCGCTTTTGGCAATGAGCGAGGAGGCGCGCGCGGAGTTTCTGGCTTGTGAACGGGAGGCTATGAGAGAAGCGGCAAGAAAGCAAAAGGAGGTGCAGAGTGAAACTGAAGGAGAAGGCGATGAGAGAGATTAAATTTAGGGCGTGGAATGTTCTAGATAAGAAAATGCTTGATTGGGGCGATATTTTTCACTTACCGGCTTGGGAAATTTTTCCTGGAACTCCGGAACAAAGACCCTTTAATATTATGCAATATACAGGAATGAAAGATAAAAGCGGGCGCGAAATTTATGAGGGGGATATCGTCAAATTCATTTCAAGACTTGACGATAGCAAAAGAATGGGCACGGTCAGATACTGGGCAGGTGACGCTGCGTTTCTGATCGAGTGTGAAAGAGAGATATTCTTTTTGTTTCACGATGCGCTCAACCGGGAAGTCATCGGCAACATCTACGAGAACCTAGAAATTTTAAAGGATAGGCGATGACAGAGTTAAAATTCAAGGCGTTTTTTAAAGTTGATGGACAAATTTACGAAGTGCTAAGCATTGACTTTTTAAATAAAGAAGTGACGCTTTGGGATAAAGAAACGGCTGTAAATTTTGAGGCGAGTTTCGACGAAATCGAGCTGATGCAATATACAGGTGTAAATGACAAAAACGGCAAAGAAATTTATACGGGCTTTTTTGTTAAATGGGGATTGCGCACCTATAAAATTTGCTTTGATTGCGGATTCTATATGCACGACCTAAGCAGGATAAACCCGGAGTATCCAATTACAAAGGAATTCAAAGAAGCTCCAGAAGAGTTTGAGATCGTCGGGAACATCTACGAAAACCCCGAAATTTTAAAGGATACAAAATGACGACAAAAGAAATGATCGAGGTTCTGCAAGCTTATGAGGCGGGCGAAGATATAGAAATGAAAGAAAACGAGGAAGATAGCTGGAGGGAAGTAAAATACCCGTTTTGGGTTTGGGAAAATTTTAAGCTTCGTATCAAACCTAAAGAGACTCAATTTAAAGTCGGCGACCTGCTCGTCCGTCTAGCAGATGAGGGTTTGCCGCTTGCTTCTCGAGATATTTGCCGCATTTCTTCAATTACGACAAAAGAGTATGGGATAAAAAATTTATGCAAAGGCGGAGGAGCAATATTCGGTCCACTAGAAAGAATAGATCTATTTTACGTCAAAGCCGATGACGTCCTTTGGTATTGGGAATATCAAAACGTATCTAGCGAGTGGGAGATGACAAATGCTAGATACACAAAAAGCGACCTTAGCAAAGAAGCGCTCGGCCCCAATGAAAGAGAAACGGCTACGCCTATTTACGCGCTCGGATTTAGATTGCCGCAAAATCAAAAGGAGGAGAAATGAACCCTGCAATAAAACCCGAAGCAATAATAATCGTTGATAAGCGAACCGGCGAAAAGGTAGAGCCTTGGGAAATAAATTTCGCCCAGAAAACCATCACGATATTATGGGGCTATGGCGAGGCGCGCGACCCGAAGCTATCTTTGCCGATGCCGATGGAAAACTACAAGATACGTATGTGGACGGGTGAATTTGATGAGCGCAATATGCCGATTTACGAGCGGATAGGGGAGTGAAATGAGTAGCCCCGATCGTAAAAAGGAGCGCGAGCTTTTGCAAAAAATCGACGATTTCGCACAGAAGCGTAATGAAAAAGGCGCGCTTGTGGAGAAAATCCATAAAAAGCTGTTTGAGCTAAATTTGGAACAACTAAAGGAAATTTTAAAAAGGATCGAAAAATGAAATACAGAAAAAAGCCCGTGGAAATTGAAGCTTTTAAGCTAGGTCGTGATTATTTGCCAGATTGGTTTATGGACGAAATTACAAAAAATAATATTGTTACGATGTTTAACTACAGTTCGGATACCATAGAAGCAGATATAAAAACCCTTGAGGGTACTATGCACGCCGATAATGGCGACTATATTATCAAAGGCGTTAGGGGAGAAATTTATCCTTGCAAGCCTGATATTTTTGAAATGACGTATGAAAGGATAGGCGATGAATAAAATTTTATTGTTCATATACTTGGCGGATCTGTCCGATAAGATGGAGGCGAGATTGGAGAAAAGGCGATGATTGTTTCATTGTTTAGTATTTTCTTTGAGACGATGTTGTTTTTTGGTGTTTTCTACGTGGCGATTTTGGCCGCTATAATATACGCCCTCGCAACGAAAAACACAAAACTTTTGGATATTTTGTGCAGCGACGATGACCCGTATTGATATAAAGGAAAGTTTATCGAAACTAAAAGCGTAGAAGCAATCGGGCGAATAGTGCCGTTACTTTTTTACGTGAGCTTTGAGAAACTCGAGAGGATAGAGCGGCTTTTACGCTTAGAGATAAAAGATAAAGATTAAAGCCCCTTGCGGGGCTTGTGAAGAGGCAGAGATATTTTAACATAAAAGGCTTAAGAATGAATTCACTAGAAGCGTATTTTGCACAAAGAGACTGGATATTACGAAGTGGATATTATCGCAAGCTCACGTGCTTTAGCGCCTATTTATACGCTGATTTTAGAGGGCGCGACACACTAATAATATATGTGCGCGATCCGGACGAAAAAATCGCGCGATTTGCATTTACGCTTACCACGGCTACCGGTCAAAGAAGCAGACGAGGAAGTAACGCATTCGACAATCTATCCATAATAACCTCCAGTATGCAAAACATCGACGCAGATGGGGATTTCGAGTTTTACTCGTGGAAAGCTTTTAAAATCGTCAAGTCTCATGGACGCGTTTGGAAAGAGATAGTAGGGAAAGAATTCGCCGCATTTTTTGAGTCCTATATCCCGCCCATGCGAAGGGGAGATGTAAAGATATTCTATAAGACTTTTGAGTTTTTTGACTCTGAAACGGAACAGACTGCGGACGAAATCATAGCAGGAGCTGAGGCACAAACAATAATAGAGATACAAAAAAGATGGGATGAGAAATGGGAAAAACGATCGTAGCGCTAAACGCGCAAGTATTGGAAAAGAGCCTAAACGATGCCGTGCGCGATGTAATGCAAAGCACGGAGTTTCGCGCCACGTTTTATTCCATAATGTGTGAAATGATGCGGGATTATCATATCGAAAACTATATGCCTGAATGGATAGGGGGCGATAAAAGAGCTGGAGAGCTCATAGGTAAAGATGCTATGGCGATGAAAAATATGCGCCGCTCTGGAAAGTTGCGCGAGGGCGTAGATTGGAAAAAAGCAAACGATAAGGCAGAGCGCGGTAAAATTCTATGGAGTAAAAACGCGCTCCTTAAAATGGTGAAGGGGTAGCGATGGCAAAGATTTATTCAAGAGGCGGACGGCTCTATGCGAGCTGGACGATAGACAAGAGGCGTTTTAGGCGGGCGTTAGGGCTGGACGACACCCCCGAAAACAGGGCGCGGGCGATTGAGGAGATATTGCCTGACGTAAAGAGGCAAGCGGAGCTAAAAATCGCGCCGCGAAAGAATTTTAAACTAAGCTCTTTCGTGGACGAAGTTATCGAGGGCGTAGAAAAGATTTCTACGGAGGCGGCGTATGAAAGCTACAAACAAGCGGTTTTCGCGGTGCTACCCGATAAGAACATCGAGGATTATTCGCCGCTAGATTTTGATATAGCAACGAAAAAACTACGAGCTCGCGGGCTGAAAGATAATTCGCTAAGAGCGTATTTCGCGCCGTTTAAAAGCGCTTTTACGCTAGCGATACAAAAAGGTGTGATAGATCGCAATCCGTGCATCTTACCGCGCCTGCACGTAAAGGTGCAACCAAAGAGCGCATATAGCCCGCAGGAGGTAGCCGCTATGCTACAAGAGGCGGAGGGAGAGCTAAAAGCTTTCTTATATTTCGCCTTTTATTCCGGCGCTCGCTGCGGCGAAATTCTCGCTCTTACGTGGGGAGACATAGGCGAACGAGCGATAAGCATAAGCAAAACCCTCGTTCATACGCTAGGCGCAATCAGCCAAACGCCTAAAAATGGAAAAAACAGATATGCGGTCTTGCTCGATCCGCTAAAGAGTTTCATCGCTACGATGAAAAGGGGCGAGGAGAGCGAGCGGATTTTTAAGCTCGACGTGCGAACGATGCAGCGGAAATTTAAAGCGCTATGCGAGCGGCTAGGCTTTGAGGTGCAAACCCTGCACTCGACTAGGCACACGTTTATTTCGCAGTGTGTAGCTAGCGGACTTGATTTGGCACTTATCGCACGAAACGTAGGGCATAGCAATATCGATATGATAACGCGAGTTTATACGCATTACATACCGAGTGAGGAGAACATAGCCAAGATGCAAAAAGCTTTTGCAAAATAGCTTTTTGGCACAATTTGGCACATTCTTGCACCTCTAGGTGCGAGCAGAGTTGATTTTTGCGCCATTGCAATTACCCTGTCGTTTTATCCCCACTAAATCGCACGAGCGAGGTATATTAAATTTTACTTTTAAAAGCGAATTTAGTGGCGCGCGCTAAGCTTTATTAAATCAATACTTCGTTACAATCCACATTAAATTTTAAAACCGAGGCGAAAAATGTCTAGAATTCCGCTGCAAAGCCCATATTTCGGAATATTTGTAATGCTAATCCTGGCTTTTTGCGTCTTTTCGCTCATCGTTAAATTATTCTCTTTGGTGGGCTCGCGTTTGGCAGACAAGTGCGACGAGCGGCTAAAGGGCGAAATTTACGAAAGCGGACCCGAGGCGGTCAAACAGCCCAACCGCATGAACTCCCACTTCTTTTTAACGGCGGTACTTTTTATACTTTTCGACGTCGAGATTATTTTTATGTTTCCATGGGCGGTAAATTTTAAAATTTTAGGCGTGTTCGGGCTCGTGGAGATGGCGTTTTTCATCGTATTATTAGGCATCGGATTCATCTACGCCTGGAAAAAAGGAGCGCTAAATTGGCAGAGCATAAGATAAATTACGCGCGCGAAAACGGACTTCCCGTAGTTCTCACCACCGTCGATAAGCTGATCGCGTGGGGCAGGAGTAACTCTTTGTGGGCGATGACGTACGGGCTTGCGTGCTGTGCGATCGAGATGATGGCAGCGGGCGCGGGCAGATTTGACTTTGACCGCTTCGGTACGATATTTCGCGCAAGCGCCAAGCAATCGGATGTGATGATAATCGCAGGCACGCTTAGTAAAAAGCACGCCGAGTTTACGCGCCGCCTATACGACGCGATGCCCGAGCCCAAAT
>ERZ772766.1422-NODE-1422-length-12869-cov-3.117059_pt1 | contig 12869 bp, 9 predicted proteins | sample MGYA00511379_ERZ772766 | MGnify/ENA primary metagenome ERZ772766 (study PRJEB29015, sample SAMEA2737895) | human oral metagenome | biome: human oral; feature: human-associated habitat; material: dental | place: China | collected 2116 ...
GAGGTTTTCGAGAAAAAGATAGACGAAGTTTTCGAGATGCCCCCACTTTTTGACGATAGTTATTACGGCTTTACCATACACGAAATACGCGAGATGCAGCTGGTAGGAATGGGCAATTACGCTCACGGCAATCAGCCTATACAACACCTTATTTATCTCTACCATTACGCAGGCAAGCCCGAAAAAGTCCAAACCAAACTGCGCGAGGTAATGGACAAACTATACTCCCCTACCCCCGACGGTTATTGCGGCGATGAGGATAACGGACAGACCTCTGCTTGGTATGTGTTCTCCGCTTTAGGCTTTTACCCTGTAACCCCTGCTAGCGACAACTACGTATTAGGCACGCCTTTGTTTAAAACGGTAACTTTGCAACTGCCCGAAGGCAAAAAGTTTTTGATAAAGAATGTAAGTCGCAATCCTAATAGTCCTTTAGTAGAATACGTACAGCTAAACGGCAAGCCAATAGAAGGCTTCGAGATACCTTTTGCCGCATTTAGAGAAAATGGTACATTGACATTTTTTTGAGTGACAAATTAATTATTTCGGCACACTAATTGTTAAGTAGTAATTATAAAATAGATAATTACTATGAAACATTTTTTATCATCTGCTGCACTTTTACTTCCTTTTATCGCACTGGCGCAAAAAACAGCGCTGCCCGAGGTGAAGGTAGTAAACCAACGTAATGCCAACCCTATGGAGCTACGAGAGCTCTCGGTAGACATTTTGGTAGTAGGGCAAACCGCCGTTACTACTATGGAAATGACCTTTTACAACCCTAACACTCGCGTGATGGAGGGCGAATTTCAGTTCCCTCTTGCCGATGGTCAGCAAGTATCGCGCTTTGCCCTCGACATCAATGGCAAGATGCGCGAAGGGGTTGTTGTCGATAAGGCTTTAGGGCGCAAAGCCTTTGAAGACATCGTACGGCGTGGCGTAGACCCAGGTCTGCTCGAAAAGACTGAGGGCAACAACTTCAAAGCCCGCGTATACCCTATGCCTGCACAAGGCTCTCGGCGCGTGCTTATCGCCTTCGAGCAGGAGCTACGTCAGAAAAACGGACAAGATTTCTACTTCTTGCCTATCGCCTCCGCACTCCAGCTACAGAAGTTTAAACTGCGTACTGAAGTAGTATCGCGCCTTGTGAAAGCTGATATTGAGAACAGTCTTGAGCTCGACTTCAAACAGACGCGCAATAGCTATATCAGCGAGCTGAGCAAAGACAATTACTCCCTTAACAAGAACATAGCTCTTACCTTCCCTAAGGTAGAAAAGCCTCAAGTGCTGACGGCTACCAAAGGTAATAGTAGCTATCTGTACGGTACTATGGCATTGGGCAATACCTCACAACAGCCTAAAAATACCCCTAAAAAGTTAGGTATCCTATGGGATGTGTCGCACTCAGCTGCCCAAGCCGATAAAGAAAAAGCATTTGCTTTCTTAGATAGTTACTTCTCTCATATTCAGAACACCGAGGTAACCCTTAACACCTTCAGCATACGCACTTCCGAAGCCGTTAATTTTGAGGTAAAAAATGGTAATTGGCAACCCCTAAAAGCCTATCTACAAACCTTAAAATACGATGGGGCTACCGATGGCAATGCGATGAACTTCAGCCCTAAGTGTGATGAATATTTGCTCTTCACCGATGGTATTTTCAATTTTGGCGCTAAGGAATTTTCAGTAACCGAAGCGGTAAAACAGATTAAAACTCCTATAACTGTTATCAATAGTACTGCTGTAGCCAACACTGCCAAAATGCAGTATTTAGCAGGGGCAACTGGCGGTAACTTTATCGATTTGACCGCCCTTAGCACGGCTGAAGCCGTAAAAGCAGCCTGCTATACCCCTTTTCAGCTCTTAGGCTATGAAGTGAAAAAAGGCAAAGTAAAAGACCTTTATCCTGAAAAAGGCACTGCTCTTAGCGGTGAAACTTTCACCTTTGCGGGCAAACTCCTTTCTGACGAAGCCACTATAGTAGTATCAGTGGGCTACCCTAATAAGGTAGTAGCACAACAAGAAATCAGTTTTAGCAAGGATAATACGTCTAGCCAAAGCGAATACGCTCTCTTGCGCCGTGTATGGGCTGAAAAGCAAATCGCTCACTTGCAACGCATTGGGGCTGACCAAAAGCAAATAGACGCTGTAGGGCGTGGGTACGGCATCGTAACCGAAGGCAACTCGCTAATAGTGTTAGAAACCGTAAGCGACTATCTGCGCTATCGTATCACTCCGCCTAAAGAGTTGCTACAAGAGTATCAAAAATATCTACAACAAGAAGAGAAAGATAAAAAAGAGTCCGTTAAAGAATCCTTAGAAGAGGTCATTGGGCAATCAGCCGACCAGACTAAGTGGTGGCAAACTTACTACCCTAAGAAAGTTAAAAATACTAAACCAGTTGTAGAAGTCGAAGATGAGGAAGATGAGGAAGATGAGGAAGCTGAGGCTCTAAGCTTAGCTGAGGCTGTCCCTATGGCAAACCAAGAAGAAAGAGTAGCAAATGTACAAGATCTCTCTGATAAGGACTCCTACCAACTTGAAGAAGTAGTAGTGATGGACTATGCCCCACAGAGAAAGACCACTATGGTGGGTGCTATTTCTTCTAATGCAGCAATGAAGAGAAGCGAAAGCTACTCAGAAGACGCTCCTGAAGCCCCTACCGGTAGCATTGCCCTCAATGCCTACAACCCCGATACGCCTTACCTAAAAGTAATGGAGTACGCCGATGAAGCCAAAGCTGTAGAAACTTACTACAAACTCAAAGAAGAGTATGGTAGCACCCCTTCTTTCTATGCCGATGTAGCTGACTACTTCTTCAAGAAAGGTAATAAAGAACAAGCTATTTTAGTAATCTCTAACTTAGCCGAGTTAGGCTTAGACGACCCTCAACTGTTGCGTATGCTAGGCTACAAACTCAGCAGCTACGGAGCTAAAAAAGAAGCCGTACAAGTGTTCCGCAAGGTAGCCGAACTGCGCGAAGAAGAACCGCAATCTTTCCGCGATTTAGGCTTAGCCTTAGCCGATGACGCTCAGTACAACGAGGCTGTCAAAACCCTTTATAAAGTAGTAACAGGTATGTGGAGCAGTCGTTTTGGCGATGTACAACTCGTAACGATGAACGACATCAATAGCCTAATAGCGCGCCATAAAGGCATAAACACCAGCTATATCGATAAACGCTTGCTAAAGAAAGAACCGGTTGATGTACGCGTAGTGCTCAGTTGGGATACCGACAACTGCGATATGGACTTATGGGTAACCGACCCTAAAAACGAGAAGTGCTATTATAGCAATCAACTTACTTATTTAGGCGGTAAAATCTCTGAAGATGTTACTCAAGGCTATGGCCCTGAAGAGTTTATGCTCAAGAAAGCCGTAAAAGGCAAGTACAAAGTACAAGTAGATTACTTTGGTACAAGTTCGCAAAAGCAACTAATGCCGGTTAGCTTGCGCATTATCTTCTACACCCACTACGGTACCCCTCAACAAAAACAACAAGAAACCACCGTACGGCTAAGCAACGCCAAAGAAGTCATAGAAGTAGGTACTTTTGAGTTTTAATAGTTTAAAAGCTATAATAAGCAAATAAAAAAGCTGTTCAGCATCTGCTGAACAGCTTTTTTATTTGTATTTTTTGTTGTTCGATTTAGGTATATTGCCATTATGATGCTCGTGTATGAGCTCCCCCTTTGAAGGGGGCTGGGGGGATGTTTATATATCGAACTAACATTATTTTAATTATTAGGATATGCCATATGTCCAAAACGAAGCCCTACGAAGAAGTTAAGCTCGTGAGCACTTTTGGTTATAACATTGCTGATAACAGAACTTGAACCTAAAGTAAGAGGCCCTAAACGCAAACCAAAACCGATATTAGTTTTAGCAACTTGGTTGTAAGAGATAGGCAAATACGCACCAAAAGAGCTAGTATCAAAGCGAGGGGTTAGCGAGAAAGTATTAGCGTAATAAGCGTTATACACATCTGTTTTGCTCTTAGAAGTAAGATTCATAAGCCCTGAAGCATTAACGTACAAACCTCCAAATATGCGGTAGTCAGCACTTAGGTTAAGAGTTGTAGGCAATGATGATTTCACTGTCTTTTGTGCCATTTTCATTGAATTGCTGATACCGAAAGCTTGTTTTAGTTTTTCTTCATTGATTTCATCCATATTCAGCGTTACAGTACCTCCTTGCATTTTGTAGCGTTGAGACTCTTTATTAGTTTTGTAGCTAACAGAACCTATATCCATAATCGAAAAACCTATACGTAGGTCGTGAGGCTTGTTGTGGCAAGTGCGGCAACCATCAAAACGATATTCGTAAGTAGCCCCAAGGTCAAAACCTATGGTCGAAGCCTCTTTACCCATTAGCGAATTAGCCTTAAAATTGTTGAGGAAGTCAGTACCCCCATTTACAATCTCAAATACCCCGTTAGTAGAATTGATATTCAATTTTACTTTTTTACTAACAGGGTCAGTAGTAAGGCTCGCAGTACCGTTGAAGTCGCGGAAGCCAGCATATAGGTTACCTGCTCCCATTATGTACTTAAGGCTTGCCCCTGCTTTGATGGCGTTATGACCGTCAAAATACAATTCACCTGCCCAAGAAAAACCTACTTCAGAAAAACCGTGTACTACCACTTCTTGGTCGTTTAGGTTTAGGCTGTAGTTGTTGCGCAACTCTAACTTGTCATAGTCAGAAATGTACGACTGAATCATTTTAGCATCAAAATTGTTGATATTACCCAAAGCGCGCACACGGGTAAATATACCTACAGCGTGCTTGTCGTTCAACTTCACAAATAGCGATGGGCCAAGTACATCTACATTAAGGCGCAAGTTGATGTCGTTATTCTTTGCTAGCGGATTAGAAGCATCTAAGCGTGCAAAGTCATTAATACTTTTGTTGATGTCGGTGTCAAGCTTAATAGCGTCATTGCCTACGCCTACGTTTAGCACAAAGAGGCTGGCATCCCAAGGGCGCTTGCTGCTAATCATATAAGCAGGGTTAGTAGTAGCTTGTAGCACCCCAGCATACGGACTCTCGCGAAAGCCTGAAAACGATTGCTGAGCTTCCATTGCCATCGTGCTCAACACTAATGCTGATAAAAACACTTTTTTCATTGTATAGAACATTAAAATTTAGGGTACAAATGTACAAATAATTTGTCAATTAGCAAATTTGTCAATTCTGAAGAAAAAAATTCCTCCCCACTTTCCCCTTACTTCAGATATACTTACAGCGAACGATGAGCGAACGATGAGCGAAGGATAAGCGAAGGATAAGCGAAGGAAAGTCGGCGAGCTGGCGCAGCCGAGTATGTGACGAACAAAAGTCGGTAAGTTAGCGCCGAATATGTAACGAACGATAACCAAAACATTAATACTTAATCTTGTAATGAGTAAAAAGAAACTCTGTACTAAAGCCTTTATATTTGTAGCGATACTGTTTTTCCTCTTTGGCGGACTAACAGTACTCGTCCAATTACTATTACCTCACCTACGCGATGTATTCGGACTCAACTATACCCGTACGGGTCTGATAGTATTCTTCTTTTTCTTACCTTATCTATTATTTTCTATCCCTGCAGGGTATATCCTTACCAGAACGGGCTATCAACGTGGTATTATCTTGGGCTTAGCCCTTATTGCTTTAGGGGCGTTGCTTTTTCATCCCGCTGCCGACGAACGCTCTTTCTCTCTTTTTATGGTAGCTATTTTCGTATTGGGTAGCGGAATTACTTTTTTGCAAGTAGCAATCAATCCGTATGTAGCAGTATTGGGCAGCGAAACCACTACCCCCAGCCGACTTACTTTCTCTCAGGCTTTCAACGCTTTAGGAACAACTTTTGCTCCTATAGCAGCCGCAGTATATCTACTAAAGGATGAAGTAAAAAACGCTGCTGAAATCAATCACCTCGATTATATAGATAGATGTATTTATTTGCAAGCGGAAGCATTAGCCATACAGATTCCCTCTCTTTATATTGCCTTAGGGGCTATCATATTAGCCCTTATTTTCTCGGTTACCAAACTGCCTTATGTCAATTTAACTGCTGAAGAAGAGATAAACAAAGAAAGTTGCCTCTATTTATTAAAGAAGAGTTCTCTACTATTAGGAGCAATAGGAATTTTTGTATATGTAGGGGCTGAAGTAGTGATAGGCAGTTTTGCAGTCAATTATTTTGTAGAAATTAATATAGCAAAAGAAATTTTAGAGAGTCCTACTATGAGTACTTTACTCATCGGCTTAGGCAAAGTATTAGGCTCTGACCTTACCTTAGCTGACCCTAAAGCTATTGTGGCTATCTTCTTAACTTTCTATTGGGGAAATGCTATGATAGGGCGTTTTATAGGGGCATACCTTACTAAGGTATTTGCGCCTGCCAAAGTGCTAATGCTTTCCTCATCAATAGTCATTCTACTCATTCTCATCTCTATTAATGCCGATGGACTGTTATCTATGTGGAGTTTATTATTCATCGGACTGTTCAATTCTATTATGTTTCCTACTATTTTTGCATTGAGTAGTGAAGGGCTTGAAGAGATGAAAACACAAGCGTCTGCTATTCTCTGCACTATGATTGTTGGCGGTGGTTTCATACCACTCCTTTATGGCTTCTTCACCGATTATGTAGGGTTCAGAATGGCTTTCTTTATACTCATACTTTGTTATGGCTATATTCTTTTCTTTGGTTTCTATAAAACAAATAGATAACCTTTCTATTAACAATTAATAAATTTACAATTAACAAAAAAAACTTTGCCAAAGGTCTTCTACAACCTTTAGCAAAGTTTTTTAACTATATAACTGAAATTCTTATTTAGCTAATTCTACAAATAGTTCTTCTCCTTCTTTTGCTACTTTTGCTACTTTCTTGCTGGTAAGTCCTTTGATAGCCTTATCCCATTTCTTATTAGAAAGAGCTGCTTGTTCTTTAAGCGCATCAAGCAACAATTTCTCTGAGGTTTTTAGTAGTTCAAAGATTACCTTTTCATCTTCTGATAGCTCTACGCCTTTCTTTTCGGGGCGCATTTGCGGGAAGAAAAGCACTTCTTGTATGCTCTCATTATTGGTTAGGAACATAATCAATCTATCCATACCAATTCCCAAACCAGAGGTAGGTGGCATACCATATTCAAGAGCGCGCAAGAAATCTTGATCGATAAACATAGCCTCGTCATCTCCTTTTTCTGAGAGTCGCAATTGCTCTTCAAAGCGCTCACGCTGGTCAATAGGATCATTGAGTTCTGAGTAGGCATTAGCAATCTCCTTACCACATACCATTAACTCAAAACGCTCTGTAAGATCAGGATTATCACGGTGTTCTTTAGTAAGTGGCGACATCTCTTTAGGATAATCAGTGATGAATGTAGGTTGAATAAAGTTGCCTTCGCACTTCTCTCCAAATATCTCATCTATCAGCTTACCTTTGCCCATTGTCTCGTCTACCGCTATACCGATGGAGTGTGCAAAAACTCTCAATTCTTCTTCTGTTTTCCCTGTAATGTCAAAACCAGTAAACTGCTTAATCGCATCGGTCATCGTTACACGAGGGTAAGGCGCTTTAAAATCAACTGTGTGAGCTCCAAAAGTTGCTTTAGTAGTACCATTTACTGCTATAGCACAATGCTCAAGCAAACGCTCAGTGAAGTCCATCATCCAGTCGTAATCTTTATAAGCCACATAGATTTCCATCGCAGTAAACTCTGGGTTATGAGTTCTATCCATTCCCTCATTGCGGAAGTTCTTAGAAAACTCATACACGCCATCAAAACCTCCTACAATAAGGCGTTTTAAATAGAGCTCATTAGCAATACGCATATAGAGTGGAATATCCAATGCATTGTGGTGAGTGATAAACGGACGCGCACTAGCTCCCCCTGGGATAGCTTGTAGTACAGGTGTTTCTACTTCTAAATAGCCTGCCTCATTAAAAAACTGACGCATAGCATTGAATAACTTGGTACGCTTGATAAACACCTCTTTCACTTGGGGGTTTACTACCAAATCCACATAACGCATACGATAGCGCTGCTCAGGGTCGGTAAAGGCATCGTGCACTTTGCCATCAGCATCTACTTTAGGCATAGGCAATGGGCGCAATACTTTAGAAAGAAGAGTAAAGTTCTTAACCATTACTGTCTTTTCACCCATCTTAGTGATGAACAAATACCCTTCTACTCCTATAAAGTCACCTAAGTCAAGAAGTTTTTTGAATACCTCATTATAAAGCGTTTTATCCTCATTAGGGCACATTTCATCGCGATTGAAGTAAAGCTGTACACTACCTTCACTATCTTGTAAGGTAGCAAATGAAGCTTTCCCTTGTACACGTAGCGACATTAATCGTCCAGCAACGATGACTTCCTTGCCTTCCTCATAATGTGTTAGTATGTCCTTAGAGGTAGTATTTACAGGATATAGCGGAGCAGGATAAGGATTTATCCCTAATTCTTTTAATTTGGTTAGTTTTTCTCTACGAATGATTTCTTGTTCTGATAACATTTTTTTAATAATTAATGTTTAATACTACTCCTTATAAACACCCATACTGAGGTATTTATCCATACGTTTCTCTATAAGACGGTCTGCTGGTAGTTTTTTAAGTTCTTTATAAGCTGCTAAAATCACTTTGCGCACTGTTACAAACATTGCCTCGCGATCGTGATGTGCCCCTCCCATAGGTTCTTTGATGATTTCATCAATGAGTTTCAGCTTTTTCATATCAGGAGCGGTAAGTTTCAAAGCTTCAGCAGCTTCTTTTTTATACTCCCAGCTACGCCATAAAATAGATGAACAAGATTCTGGCGAAATCACTGAATACCAAGTATTTTCTAACATATATACCCTATCGCCTATGCCTATACCCAAAGCTCCTCCTGAAGCTCCTTCGCCTATGATAAATACAATAGTAGGCACTTTTAATCGCGACATTTCCAAAAGGTTGCGAGCAATAGCTTCTCCTTGTCCGCGCTCTTCAGCCTCTATACCTGGGAAAGCACCTGGAGTATCTACAAAACAAACTATCGGAATATTAAACTTCTCAGCTTGCTTCATCAGGCGGAGAGCCTTGCGGTAGCCTTCAGGGTTTGCCATACCAAAATTGCGATACTGGCGCATCTTAGTATTTACCCCTTTTTGTTGCCCTATAAACAAAAAGCTCTGGTCATCAATCTTACCAAAACCACCTATCATCGCCTTATCGTCTTTTACGGTACGGTCGCCGTGTAGCTCAAGGAAAGTATCACCTGCTAAGGCTTTGATATAGTCGAGGGTATAAGGACGGTCGAGGTGACGCGATATTTGCACGCGCTGCCACGCTGTCAGATTACCATAGATATCTTTCTTTACTTGGTTTAGTTTTTTTTCTATTTTCTTGCAAGCATCGCTCATATCCACTTCACTTTCATCACCAATGAGCATACACTTTTGCATTTGTTCTTCTAACTCTTTTATAGGTTGTTCAAAATCTAAATATTCCATAACAATTCGTTATTTGATTTTCAGAGGGCAAAGATACAAACTAATTAGCAAATTAGCAAATTTGTAAATTGGCTAATTTTCCAATTTCCCTATTTCATATTTATAGCGGTATAGCACCGACACTATTTTTCCATCTTTGCGCGCAGGTTGTAGCACAGGTAGTTGTGCAATAACTCGCTGTACCTCAGCGGTTAAATACTCAGTAGGCAGCTGCATTTTTAGCGCTCTCACCACCCCATCAGTACCAATACAAAGCGTTAGGTGAATAGCCCCTTTTGCACATATATCGCCTGAAATATTAAGATGTTCCCTCATAAAATCGTCCATACTCTCTTTGAAGCACTTCCATTGGTATTTGGCAGCCACCTGCGCACATTTGCCACTGAAAGCAGGCGCTTCGCTCACTAATAGGTAGGGTATAGCTTTTTGTACTTCAGGGTCTTGTATACTATCTTGTAGCGAGGTTAGGGTCTGTAGTGTTTCTTTTGGGGGCTGATAGGCAAACATTCTACTGCTATCGGTTAGCTCGGCAGTATACGTTTCTTTGTGAAAAATATTAAACAGACTAATCGATACCGAGATAAACGATACCAGCAAAGCACAACCTGCCCCTATTTTATTAGACGATTCCATATAATTTTGCTAATCTACTAATTTTACAAAACGACAATAAGCGCACTCTTTTAAGCGCGCTTATTGTATTATATTTTTAAAGCAAATTAAGATTGTAGTTTAAAGTTGATAGGGTAAGCAAATGTTACTGGGGTAGGTTTACCACGTTGTTTACCTGGGATAAGCTTAGGCAATTTTTCGATGATACGTTTTGCTTCAGCTTCCAATAGTTTATCAGTACCACGAACACCCAATACAGTGATAGTACCATCAACATTGATACGGAAACTCACATTCACTTTTCCTTGTATACCCATCTCTAAAGCAGCAGGTGGATAGACGAAGTTTTTGCTTACGTGTTTATCCAAGTTTTCTTTGAAGCATTGAAACTGTCTGTCTTTAGGCTCGTTTTTGCAAGCTTCAAACATCGGTTTATCTTCAATGATAGTAAAAGGTACATCAATAGGAATATCATCTACTGGTTCAGAAGGTTTGATATCCTTTACTTCAGCTACTTTTTCTTCTTTAGAAGTTTCGTTGCTGGCAATTGCTTGCTCTTGGATATTAGCCTTGTTGTCTACCACTTCCACGTCTTGTACTTCAGCAGGAGCTGGTGGTGGCGGTGGTGGCGGTGGGGTATCAGGAGCTTCTACCACGAAGTTTTCTTGATCCTCATCAAGTGCCTTATTTACCTCTGACTGTCGATCGTCTTGCTTGGCTTTGTCATACATTTTAGCTTCAAAGCCCCATAATGAGAGACCTGAAACGATAGCAAAACCAATAGCAAAGAACAATCCACTACTTTTTGCCAAGTCGGCTTTCGGATTTTTTTTAGGTTGCATAATGATTTTCTTTTAAAAGGTTATTAAATTATATTTTAACAATTATCTAAAAAGCTCTTTATATCTTGTCATAAAAAGTAAAGCAACAATTATGCCAAACGTGTTAAACACCATATCCATAGGGTCTGCCGACCGTGTGGTGGTTAACCACCCTTGTAGCAATTCTATAGTGCCTCCTAAGATAAAAGCACTTACAAAAGCCCACAAATTGAGTTTTTTAGCGCTTTTGAACGCTTGTGTTTCTTTACCAAAACTTACTATAAACAATACAGTGTATCCAAAGTAAAAACCAAAGTGCACTACCTTGTCTAAGTAAGGAATTCGAGGAGCGTCAGGCATTTCTTTGCCCGACATAAGGCACAAAATGAATATTATTAGCACCCATACCCCCCACGCTATAGTGTATTTGTACTTAAGCATCAATAAGTTGTCTGTATTCTTCTGCGGTTAGTAGGGTGTCCCACTCTTCAGGGGCACTCATTGCTATCTGTATCATCCAACCTTCGCCATAAGGGTCGGTATTCACCACCTCTGGCTTGCGAATCAGTGGCTCGTTAAAAGCTATCACTTCACCACTCACAGGCATAAAAAGGTCTGAAACCGTTTTTATAGCTTCTACCGTACCAAAAATAGTATCCTGAGGCAGGGTTTCGCCTACCGTTTCTACTTCTACATATACGATGTCACTCAACTCTCGTTGCGCAAAGTCGGTAATACCTACTGTAGCCGTATGGCCCTCGCGGCGCACCCAAGCGTGGTCTTTAGTATATTTCAAATCAGACGGAAAGTTCATATCGGAAAAGTTTGTTTATTTATAAAAGCGTGCCAAAAGTAGTACATTATTTTGAAACTGCCAAATTTTTCTTAAAAAAGTTTTAATTTATCTACTACACTACGGTCATTTGCCAATCGCTGTATTTTGTTCTGACCACCGAGTTTGCCAAGCGACTTCATATAGCTAGCAAACCCTCCAGCAGGTACTTCAGTAATTTTTAGCGGCTGTAGCACCTTACCCTGTATTAGGTCGTAATAATACATATTTTGCTTTTGCAATGCCTCGTCTATCACTTGCGCAAAGCGTTGCATATCAGCAGGTTTTTGTTCAAATTCTACAAACCACTCGTGGTAAGGCAATTGCCCATCTGTAGGATTGACTTGCGGAGCTACGGTAAACTCAGTAATCCCTGCCCCTGTAGCTTCGAGTGCTTGCTGCATAGCTTCTTCTACCTCTTTGGCTATCACGTGTTCGCCAAAAGCCGAAATAAAATGCTTAATACGCCCTGTTACTACTATACGATAAGGAGCAAGAGAGGTAAACTGTACCGTATCACCTATATTATAGCCCCATAAACCTGCATTGGTAGAGATAATAAGAGCGTAATTCACCCCTAACTGTACCTCTTGTAGGGGTATCCGCTTAGGCTGCTGGCTAAAGAAGGTATCTGCTTCTACAAATTCGTAGAAAATACCAGCATTCAGCAATAAAAGCATTCCTTTTTCGGTCTGACTATCTTGGTAAGCAAAAAAACCTTCGCTGGCAGGGTAAAGCTCTATACTATCTACCTTCCGCCCGATAAGGTGTTCAAACTTTTGTCGATAAGGCTCGTAGTTCACCCCTCCGTAGATAAAAAGATTGAAGTTAGGGAATAGCTGTCCTACTTTCAGCCCTGAGCGCGTATAGAGTCGCTCGAAATACATTAACACCCACGAAGGAATACCGCTAATAAGGGTCATATTTTCAGAGAAAGTCTCGGTAACTATAGCTTCTACCTTTGTCTCCCAATCCTCAATACAATTTGTTTTATAAGAGGGCATACGGTTGCGTTGTAAGTAGGCAGGCACATAGTGGGCTACAATCCCTGAGAGCCTACCGGTTTTAATACCATTTTTTTCACCCAATATCGGACTCCCTTGCAGGAATATCAT
>ERZ772766.1423-NODE-1423-length-12862-cov-6.169204_pt1 | contig 12862 bp, 9 predicted proteins | sample MGYA00511379_ERZ772766 | MGnify/ENA primary metagenome ERZ772766 (study PRJEB29015, sample SAMEA2737895) | human oral metagenome | biome: human oral; feature: human-associated habitat; material: dental | place: China | collected 2116 ...
TTTGATCTCCGTACCCCTACGGAAAGCCCACCCACGCGTGGTTTTGATCTCCGTAGGGGTACAGACCATCCTCTCCCATACGCTTACGCAAGCGAAAACTGCCCAAGTTTCGGGCTCCAAAACGGTTTTTGGTGTAAAATCCGGTTCGTTTTTTGGCGTCCGTGTAGGGGCGAATGGTATTCGCCCTCCCATGTACCCAGCCGTGCAATCATTAGGCCCCACGGGGGTCGTCTAATGGGGCGAATGCAATTCGCCCCTACACCGGGTACTTGGCCAAACTTCGCCACCGTCCCTATGTGTTGGGGGCACGTATAGAAAAGGAAAGCGGGCACACCCTTGGATAGGTATGCCCGCTTCTTCTTTTATACCGCCCCCCACGTCAAAAAGATGAGGGAGGGACGGAGTAGCGTTACGATTGGATTATTGCACCAATACCTTCTGCGTTGTGCCGTCGCTGAGGACAACGAGGTAGAGACCGGCAGCGAGAGGCACCGTCTTGTCGCCTTGCACCGTGGCCTGCTTTACCAGCACACCCGAGGCAGAGTAGATGCGCACCGTCGTCTCCTTCGGGGCGTGGATGCGAACCGCACCGCTGTTCGCCCATACGGAAGGCTGGTCTACCAGCGTATTGGCCACCGTCTTGGTGAACTCCAGCGTCAGGTCTTGCATCACGCGACGAATCACATACTCATATTCGCCATCTGCATTCAGCGTACCCGTCAGCACTTCCACCACGCGACCGTCGATCAGACGCTTAGCCGTGACCGTCATCGGTTCGCCGGTATACTTGACGCGGAAGGTGAAGTTCTTCTGTGAAGGTATCGAGGTGTATCCAACTCCCGGCGAAACGACCGTCACCCCTTCCACCGTCGGTATAAACACCGAGCGCTGATGAACGGGAGGTGCATCCCGCTTAACATAGAAGCAGTAGCTCTCTTCACGGCACCGCTCGGGAACAGCTACCGCATCGGCCTTTCGTTTCCCAAACACCGTGTTTATATCCCTTCTCTCTATAGCTTCCGTTGTTGTAGCGACAGTCGTATCATAGCCGGCCGCGACAAGATGGGGGTACAACTGATGAGTATTATCAGTTATGAATATATAATCTGCAACCGTCGCGAATCCATAAGCAATTTCTCGAGTTATATCTCCTCCGTAATCAGCCGCCCAATTACCACCTAGCGTATTGTCGTAGTAATCTATCACTGTATCCCTGAGATTACGAGGGAGGAAACTTGCGGCTACTTTGTCATAGATCTCTTTGAAATAGGTATACCGCGAGTATTCATCATACCATGCGATATCTTCTGGATTAACACCTTCACGGTCTAGAAAACTCTGATAGGTGTATCGTTCGGGATCCATAAACGTCTCCTTCTGATAAGCAGCCCATCCGACCGACTTGTCTAACTGGCGCAAGCAAACGCGTACGCTATCGTCCTGCAGCAGGTCTCTTTCTACATCCGTCAGGGGCGAATCGGCCGGGTGCCAGTTCCAGCCTCCATCAAGGCTTCGCATCATGTACTTTAAGGGTGTACCACGCAAATGACCATAATTCAACCGCATCGTATCGCCGTAAGAGACTCGAGATCGGATCGTCGTCGCAGCGAACTCCGGTTGATTGAAGATCTGGAATCGGAAAGTGAGCGTATCTACATATTCACCCGTCTCCTCATCGATAAAGGGTTTACCCTGGCCATCAAACGAAATAGAGGTGTATTAGAGGACACCTGCTTAGTAGGAGGAAGGGGCCGTCCTCAAAAGGCGCTTTCACGTATACCGTTCCCGAAACCGGTTGCAGGCGACACTTTGGTAGTTCAAGACTTATTCAGCCGTGACCCGATGACGTTCACTCGGATTAAGGAGGATGGAGATGCCGTATTGAAGCTGTATTTTGTGAAGAAAAAGACCGGTAAGGGTCCTGACACATTGGCGAATTCAGGTGCGGGTAATGATACGAGTTACTTTAGGGTAATAGGGTCATCTTATCCCTCCGTAATTAAAGACAAGCTCCATGTCTCTTGCAGCTGTTAGATTATGAGATCCAGATCTGCGATCAGGGAATGAGTTGTTCCCATAGAATGCGATCACAGGCTCTAAGATCTCATGGGTCGAAGTCGTATCTTCATTATAAGTACAACCCACAAAAAAGACTTTCTCTTTGTAAGCCGCTATATCGTCCTTGATATTCCACTTCGGGAGCGAAACAGCAGCAGCCCGGAGATTACGACGCGATCCGCTGGCTTCTTCCGCCCGTCTTTTCGCCTCCAAATCAGAGAGCAGCTTATCGATATATTCCGTATCTAACCGGAGTGGATTTGCCGCCTCCTGATAATCAGGTATACCATTGCCGTTTTTATCAAGTGCCCATACAGCATACAGGGTCCTATTCCCCTGAATATCGAGACTGCTCCCCAGCCTATAAAATGGGCTTAGGTTGTTCTCTGCTGCCTGACTCATCACGACCTGCTTCCTCTGATCAGACCATCCAAGCAACACATACCCATTCACAGCATAGCCATTGGAACTCAATTGATGCATTCCATTTGTCACTATCTCCGTCCGTGGTGCACCAGCTCGAACCTGAACACCAGGATGCCACTTCACATCGGCTGCACGTAGCGAACCGATATTGAGGGCGGACAGCAACCCGAAGGTTGCTGTCATAGCCCACAAACAATTCTTTTTACTTGTTCGTATCATATTCCATTGTAATTTGGTTTGGTTTACTTCACTATCACTTTGTGCGTCTTGCCGTCGATGACTACCACATAGAAGCCCTCGGCGAGCGGTTCACGCGTCTGCCCTTCGGCTACGTCGATACGCTTGTACAACGCACCGCTACGGGTGTAGACCTCTGCACGTGCACGACGGTCAGACTCGATATAGAGCACGCCCTCGTGAGCCCATACGCGGATGGCGGCAGCTTCAAGCTGGGACGCCTGATCTATCTGATCCTCTGACAAGATTCTCAATTGCGAGCGCTTCTCAACCCCTGCATTATTGTAATCAGCTGAACCATTGTTGTCCCTATCGATCGCCCATACAGCGAAGAACTTCTTATCTTCCTGAATGTCGTACTGACTTCCGAGCCTATGGAAATTGGATAGGCTATTCTCCGCTGCCTGGCTTGTCACCACGGGTTTCTTTTGTTCAGACCATCCGAGCAGAACATAACCACGTATGGCAAAGCCGTTGGCCTTGAACTGAAGGTTGCCTTTCGATACAGGCTCAGTCCTCTGCTTACCGGCCCGAGGCTGAACACCCGGATTCCATGTAACAAACACTTCGTCATAGTCAGGGATACCATTCTGGTTGGCATCCTTAGCCCATACGGCATGGAAGGTCAGATCTGATGTGATCCTAATGGCGGTATCTGGCTTCATCAAATCGCTCGGCTCATCGGCCTTGGCTGTGATCAGACCTGAAGTGTTAAAGCTCCAACCTATAAAGGCAGCCTTTGTACGCGTCAAGGTGCCTTTGCCCTTCACGGTAACCATCGTGCTGTCATTGTAGCGATTCTTATCCACAGGGGCCGTACCACCGTCATTGCCGTTACCCACATAGGTCACGCCCTTCTGCAGGTAGTCGGGCACATTGTCGCTCTGACCGTTCGGACCCGTCTTGTCCTCACCCCATACGGCGTAGAGGTTTGCGAGTGCGGATGAGTAAGACACTTGCTGATTCGGCTGCTTCATGTCGGCTGGTACATTGGCTGCAGTTGTTACTATAGATACAACCGATGTGTGCCATCCGATAAATACCGTCTGGTTAAGCGTCAAGTCGCCCTTATCCTTGATGGTCACTTGGTCGCCATTATTATAGAGGTTGGCATCCTGCGGAGCCGTGCCACTGGCGCCATTAGCATGATAGGTCACGCCATCTTGGCTGTAGTCTGGCTTGCCGTCTGGTGTGCCGCTCGGACCGGTCTTATCTACTGCCCATACAGCGTAGAGCGTCGTATCGGCCGTGATGGCGAAGGTTCCACCTGGCTGCTTCAGATCGGTTATTGCACTTTGTGCGGCCGATGTCTCAACCAAAGGATGCACGCCGAAGCTCCAGCCGATAAACACGGCTTGATTACGGGTCAGCTGTTCTTTGCCTTTCACCGTTACGGTCGTACCGCTGTTATAGCGGCTGGCATCTGTCGGCGCTGCGCCGGTTCCACCGTTACCGTTGTAGGTCACACCCATCTGTAGGTAGTCGGGCACATTGTCGCTCTGTCCAGCTGGACCGGTTTCGTCCTTACCCCATACGGCGAAGAGCGTCGTGTCGGTGGTGATGGTGAACGTCTCGTGTTCCTTCTTCAGGTCGGTCACTGCATCGTGCTCGGCTTTCGTGGTCAGCAGCGACTTCTTGCCGAAGCTCCAGCCAACAAACGCGGCCTTATCGCGGGTCAGATCATTCTTGCCCAGGACGGTCACTGCGTCATTGCTGTTATAGCGTTTGTTATCCGTCGGTGCTGTACCGGTCGAGCTCTCGTTGCCGTCGTAGGTAACGCCCTTCTGCAGGTAGTCGGGGATATTATCCGAGTTGCCGTTCGGGCCGGTCTTGTCCTGACCCCAGATGGCGTACAGCTTATTGGTCGTAGACGAGTAATTGAACTTGTCTCCGGCTTGCTTCAGGCCTGTCGGCACATCGGCTGCCTTCGTAACCAAGGCGTGGCTATTGAAGAGCCAGCCAATGAACACAGCCTCCGTGTGTGCCAAGGTGCCTTTATCCTTCGCGGTCACTTCGTCATTGTCGTTATAGAGGCTGTTGTCCGTCGGAGCGTCGCCTGTGCCACCGTTAGCATAGTAGGTCACGCCGTCCTGGCTATAGTCCGGCTTACCGTCAGGCGTACCGTTCGGGCCGGTCTTGTCGATTGCCCATACAGCGTAGAGCGTCGTATCGCTTGTGCTTGCGAACGTAGCACCCTTCTTCTTCAGGTCGGCAGGTTCATCTGCGGCCTTCGTGATTACAGGCTTCTGTGTGAAGCTCCAGCCGATAAACACAGCCTCGGTGCGTGCCAGTGAACCGGAATCTTTCACCGTCACATTCTCACCATTGTTATAGCGGTTAGCGTCCACGGGAGCCGCGCCGCTGCTCTGGTTGTTGCCGTTGTAGGTGACACCGTTTTGCAGGTAGTCGGGCACATTGTCGCTCTGTCCGTTCGGGCCGGTCTTATCCTCACCCCAGAGTGCAAAGAGCGTCTTCTGGTTCGCCGAGTACTTGAAGGTGGCATCCTTCTGGTAGATCGTCGCGGGTACATCAGCCTTCTTCGTGATCAGAGGCTTCTGCTCGAAGAGCCAGCCGAGGAAGACGGCATCCGTACGTACCAAGTCACCCTTATCGAGCACTTTCACGTCGTCGTTGTCATTGTAAAGCTTCGGATCTACCGGAGCCGTACCACCGGTATTGTCGTTGCCCTTGTAGGTCACGCCGGCTTGGCTGTAGTCAGGCTTACCGTCGGGGGTTCCGTCAGGGCCTGTCTTGTCGATTGCCCATACGGCAAAGAGCGTCGTATCGGCCGTGATGTTGAAGTGGGCACCGGTCTTCTTCAGGTCTGCGGGTTCATCCGCGGCCTGCGTGATCAGACCCTTTTGCGCGAAGCTCCAGCCGAGGAACACGGCCTCGGTGCGAACCATCGTGCCGGAATCTTTTACAGCTACGGACGTGCCGCTGTTATAGCGGTTGTTATCTACCGGGGCGTCGCCACTGGTTTGGTTGTTACCGTTGTAGGTGAGACCCTTTTGCAGATAGTCGGGGATACCGTCAGAGGTTCCGTTCGGGCCAGTCTTGTCCTCGCCCCATACGGCAAAGAGTGTCGTATCCTGGGTAATGGTGAAGTTCTGGCCTTTCGTCTTCAGGTCGCCTGGCAGATCGCTGGCCTTCTTGATCAGCTCTTTCTGCGTGAAGCTCCAGCCGACAAATGCTGCACCCGTGCGAACAAGGCTACCGGAATCTCCATCCAAGGGCTAAACCCTGAGGGTTCACGGCTCCGACGACCGTCCAAGGGCTAAACCCTGAGGGTTCGCGGCTCCGACGGCCGTCCAAGTCAAAAAGGTCAATGATTAACCCATTTAACGATTGATATATGAACAACAAAAAGAATCTGAGCATCGAGATTTTTAATGTCAAGATGCTGATGGTCGAAGAAGACTTCGGTTATCTCGGTTTTGTAAAGGGCGACTTGAGCCTGCTTCCGTTGGAGACCAGCGCTCCGGGCTTTTCACCCAGGTTGAAAACGTCTGTCGACAGCTTTCTCAGTGCCTTTGGGGAGTTTGACGATGCATTGAAAGCGTCCGCCGCGCTCCCCTCGGTGGCTGTTGCGGCGAAGAATGATCAGCTGCGCGACGCGGCTTGGAGTGCCATGTATGCTTACGTCAAAGGCTCGCTCTATCATCCCAATGCTGAGATAGCAGGTATTGCCTCGGACGCTTTGAAACTCTTCAGTAAGTACGGCAACGCGCTGCACATGAACCAAGCGAAGGAGTCGGGTATATTGGAAAACCTCATCCCGGACCTCCATGCCATGGGTAACGAGAAGCTGACCAAGGCTGGCCTCAAGCCTTATTTGGACGATCTGGAGCAGAAGCAGAAGGCCTTCCAAGAGTCCGTTAAGGCGCGATCAGCTGAGGAGGGCGATCGACTCTTGGGTATCGTCAAGGAGAAACGTGCCGCGGCCGATGAGGCTTATCGAGATCTGATTTGCTCGGTTAATTCTCTGGTTCATCTTCATGGTGATGAGCATTACAAGGCCTTCGTTAAGAGCGCCAACGCGATCATCAAGCGACAAGAAGAGCAGGTGGAGCTTCGCCGTACGATGGCTAAGAAGAAGAGGGAGAAAGATCCCAAGCTACCCAAGGAGCCTAAGCCGAACACGCCCAAGCCCGACGATAAGCCGGACATCAAGCACCCGGAGGAGGGGCCTAAAAAGCCCGATCCGAAGAAGCCCGAAGAGGGCGGCGGCAAGAAGCCTGAAGGCGGTGATACGGGTGGCGATCCGGATATCCGTCTGCCGGAGGAGTAATTGATTGCGCGCGTCCCCCCGGGGCGGTTGGGGCGCCGCATACAAAAAGAAAACAGGGGCGAACATCCCATCGCGGGGGTTCGTCCCTGTTTCGTTATAGTCGTGGAGCGTGGGGAGAGGAGAGAGGGCGCTCCCCCCTCGACTCCACCTTCAGCGCATTTTCTGCGCCGATGCCATTTACTTATTCTCTTCTGCCAAGAGGATCTCCAAGATCTGGCAGGCAGCCTTGGCCACGGAAGTTCCGGGGCCATAGATGGCGGCCACACCGGCCTTGTAGAGGAAGTCGTAGTCCTGCGCGGGGATCACACCGCCGGCAATCACGAGGATGTCCGGACGACCGAGCTTCTTCAGCTCTTCGATCACCTGCGGCACGAGCGTCTTATGACCTGCAGCCAGCGACGATACGCCGAGCACATGCACGTCGTTTTCGACCGCCTCACGCGCAGCCTCGGCCGGCGTCTGGAAGAGCGGACCCATGTCCACGTCGAAACCGCAGTCGGCATAGCCCGTGGCTACGACCTTGGCGCCACGGTCGTGTCCGTCCTGGCCCATCTTGGCGATCATGATACGCGGCTGACGGCCCTCCTTCTTGGCGAACTTCTCGGCCAATTCGCAGGCACGCTGGAAGTCGCTGTCGTTCTTTGTCTCTGATGAATACACGCCTGATATGGTTCTAATGATTGCTTTATAACGTCCCACTACGGCCTCGCACGCGTCGGAGATTTCACCCAGCGAAGCGCGCAGTCCGGCAGCCTTAACGGCCAATGCCAGCAGGTTGCCCTTCTTCGTCCGGACGCACTCGGTGATGTCGGCCAGCGCCTTCTGTACGGCAGCCTCGTCACGATGGGCGCGCAACTCCTTCAGGCGCGCTTCCTGCTCCTCACGCACGGCGCGGTTGTCCACCTCGAGGATGTCGATCGGGGCTTCCTTAGCCAAGCGGTACTTGTTCACGCCGACAATCGTCTGCACGCCCGAGTCAATGCGAGCCTGCGTACGTGCGGCGGCTTCCTCGATACGCATCTTCGGCAGACCCGTCTCGATGGCCTTGGCCATGCCGCCCATGCTTTCGATTTCCTTGATCAACGCCCAACCCTTATGCACGAGCTCGTTCGTCAGCGTCTCCACGTAATAGGAACCGGCCCAGGGGTCGATCTCCTTGCAGATCTGCGTCTCCTCTTGGATGTAGATCTGCGTGTTACGGGCGATACGAGCGGAGAAGTCCGTCGGCAAGGCGATGGCCTCGTCGAGGGCGTTCGTGTGGAGCGACTGGGTATGTCCGAGCGTAGCGGCCATGGCCTCGATACAGGTACGGCCGACGTTGTTGAACGGATCCTGCTCCGTGAGCGACCAACCCGACGTCTGGCTGTGTGTACGCAGCGCCAACGATTTGGGATTCTTTGCGCCGAAGCTCTTCACGATCTTGGCCCAGAGCATACGCGCAGCGCGCATCTTGGCGATCTCCATGAAGTGGTTCATACCGATGGCCCAGAAGAAGGAGAGACGCGGAGCGAAGGCGTCGACGTCGATACCGGCGTTGATACCTGCGCGGAGGTACTCCATACCGTCCGAGAGGGTGTAAGCCATCTCAATGTCGGCCGTAGCGCCAGCCTCCTGCATGTGATAGCCGGAGATGGAGATGGAGTTGAACTTGGGCATGTTCTGCGAGGTGTACTCGAAGATGTCGGCAATGATGCGCATCGAAAATTCGGGCGGATAGATGTAGGTGTTACGCACCATGAACTCCTTGAGGATGTCGTTCTGGATCGTTCCCTGCATCTCCTCGAGCTTAGCGCCCTGCTCCAGACCGGCGTTGATGTAGAACGCGAGGACGGGCAACACGGCGCCGTTCATGGTCATGGATACGGACATTTTGCTCAAGGGAATACCGTCGAAAAGCACCTTCATATCCTCCAGCGAGCAGATCGACACACCGGCTTTACCTACGTCGCCCACCACGCGGGGGTTGTCAGCGTTGTAGCCTCGGTGCGTCGGCAAGTCGAAGGCTACAGAGAGACCTTTCTGACCCGAAGCGAGGTTACGGCGATAGAAGGCGTTCGACTCCTCGGCCGTGGAGAATCCGGCGTACTGGCGGATCGTCCAGGGGCGCATGGCGTACATGCCGCTATACGGGCCGCGCAAGTAGGGAGGCAGACCGGAAGCGTAGTGCAGGTGCTCCATGCCGTCGAGGTCTTCTTTCGTGTATACGGATTTCACCTGAATGTGTTCAGGCGTTTTCCAGTCGGCGGTGATGCCGTTGGACTTTGCCCAGGCCGTCGCATCCGTAGCGACAAAGCCGGCTGACTTGATATCTATGTTTCTAAAGTTCGGTCTCATAAGATCTTTCCATCAAAGAAGTTTCGCGTTAAACATCTGCAAGGTCTCCAGCACGTTCGATTTCACGTGAATGAAATTTTCGATGCCGGCAGCTTTCAATTCCTCCATGCAAGCAGGCGCACCTGCCACCACAAACAATTCCTTGCCGTCGATCAGCTTGAAAGCTTCAGGGGCATGAACGGCATACTCGTCGTCGCTCGAGCAGAGCACGATGATGTCGGCCTTCTTCTCGCGAGCGGCCTTCACACCAGCCTCCACGGTCTCGAAACCGAGGTTGTCGATGATCTCGTAGCCTGCGCAAGCGAAGAAGTTGGACGAGAACTGTGAGCGTGCCAGACGCATGGCCAGGTTGCCGATGGTCAGCATGAACACTTTCGGGCGCTTGCCGCTGTGCTCCGTGGCCAGACGCAGGGTTTCAAACTCCGACGCACCGCGAGAGAAGTCGAGCTTCTCGATCGAGGCGTCTTTGCTGCAACCGCATCCGTGGCCGGTGCCCTCTTCTTTCTTCTCGATCTTGTCGCCAGACATCTCTGTGAAGTTCGGGAAGATGTTCGTGCCCAGCAGACTGATACGACGCGTGGCAACGAGCTTCTTGCGTGCCTTGTTCGATTCGTTGATGGCCTTCTGCACTTCGCCCGTGTTGGCTACGGCGGCAAATCCGCCCTTGTCCTCTACCTCGAGGAAGAGCTTCCATGCAGCGTCAGCCATCGACTGCGTCAGCACTTCTACGTAATAGGAACCCGCTGCGGGGTCAACCACCTTGTCGAAGTGGCACTCTTCCTTGAGCAAGAGCTGCTGGTTGCGTGCGATGCGTTCCGAAAATTCGTCGGGCGTCTTGAATACGCTGTCGTACGGCAAGACGGTGATGGAGTCAACGCCTGCGATGGCGGCTGACATCGTCTCCGTCTGCGTGCGGAGCAGGTTCACATAGGCGTCGAATACGGTCATGTTCCACATCGACGAGCGAGCATGCACGCGGATCTTGCAGGCGCAATCGCACGAGGGATTGTAGGCCTTGACGATCTCGGCCCAGAGCCAACGTGCGGCGCGGAACTTGGCCATCTCTAAGAAGTAGTTCGACGAGATACCGAAATTGAACTTGATCTTCTTCGCCACCTTCTCTGCGGGCAGACCGGCCTCGCTCAGTTTGGCGATCAAATCGTTACCCCAAGCCAGCGCATAGCCCAACTCTTGGGTGATGTACGAACCGGCGTCGTTGAGGTTGGCGGCGTTGACGGCCAGCACGCGATAGCCCGGCAGGGCTTCGGCGGCGTTCACCACAGCGACAGCTTCCTGCACCCAAGCGCCTGTCAGAGCCACACCCTTAACGAGGGGCTTCTTGAGCGGATCGTAAGCCACGGAGCCTACGACCTCATCGAGGTTGACGCCCTTGGCCTTGAAATAATCAGTGAGGATGCTGATCAGATCTACCACACGGTGGTTGCAGGTGCGGAAATTGAGTTCTACAGCCACCGGATCGATGCCGTCGAGCAACGTAGCGATGTTCGCAGCATCGATGAGGGTGCTCTTTACATTGAAACCGAGGGCCGTGACGCCACTCTCTGCGATGAGGCGTTTGGCTTTCTCGTTTGCCGCCGCGCAATCGTCGACGGCGAGGTCTTGACGGACCAACCACGTGTTGCAGACTTTCGTGCCGCGCACGTAGGGGAACTCCCCGGGCAACGAGGTGGCGGTGGCCAGTCCTTCGATGTCTTCGGCGCGATAAAACGGATTCACATTGAATCCTTCGCCCGTTTTCCAAACCAGTTTCTTCTCGAACGGCACGCCCTTTAGATCGGCTGTGATCTTGGCCATCCACTCTTCAGTGGTGACGGGCGGGAACTCCGAGAACAGTTTCTCTTTTGCTGCTTCTGCCATAAATTTCTTCGTTTTACTGTGTAAAAAAATGACTGTATTGTATTCCTCTCTTTTTGGGAGAGAGGAAGAGGATCTATGCTTTAAGGTCCTACGATGAGCCAGGCTGTTTCAAACTTGGGATTCTTTCGCCACCGCGCCAGCTCGGCCTCCGCCTCTTTCCGATCCGTATAATCGCCGATTATCACACGGATCTTGCGGACTACGCCGTTCATCCGGATTCGAGCTCGAGCGCGATCAGCGGGCGTTAGCTTCGAGACAAGCTGCTCAGCGGCTTCGAGACGATCCAGACTGGCGATGACGATCCTATATCTCTTTTTCTCTGCTGCTTTTTGAGTCTTCGTTTGCCCCTCCCCTTCCGGCTGAATCTTTGGGACAGGCGCGGGCGGTGCGGCGGGCGTTTTTTCGCTCAGATCGTGGAGCAATTCAGAGGGGACGAAGCCGGCGGTATAGGCTGATCGATCCACCTCCTTCACGGGTGTGGACACCGTAAAATAGAAGGCACATGCGACGGCGGCTACGGCGGCCGTCTGCCCCACCACACGCAGGGCGGCAGGGAGATGCGCCTTTACACTCTCGGGGATAAGGCGACGTGTGACGGGTATCGAATCGGGGACAGTAAGCCGCGCGATCGGCTGGGCCTCGGACGGTTCGGGGCTGAGCGGCGGCATATAGAATAAAGGTAGGCCGTAAGAACCGATGCCATAAAGGGGCGTTCGATCGATAGGATCAAAGAGGAGCGCACCGTCATCGTTGCGACGGAGCGTTCCGATAGCGTCCAATCGGAGGATGCCCTCCTCGTCGAGCTGAGTCAGCAGGGCACTAACGTCGTGCCGGATAGCCTGTTGCGCCTCGTTGAAATCCATGCCGTACATCTCCATATACGACTCGGCCAGCAGGCCGTCGTTATGGGTGAGCGTGGGATTAAAAACGATTTCTTTTCGGGCGGGAAGGAAGGCACATTCCCGGGTTTTGTGGACGGCAGCATGCCGCCGGAGGATGAAGCCTCCGAAATCCGGGATTATTACGCAATCATTAACAAGGAGGATGCGTTCGATATGTAGCGGGATTCGTAGCACGAGCGCAAAAGTATTTTTTTTTCGGAATTGCAGAGATGCCGAACGGGACGCGTTTGAAAGTACGGAAGGGCCTCCGGCGCTGTTCAAATCTACATTTTCCCCATGAAAATGCCCATTGACAGTGTAGGTCGAGGCTTTTCAAGTCTGAAAAGCCCCATTGACAGTGTAGGTCGAGGCTTTTCAAGTCTGAAATGCCCCATCGACAGTGTAGGTCGGCGTTTTTCAAGTCTGAAATGCCCCATTGACAGTGTAGGTCGGTGTTTTTCAAATCCGAAAAGCCGAATCGACAGTGTAGGTTGGGGTTTTTCAAGTCTGAAAAGCCCCATCGACAGTGTAGGTCGGCGTTTTTCAAATCCGAAAAGCCGAATTGACAGTGTAGGTCGGCGCTTTTCAAATCCGAAAAGCCGAATTGACAGTGTAGGTCGGCGCTTTTCAAGTCTGAAATACCCCATCGACAGTGTAGGTCGGGGTTTTTCAAGTCTGAAAAGCCGAATTGACAGTGTAGGTCGGTGTTCCCCTAAAAAAGAAGACCCGCACATCGGTGTGATATGCGGGCCTTGTG
>ERZ772766.1426-NODE-1426-length-12832-cov-14.795492_pt1 | contig 12832 bp, 10 predicted proteins | sample MGYA00511379_ERZ772766 | MGnify/ENA primary metagenome ERZ772766 (study PRJEB29015, sample SAMEA2737895) | human oral metagenome | biome: human oral; feature: human-associated habitat; material: dental | place: China | collected 2116 ...
ACGAGGGAAAGAAGATCGCAGTCGTCCTGGACAACGCCAGGTTCCACCACGCCAAGGCCCTGACCGACCTATACGCCCCCGGTCGGGCCCTGGAGCGCATCACACCCATCTACATGCCCCCCTACGCCCCCGACCACAATCCCACAGAACACGTCTGGAACGCCGCCAAGAACAATATCGCCAACCTCCAGCGCGACACCCCGGAGAACACCTTCGCGGCCTTCACCGCCTACATCACCAACCGCACCTTCGACTACGACTTCGAGCACCTCCCAATCACACCACCCCACACCGACCTTGTTTAATTCCAGCCAGAACAGGAGTTCCATGAGCAATCCCACCACTGGAACCGACGCCGCGGCGCCCAACGCCCTGTTGGAGAACGCCGGGCTCGACGTCATCGCTGAGTCCGAGCGCAAGGGCCGCCCGCGCGACCTCTTCATGCCCTGGTTCGCCGCCAACATCTCCGTACTGGGCCTGTCCTGGGGCGCGTGGGTGCTGAGTTTCGGCCTCAATGCCGTCCAGGCGATTATCGCCGGGACCATTGGCATCACCTTCTCCTTCTTCCTGTGCGGGGTCATGGCCGTCCTGGGCAAACGGGGCAGCGCTCCCACGCTCGCCCTGACGCGGGCCGCTTTTGGCTACAACGGCAACCGACTCTCGGCGGTGATCTCCTGGATGCTCACCGTGGGGTGGGAGACTGTCCTGTGCATCTTGGCGACACTGGCCTCAGCCACGGTCCTGGAGGCCCTGGGCTGGCACAACACCGTCGGGGCGCAGATCGTCGGCTTCCTCATGACCGTGGGACTGGCCGCGAGCGCCGGCATTCTGGGCTTCGACACCATTATGAAGGTCCAGACCTGGATCACCTGGGCCACCGGCGTCCTGACCGTCATCTACCTCATCCTGGTGGCGGGGAGGATTGACTGGACGGCCCTGGGCTCCCTGCCCGCAGGCAACGCTGCCGCTTTCATTGGCGCCCTGGTCATGGTCGCCACTGGCTTCGGCCTGGGCTGGGTCAACGCGGCGGCCGACTACTCTCGTTACCTGCCGCGTAGCGCCTCCACTGTCGGCGTGGTGGGCTGGACCACCACTGGTGCGGCTCTGCCCTGTGTCATTCTCATCATTGCCGGAACACTGCTGGTGGGCAGCGATGCCGAACTCGGCGAGGCCATTAACGCCGACCCCATTGGAGCCCTCACCACCATCTTGCCCACCTGGTTCCTCATCCCCTTCGCCATTGTGGCGATCCTGGGCCTGGTGGGCTGCATCATTATGGACCTGTACTCCTCGGGCCTTTCGCTTCTGGCCACCGGGGTGCCGGTGCGCCGTCACGTGGCTACGAGCATTGATGCCACGATTATGACCCTGGGTACCATTGCGGTCATTGCCGGCGCCGACGGTTTCCTCGGTCCATTCCAGGGTTTCCTGACCACTCTTGGTGTTGTGATTGCCGCCTGGGCCGGCGTCATGCTCGCCGAGGTTGTGATGCGTCGGCGCGACTACGACGAGAAAGCGCTGTTCACCCCCGACGGCGTTTACGGCTCGGTCAACTGGGAGGCCGTGGCCCTGGTCCTGGTCGGCTCCATAGTCGGTTGGGGCCTGGTGGTCAACTCCGCCGCCTCCTGGCTCACCTGGCAGGGGTATCTGCTGGAGCCCCTGGGGGGCAGGACGGGTGCTTGGGCCTCCGCCAACCTCGGGGTCCTGGCGGCCCTTCTCATTGGCTTCCTGGGCCACCTGCTCTTGGGGCGGGCCCGTGTAACTGCCCAGGAGGCGGCTGCTTCTACGGTTCCTACGGTTGAGGAGGCCGGGGCGTGAGCGTGGACGTCCCCGGCCCGGGGCTGCTGGCCGCCTTAGCCGAGTCCGGGGGAGCGGCGGGGCCCGGGGCCGCCATGGAGGGGGCTCACCAGATTGCCCGGCGCACCGGGGCTGCGTCCCACGATCTGCTCGTGGTCCTGGGCTCGGGCGCCGCCAATGCCTTGCGCGGGTGGGGCGAGCCGGCTGCGAGCCTGCCGCTGTCCGACCTGCCGGGGGTGCGGGCGCCGTTGGCCCCCGGGCATGAGGACCGGCTCGACTCCTATGAGCGGGCCGGTAGGAGGGTGCTCGTCGCCCAGGGCCGCACCCACCTCTATGAGGGGCATGGTCCGGCTGCGGTGGTGGCCTTGGCCCGGGCGGCCGCGGCGTCGGGCGTGCGCGGCGCAGTGCTGGTCAACGCCAATGGCTGCCTGCGCGAGTGGGGTCTGGGGGAGGTTGTGACCATTACCGATCATCTCAACCTCACCGGGGCCTCACCCTTTGAGGGCACGGTGTTTGTCGATGTGCGCGGCGTGTGGGACGAGGGGCTCGTGGCAGTGCTGCGGGACGTGACCCAGCGCGAGGGTACTTATGCGGCGCTGCGCGGCCCGGAGTACCAGACCGGGGCCGAGACCCGGATGCTGGCGCTTCTGGGGGCGGACTGCGTGGGCATGTCCACGGTCCTGGAGGCCATTGCCCTGCATCAACTGGGGGTGCGGGTGGCCGGAATGAGTGTCGTCTCTGATCTGTCCTTTGCCGAGCAGCCCACTGATCCGCAGGAGGTCGTGCGCCTGGCCGGCGCGGCTCACCGGACGCTGGCCACCGGCGTCGAGGCGGTCCTGGGCGCGCTGTGAGGTCGACGCCTCCATCCGTCTGCGTTCTCCTGGCGCCAGGAGAACGCAGACAGAGATGGGTGAAGGGCGTCCGGGCCGTGGCGTCTCGCAGCCCCACCTCGTGGCGCACACGGGTGGGAAACAGGTGGGGAGGGGTGTGGAGGGGGCCGTGTCGCCATAGTGTGTCCCCGTGAACGGCGAGGAGATTATGGCGCGCAGCCATCAGGTGGCCCAGGAGCTGCCCGGCAGCACACTGGAGCGGCCCTTCGGGCCGAGTTGGGAGGTCTACAAGGTGCGCGGCAAGATGTTCCTGGCGATCAACGAGGCCGCCAGCCCCGAGATGGTTAACGTCAAGTGCGACCCGGAGGAGGCGCGGGCGCTGCGGGCCGCGCACGACTGGATTGCGCCGGGCTATCACATGAATAAGCGCCACTGGATCACCATGACGCCAGCGGAGGAGACCGACCCGATTCTCCTCCGTGAGCTCATTATTGGTTCCTATCTGTTGGTTGTTGCCGCCCTGCCCAGGGCTCGCAGACCCGTGGACCCCCTGCTCTACGCGCATGCCGCCGGCCTGGCCCAGTAGCGGTCGGGCCGGCTCCGTGGAGCCGGTAGGGCCGGGGTCGCCGCAGTAGGGCGGTAGGGCGGGATCGCCAGGGGCCGGTCCAACGGCGGCGGGTGCGTCTTATGCCGCTGCTGTGGCCGCTGTAGCCGCGGCCCTGGGGCGGGGCGCGCCCGGGGGACGAACGGTAGCCTTGGCCGCATGGCACCCGAGACCAGTACCAGCGCCACGACGCGCACCGAGTCCGACTCCATGGGGACTATCGAGGTCCCCGCGAACCACTACTGGGGCGCCCAGACCGAGCGATCCCTGCACAACTTCGACATTGGCCGCAACACGTTCGTGTGGGGCCGTCCCATGGTGCGGGCCCTGGGCGTACTCAAGAAGTCCGCCCTCCACCGTCCGATGGACTGCTCGCTGATCTTCTCCTTGCACGCCGCTTCAGCCATCGAGACCTCCCCAGCCAGCACGCCCAGCACGATCAGGATCTTCTTCCCCCACCGAGATCGATGGTGGTCAGCCCACGCCCGATCCTCCTTCAGGACCTACACAACCGTCCCGCCACCAACTCTGACACGCAACATGCCTACCACCGGAACCAACGAGACAATCAACCCAACGAGCATGCGGGTGTAGCCTATCTTGTAGCGTTCTCTCCAGTGCTTCAACAGTTCTATCCCTAAGGAAAGACCCTCATGTCCCACCGTTCATTATTGCGTGCGCGTGCATGTGCTGCGTTCGCTGCTGTACTCGTCGCATTTCCCGTCAGTGGCTGTAGTGATGGCGACCATACTGTTCAGGTGCAGCCGCCGTTCTCTTCGTCGCAGCTTGATGATGCGAACTATCAAGATGTCGTCGCCCAGTTCCAGGAGGCTGGGTTCACCAACGTGACCACCGAGCCGATACCGGACCTGATCATCGGTTGGCTGACCGCCGATGGCGAAGTTGAAGAGATCTCAATTGCCGGCGATACCGAATTCGAAAGTGGCGAGCATTTCGATCCCGCTGTGGCTGTGATCGTGCGCTACCACACTTTCCCCGAAGACGAGTCGCCGTCACCCGCACCTGAACAGTCTGCCACGAGGGCGCCCTCCGGTGAAACCACAACGCAGGCAGCGGCGACTCCATCCAAAGCCGCCGAGACGAGTCCTTCAACACCAACCGCACCAGCCACCCTGACGGTGGAGAACAACGCTGATCTGGCAGCACTGCTTACCTTGAAAGATCCGTTCGACCCCTCGGTCGCTGCCTTCGCCGCCACTTACCAGGGCCAGATCATCGAGTTTGACGGCTGCGTGGTCGGCGTTGCACCGCACGGATCCTACAAGACCCGCTTCGACTACCTACTTTCGGCGGGCGACTACGATCCGGACAGCGCACTAGGTCCGGCATTCCAGCTATCCGACATCAATTACCATGACTTTCACTTTCCGCCCGAGAACGCTCCGAGCAATGTACCCGTCGGAACGAACCTGCACATTATCGCTAAGGTTGGAGAATATGACCCAGTATCAGGTAACTTCCAGCTAAAGCCAGTAGCGACGACTGTCAGATGAATGATGCGTAGACTTCTGCTACCATTTTCCAAATTAGGGGCATTCCGGTGTACGAAAATCCACTCATTGTAAAAGCTCAACTTGATTTGAGCACATTAAGAACGTTAGTATAAAATCGAGAGAGACTTTAAGTTTGGCGAAGCGAAATGGACACAACTGGTGAGACAATATCGATTTAACGAGAGTTATAGCGCCTCCAATTTTGGTATGTATTAAACTGCTCGCTGTCGCTGGCTGGGACTGCACGACAGCCTTTCGGCATACTGGCAGTGGAGTGCTGAATGTTATTCGGACTGTGCTTGTTTTGTGGGTCATGCTGCGATTTCGCAGCTCAGTAGCTCGCGCTCCTACTTCGTTCGGAGTGCGATAACTGAGCCCCGAGTGAAGCCGCTTGTGATTGTTATGTCAGCTCTATCCAGGACGTGACATCCTTGATGGCATGTTCTCGCGTGGGATACACCATGGGGGGTGTACTCGTTCGTTCCCCGGTGTGGGGTTGAATGACTCGGCCCAGGCATTGTCCCAACACACACCGGTCCGGCCCACCGAAGCGCGGATACCATACTTGCGTAGATGTTCGGAGAATTGATCCGACGTATACTGTGGTCCGCGGTCTGAATGAAAGATCGCCGCCACCTGGAGTGTGGGGGCGGTTGCGCACGGCCATGTTGATCGCGTCGCACACCGGACTGGTGCTCATATGGCGGGCGATGCAATAGCCCACCACTTTCTTCGTGCAATAGTCCAGGACGGTTGTCGGGTAGACGAACCCCGGCCCAGGTGCGGATATAGGTGATGTCGCCCACCCGCTTCACGCCAGGGGCAGCGGGTGCTGAAGTCGCGCCCCACCAGGTCCGGTCGGGTGCCGGCGTCGCCGGCGGGCACAGTGGCGCGGACTTTTGGCGTGGCTGGGCGGCAACGAGGCCCAGGTACCGCATGATTGATCGGACCGTGCCCGGGGCAGACGATCGTGCCCTTTCCGACTCAAAATGGCGGCGATTCTCCGATAACCGCACCAGCCGTCTTGGTTCATCGAACTCGGCCTTAATGAGCACGCCAAGCTCTTTTCTCCTTGATTCCGACTGTGAGTCCCCTCGGTCACGCCATGAGTAGTAGCCGGACTTCGATACGCCTACCCACCGGCACATCGAAGCAATCGGATATCTGCCTTCTTCGCGATTGATAAGCTCGTACCGCTGACTCACCGCCGTTCCTTCGCGAAAAAGGCCGCTGCTTTTTAGGAACTCGCATCCCTGACGCAGCCCGCGCACCTCGTTCCCCAGTCTCGCGATCTCAGCTGATTCTAAAACAGCCCTGCTGTCTTCCTCAGTGGCATGTTCCCACCTATACTTGCCGATCCAGTTGCGCACTGTTTACGGCACCAAATCATAAGACGACGCCACCTCTGCCACCCACCAACCCTTATCCATGACCTCGAGCACAACCTGCTCCTAGCAGCTCACCAGAATACTTCACCCTAGACATGACTCCATCCCATCGGATCAAAGGACAACAAAATCCCCCAGTGTCCGAAAACGCCACTCACTCCGAGTCGGATGGATATGGCATGGCGGGCAGCGCTCAGGCGAGGGCGGTGGAGGGGATGTTCCAGGCGCGGCCGGCGCGGCGGGCGGCCAGGGTGCTAGCGGCGATGCGCTGGCGCACGCCCCGGGAGTGATGCCCAGGCGCTGGGCGGCCTGGGCGACGCTCAGGTGAGGCGGCCGAGGTCAGCTTCGACGTTGATGTGGTAGCGGGCGTCGAACAAGGCGGTGGGCAGGGCGTCGATGCCGTGGACGCGGCCCAGGGCGCTGACGATGGCCAGGGCGGTGGCGATCGCCTGGCGCAGGTCCTCGGCGGGGAAGGTGATGATGGCGTACCAGATGTCGTCGTGCCATGCCTCCTGGCCGACGCTGGGATGGTAGGGGGCCAGGGCATTCATGAGGCGCTCAATGACGTCGTCAAGGTCGGTGTCGGCCGGATCGGGGTCGGGAATGAAGTAAACAGTGGCGTTATAGTCAATGGTGGGCACGGCAAGGCCTTTTCTCACTCGCATTGCGTACAGCAGCACCGTAGCAACTGGTTTGCGTATCGCAACCTTGGGGGTGCGGGCGGGAGGTCCCGCGCCCCGAACAGGGGGCCGTCCCGGCGCACGGCCGATGAGTAGTCATCCAGTGATTGCAGGATGATGTGGTGCCAGAGTGCGTCGGGCCCGTCGCCCAGCGCTAGGAGGCTTGCGCATGGGTCGGTCTGTGGGCAGGACGCCGGCCGCCGGCGCGCCAGTTGGCAACTCCCAGTCCCGAGAGCAGCATCTCGGAGCCGCCCGCACGGTCCAGGTGGTCCGCGCTCCGGCTAATGTCGGTCCTATTGCCTATTAGTGTCCACGCTCCAGGAGCTGCGATGACCCTTGCAGACGCAACATCAACCGACGACCGCCATGACCGTGCCACCGGGGCCCTGGCGGGTCTCGCCCTGGGTGACGCCCTGGGCATGCCCACCCAGGCCCTGAGCCCAGCCAGCATTACTCGCCTCTACGGGGCGGTCACCGGACTCGTGGACGCCTCCCCCGAGCAGCCCTACGCGCCCCTGGCGCCGGCCGGCTCCGTCACCGACGACACCGAGCAGGCCTGGCTTCTGGCCGAGCAACTCCTCGACCCGTCCCCCGACAGCGGCGGGGCCGGTCATATTGAGCCCAGGGCACTAGCTCAAGCCCTCATGAACTGGGAGGAGGACATGATCGACCGCGGCTCCCTGGATCTCCTGGGTCCTTCCACGAAGGCCGCCCTGGAGGAACTGCGCGCGGGCGCCGAACCTGGAACCACCGGCCGCACCGGGACCACCAACGGCGCCGCCATGCGGGTGACCCCGGTCGGGATCGCCTACACCACCGGGGCCCCAGCCGCCTGGGAACCGCTCTTCGGCACCGGCGGGCACGCCTGCCTGACGGCCTTCGGCCAAGCCGTGCGTGAATCCTGCTTGGTCACCCACAACACCATCCAAGGGTTCCAGGCGGCCGGTTTGGTGGCGGCCGCCGTCAGCCACGGCATTGACGGCGCCGACACCCTCACCGCCGTGCACCTGGCCCAGGCAACTGTTGCCTCCCTGCCTGCTCAGGGCACTTGGGCGCCCAATGCCTCAGTCCTGGCGGTTGCCAGCAGCGCCGTCGAGTACGCCGCCGATCATGCGGGTGATGATGCCTCCTTCCTCATGTGGGTACGTGATCATGTGGGTACTTGCGTAGAGTCCACCGAATCTATTCCAACCGCCCTGGCCCTGGCCGTCCGCTACCGCCACCGCCCCTGGGAGGGGCTACTGGCCGCCGCCAACCTCGGCGGGGACACCGACACCATTGGGGCCATTACCGGAGCCATCCTGGGGGCGACCCACGGCGTGCGCGCCTTCCCCGCTCAGGCCCTGGCGCGCGTGCAGGCCGTCTCCGACCTGGACCCCGGTGCTCTTGCAGCGCGACTCCTCCGCCTGCGCCGCCGCAATGACCCGGTCGAGGTTTCACAGAAGGCCGGCGCCGGTCGGCCGGCCCACCCGAGCGGGGCAGCCGACCCCGCGGCCCACCTGAGCGGGGCAGCCGATCCCGCGGCCCACCCGGGCGGGCAGGTCGGTTCCGCCGGCCCGTCAGTCGGCCCCGCCCAGCCGGTTGGACGTGTCCTGCACCTGGGTGAAGTTCTCATCGACCTATCCATGCGGGTACCCAATCTGCCGCCGCGGGGCGGGGATGTCTTCGCCACCAGCCACGACATGAGCCCCGGCGGCGGGTTCAATGTCCTGGCCGCGGTGCGCCAGTGGGGATGCGACGCCGTGTACTGCGGAGCCCTGGGTACCGGCCCCATGGCGCGAATGGCCCGCGCCGCCCTGGACTCCATAGGCGTGCTCCACGCCGGACCGACACTGTCCACGCACGACACCGGCGTAAGCGTGGCCCTGACTGAGGCTGACGGCGAGCGCAGCTTTATCTCCACTGCGGGTGCCGAGACGCTCACCCCACCGGAGTGCTACCAGCACCTGGCGGTGGGGGAGCAGGACCTGGTCTACCTGTCGGGCTACTCCCTGTGCGCGCCCGCCACCCGCGAAGGCCTGCTGCGCTTCGCCTCCAGCCACGCCGGCCTGCCCCCACGGCCCGACGGCGTCCCGCGCGTCCTGGTTGATGCCTCGCCCATGGTGGGGGAATTAGACCTGTCCGACCTCCAGGCGTTGGGGGCCCTGCGACCCCTGTGGTCCCTCAGCGAGCGTGAGGCCCACATTCTCACTGGACGACTGGGCGACCAGGGAGACGCCGGAGCCTCCGGTCCGGATGGCCCGCGGGAGGCGGCCGGTGCGCTCGCGAAGTACCTGGGTTCCCCAGTGCTGGTGCGGGCGGGAGCCCAGGGCGCCTGGTTCGTTGACATGTTGGACGGCACGCCCCCCGCGGACCCAGTCCATGTGCCCACGGTGCCGGTGACGCCCGTGGACACCAATGGGGCAGGGGACGCGCATGCCGGTGTGCTCGCCGCCGCGCTAGTCCAGGGCGCGCCCCTGCGCCGGGCACTGGTTTTAGCCAATTGCGCTGGCGCGTTGTCGACGCTCACCGCCGGTCCGGCCACCTGCCCCGAGCGGCATAGTATTGAGCAGGCGGCCGGCGCTTTGAGCAAGCGAATGAGTGTCATGACACTGCGCTAGGGTGGTATGATGGCGAGCCAATGATGGTTCTTCACCGCCGGCGCCTCCCATCCGAGGGCGCCCCTGGTGGTGTGGGCGCCCTCTTCTCTTACGAACAGGAGTTCCATGAGCAATCCCACCACTGGAACCGACGCCGCGGCGCCCAACGCCCTGTTGGAGAACGCCGGGCTCGACGTCATCGCTGAGTCCGAGCGCAAGGGCCGCCCGCGCGACCTCTTCATGCCCTGGTTCGCCGCCAACATCTCCGTACTGGGCCTGTCCTGGGGCGCGTGGGTGCTGAGTTTCGGCCTCAATGCCGTCCAGGCGATTATCGCCGGGACCATTGGCATCACCTTCTCCTTCTTCCTGTGCGGGGTCATGGCCGTCCTGGGCAAACGGGGCAGCGCTCCCACGCTCGCCCTGACGCGGGCCGCTTTTGGCTACAACGGCAACCGACTCTCGGCGGTGATCTCCTGGATGCTCACCGTGGGGTGGGAGACTGTCCTGTGCATCTTGGCGACACTGGCCTCAGCCACGGTCCTGGAGGCCCTGGGCTGGCACAACACCGTCGGGGCGCAGATCGTCGGCTTCCTCATGACCGTGGGACTGGCCGCGAGCGCCGGCATTCTGGGCTTCGACACCATTATGAAGGTCCAGACCTGGATCACCTGGGCCACCGGCGTCCTGACCGTCATCTACCTCATCCTGGTGGCGGGGAGGATTGACTGGACGGCCCTGGGCTCCCTGCCCGCAGGCAACGCTGCCGCTTTCATTGGCGCCCTGGTCATGGTCGCCACTGGCTTCGGCCTGGGCTGGGTCAACGCGGCGGCCGACTACTCTCGTTACCTGCCGCGTAGCGCCTCCACTGTCGGCGTGGTGGGCTGGACCACCACTGGTGCGGCTCTGCCCTGTGTCATTCTCATCATTGCCGGAACACTGCTGGTGGGCAGCGATGCCGAACTCGGCGAGGCCATTAACGCCGACCCCATTGGAGCCCTCACCACCATCTTGCCCACCTGGTTCCTCATCCCCTTCGCCATTGTGGCGATCCTGGGCCTGGTGGGCTGCATCATTATGGACCTGTACTCCTCGGGCCTTTCGCTTCTGGCCACCGGGGTGCCGGTGCGCCGTCACGTGGCTACGAGCATTGATGCCACGATTATGACCCTGGGTACCATTGCGGTCATTGCCGGCGCCGACGGTTTCCTCGGTCCATTCCAGGGTTTCCTGACCACTCTTGGTGTTGTGATTGCCGCCTGGGCCGGCGTCATGCTCGCCGAGGTTGTGATGCGTCGGCGCGACTACGACGAGAAAGCGCTGTTCACCCCCGACGGCGTTTACGGCTCGGTCAACTGGGAGGCCGTGGCCCTGGTCCTGGTCGGCTCCATAGTCGGTTGGGGCCTGGTGGTCAACTCCGCCGCCTCCTGGCTCACCTGGCAGGGGTATCTGCTGGAGCCCCTGGGGGGCAGGACGGGTGCTTGGGCCTCCGCCAACCTCGGGGTCCTGGCGGCCCTTCTCATTGGCTTCCTGGGCCACCTGCTCTTGGGGCGGGCCCGTGTAACTGCCCAGGAGGCGGCTGCTTCTACGGTTCCTACGGTTGAGGAGGCCGGGGCGTGAGCGTGGACGTCCCCGGCCCGGGGCTGCTGGCCGCCTTAGCCGAGTCCGGGGGAGCGGCGGGGCCCGGGGCCGCCATGGAGGGGGCTCACCAGATTGCCCGGCGCACCGGGGCTGCGTCCCACGATCTGCTCGTGGTCCTGGGCTCGGGCGCCGCCAATGCCTTGCGCGGGTGGGGCGAGCCGGCTGCGAGCCTGCCGCTGTCCGACCTGCCGGGGGTGCGGGCGCCGTTGGCCCCCGGGCATGAGGACCGGCTCGACTCCTATGAGCGGGCCGGTAGGAGGGTGCTCGTCGCCCAGGGCCGCACCCACCTCTATGAGGGGCATGGTCCGGCTGCGGTGGTGGCCTTGGCCCGGGCGGCCGCGGCGTCGGGCGTGCGCGGCGCAGTGCTGGTCAACGCCAATGGCTGCCTGCGCGAGTGGGGTCTGGGGGAGGTTGTGACCATTACCGATCATCTCAACCTCACCGGGGCCTCACCCTTTGAGGGCACGGTGTTTGTCGATGTGCGCGGCGTGTGGGACGAGGGGCTCGTGGCAGTGCTGCGGGACGTGACCCAGCGCGAGGGTACTTATGCGGCGCTGCGCGGCCCGGAGTACCAGACCGGGGCCGAGACCCGGATGCTGGCGCTTCTGGGGGCGGACTGCGTGGGCATGTCCACGGTCCTGGAGGCCATTGCCCTGCATCAACTGGGGGTGCGGGTGGCCGGAATGAGTGTCGTCTCTGATCTGTCCTTTGCCGAGCAGCCCACTGATCCGCAGGAGGTCGTGCGCCTGGCCGGCGCGGCTCACCGGACGCTGGCCACCGGCGTCGAGGCGGTCCTGGGCGCGCTGTGAGGTCGACGCCTCCATCCGTCTGCGTTCTCCTGGCGCCAGGAGAACGCAGACAGAGATGGGTGAAGGGCGTCCGGGCCGTGGCGTCTCGCAGCCCCACCTCGTGGCGCACACGGGTGGGAAACAGGTGGGGAGGGGTGTGGAGGGGGCCGTGTCGCCATAGTGTGTCCCCGTGAACGGCGAGGAGATTATGGCGCGCAGCCATCAGGTGGCCCAGGAGCTGCCCGGCAGCACACTGGAGCGGCCCTTCGGGCCGAGTTGGGAGGTCTACAAGGTGCGCGGCAAGATGTTCCTGGCGATCAACGAGGCCGCCAGCCCCGAGATGGTTAACGTCAAGTGCGACCCGGTGGACTGCCGGGCGTGTCTCGGACTGTGGTTGATTGTGTTGGTCAGGCGGCTTTGTTACTGCTTACAAAATCGTGTTCGGCCTCGCCCTGCGTCCGGTACCCGAGCGCCGAGTGAAGACGCGTCTGACTTGTATACCAGGCTCGACCCGGGAAGGCAATATCGTTGATGGCCTTGCGTCTCGTGGGGTACACCATTGGTGTGGGCTCTTTCGTTCCTTGAGGGTCGCGCCCGCCGACTTCCGCCCAGGCACCCGCCCAGCACACCCCGGTCCTGCCCACCGAAGGATGAGTGCCGTAGCCTTTCAGGTGGTCGGCGAGCTGGGTGGAGGTGTACTGGCTGCCGCGGCCTGGGGGTGGAGGATCGTCTTCCCTCTCCTCGTCGGGCACCTGCGGGCCGCCATGTCGATCGCCTCGCAGACCAGGACTGGTGCCGCGTGCTGTCGCCCCAATCGCGTACCCGACTGTTTTCCTGGTGCAGCAGCCGGGGACGGTCGCCAGGTACACGAACCCCTCTCAGGTGCGGATATACGTGATATCGCCCACCCACTTCATCCCGGCTGGCTGGCGGTGAAGTCCCGCTTGACCAGGTCGGGACGCGAGCCCAGGTCCGCGGCCGGGACGGTGGTGCGGACCTTTCGGCGGGGCTGTG
>ERZ772766.1428-NODE-1428-length-12813-cov-7.614124_pt1 | contig 12813 bp, 9 predicted proteins | sample MGYA00511379_ERZ772766 | MGnify/ENA primary metagenome ERZ772766 (study PRJEB29015, sample SAMEA2737895) | human oral metagenome | biome: human oral; feature: human-associated habitat; material: dental | place: China | collected 2116 ...
AGCTATCATGTTGTGAATTGCTTTCAAATTTTGTAGTTTTGTGATTGATAACAACAAAAACTAAATTGATTATTTTTAACTACTTGTTGTGAATTGCTTTCAAATTTTGTAGTTTTGTGATTGATAACAACTAATCTCTAAAGTGGGGGTAATATCTCTAAGTTGTGAATTGCTTTCAAATTTTGTAGTTTTGTGATTGATAACAACAAAGCAACCTATCGGAGTACCAGTATCGCGGTTGTGAATTGCTTTCAAATTTTGTAGTTTTGTGATTGATAACAACGCGGGTATTTAGACCCTAACGATGCTCACAGTTGTGAATTGCTTTCAAATTTTGTAGTTTTGTGATTGATAACAACCTTTAGGAATTACTCCGTATGCCTCTTCCCGTTGTGAATTGCTTTCAAATTTTGTAGTTTTGTGATTGATAACAACACTTATAGAGATAATCAACGATTTACAAGAGTTGTGAATTGCTTTCAAATTTTGTAGTTTTGTGATTGATAACAACTCAATCAAAATGATTTTATAACATCAGGGAGTTGTGAATTGCTTTCAAATTTTGTAGTTTTGTGATTGATAACAACGAAGAGATAGAAGTTTTGTGGGAACTCATCGTTGTGAATTGCTTTCAAATTTTGTAGTTTTGTGATTGATAACAACTATAACAGTATAATCAAAAAGACCTAAGCGTTGTGAATTGCTTTCAAATTTTGTAGTTTTGCGATTGATAACAACTATAACCAGCGTATGCTTATCAAGAGCCTTGTTGTGAATTGCTTTCAAATTTTGTAGTTTTGCGATTGATAACAACATCTGGGAAAATGTTAAGGGAGCGTTCTCCGTTGTGAATTGCTTTCAAATTTTGTAGTTTTGCGATTGATAACAACTGTTATCAATATCAATCACGGGGATTTCTAGTTGTGAATTGCTTTCAAATTTTGTAGTTTTGCGATTGATAACAACTAAAAACAATATTAACATTTAAAACATTAGGTTGTGAATTGCTTTCAAATTTTGTAGTTTTGCGATTGATAACAACGTTGGATAACAAACAACGAGAGCTCTTGCGGTTGTGAATTGCTTTCAAATTTTGTAGTTTTGCGATTGATAACAACAAGAACTCAAAGAATGTAAAGCTCTTCTTTGTTGTGAATTGCTTTCAAATTTTGTAGTTTTGCGATTGATAACAACATAACCATCAGCAATATACTATAATCATTAGTTGTGAATTGCTTTCAAATTTTGTAGTTTTGCGATTGATAACAACTTACCTGTTCGACCGTATGGGTAACGGACGGTTGTGAATTGCTTTCAAATTTTGTAGTTTTGCGATTGATAACAACCTCAATCTTTTAAGAGTTTAAATATCAATCAGTTTTGCTTAAAAACAGTACTAAAAAACCTCCTCTTTTACCTTTGTTTATAAGGTTAAAGAGGAGGTTTTCACTTTCCTATTCTTCTTAAAAAAGCTCTAATTGCACATAGGTTTCGGGAGCTGCTGTTTCTCTCTGACAGTAAAAGAACTCCATATCGCCAAACTGCTTATCGGTTAGACACATAATAGCTATATTGCCATACTGAGGTAAGTTTTGTTTTACACGATTGATATGCACTTGGGCATTCTCTCTACTAGGGCAATGCCTTACGTACATCGAAAACTGAAAGAGCGTAAAACCGTCCTTTATGAGTTTATCACGAAAGTTCTGTGCTTCTTTACGCATCTTTTTTGTTTCTGTTGGCAAATCGTATAATACTAATACCCACATAATTCTATAAGCATTGTATCGGTCAGCTATGATCATAATTCAGGATAAGCTATCAGTCGCTTTTCACCCGTATAGCATTTGTATAAAGAAGAAGCTGTGTTCTTTACTGCTACTATCAAGGGGTGGGTATTCTTTTCTATCTGTACATCACGGGTTGCCATCTGAAGTATATGAGCTTTACTTTCTTTGTTGAGTTCTTCTACTTCAGGATGTGTTGTGAGCCATTCCATTACCAATAAATCTACTATGGGGCGGTAGGGTTCCATTATGTCGCTTGCCAAACAATAGGAGTTATACTTATTGCGATGGAAAATTCCTAATACTAATAGTAAACCTATATCTACCAATGCGCGAGCTACGATACTAAGTAAAACTCCATATCCAAAATTGAAAAACTGATTAGGATACTCACCAAATCGATCTCTTAGAAAATCATAATCGATAAGGTACTTCCAATAATGTTGAGCAGCAATGCCTTCCATATTGGTTGTATCGCCCGATTTTACTTCTTTTAGATAGTCGTACATCGGGTCGGCATACTTTCCTAAATGTTCTAATACCTTAGCTTGGTTCTGAATTTTGCATTCCACAGTTTGCTTCCAAAGTTGTTTTTTAAGAGGTTCGCTCACTTCCAACTGTGTTTTCACCCGTTCGGAATATTGAGTATTTCCACTAAAAGGAAGCATTGCTCCTAAGGGTAAGTGTTTTTCATCACAGCTGATAAGCACCACATTGTTCTTCATCAACTCTTGCAATAACTGATGTGAAACAGTAATTTGATAATGGTCGAGCATCAGCAAACCTAAATCTTCAATAGGTACACTCCCTTTTACAGTTTGGGTAGTGGGGTCTGTTATTTTGAGTTGCTTATCTTTCAACTTCAAATGGGTAGGATTGCCGATGTAAATAGAACGGTATAACATAGTTTAAAGGGTGTTTATTGGTTTTTAAAAAGAGTTCTATGCTTTGGTGATGTTTCCTAGGCGGTCTACTTTTAGTTTGATACAGACCTCTTTTATCATTGTTCCTAGAATATCTCTCTCCATTTTATTCAATGGTGAATATTCCATTTTATTTACAATAGGGGTTGCTACTGCTTCTTGTACAAAAAAACACTGATTTCCTGTAAAACTCACTGTTTTATAAATTCTTTCTTTCTGTTCTTTGCTGAGGTTATTGAAATCTATTGTCTCTGCGATTTCTCCTTCCATAGGCACATATACCAAATCGTTAGGCGAAAGACTAAACAACAATGGTTCTCCTTTTTCATTGCGCTCAGGGACAGAAGGAAGTCCTTGTTTTTGTCGTTCAATTACTTCGTTGAGAGGGATCGTTGCATAAGTGCGTTTCCCTTTGCCTTGATATACTCCAAAAAAGAGGTTCGTTCCTTTGGCTGCTTCTACATATTTAGTAGCTTTAGCGCCCGTTTCTCCAAGAGGAAATTTACTTCCTTCTTCAAAAATACGTACTTTATAAATGGGCTGATGTTTCTTACCATTGTTGTATTGAGCAATATTTTTGTTGAGTTCTTCTAATCCTTCTGCTGAAAAAGCTACTTCTGGACTTCCTTTATATTTCAGATAGTTGAGCAATATTTTCTGAATGCCCGTATCGGTAATACTACTGATAATCTTTTCTGTAAAGGTTATATCTACTGCTTTTCGGGTAGCTGTAAGTATTTTATCTTTACCTATTTTTCTATCCAAAACAATTTTACCTGAAACCGTTTCTTTGTGTAAAGGTTTCCTGATAGCCCAATTAGTTCCCTCTTGTTTTACTTTCTTTTTTACAAGTACACCATTTTTCTCTTCCCATTTTTCATAATAGTTGGTAGCCTTATTAATCACTCTTAGGTTTTGTTTAAAACTCACTACTATATGTTCAAGGGCTTCTTTGGCTTCTTGAGTGAAAGTACTCCAAGGTTTCTTGAACTGCCAGTTATTATTCTTTTTCTCACAGAGGATAGTGCGAAGGTCTATGCGAGATTGTTGTTTTTCTTTTTTATCCTTACTCTTATCCAATGCGTGTTGGTTATTCATATAATTGATGTGCTCTCTCGTAGCACAAGCAATCACTAAGGCGTCCATAGCGTGATGACGGTGGTCTATGCGTTTCTTTTGAAAACCTCGGCTGTATTCTATTGGAACAGTAGGGAGATTTTTTTGAAGTCTGTCGTTATATGAAGTAAAAAGCTGTGTTTGTGTAAGCTGGTTCATTCGCTCAAAACGAGGAAGTATAAGCTCATTCCACACATCATTAAGTCCCCAATCTTGTTTGAGGGCAGTAGTAATTTTACCCGTACAAGGTATTACATTTTTAGAGTTTATCCCCTCATCTTTTTCATCTGAACGCACTATTTTAGAAAGTATTTCTGAAACATACTTACTGATGTAACGAGTGTCATTCAGCTGGCGAGCCACCATTTTTTCAGGTATCTCATTCAAAAGGAGCTTTTGCTGTTTAGCTGAATTATTAGCGTAATGTTTCTTCACAAACTCTTTGTATTGTTCTTCTGTGAAGATAATAACTTCTTTATTAGCTGTTATGCGCACCTTCTCACCGTGGTGATTCTGGATAAATTCCAATCCTAATTGATTTGTTTTTAGCTTATTTACAGCTGATTCGCATATTACCTTATTGGATAAACTATCATCGTAATAACGACTTTGCGGAATAATATGTTCTATTTCATACTCCTCAGTAAATAGCTTTGTAAGTGAAATCACCTCTCCCGTATAAGGCGATTTATACTTTTGTTCTAACCAGAGCTTGTAGCGTTGTAAGTCTGCTTTACTAGGCTCAGCTTTTTTACGTATTTTCTGAATATCTTCCTCTACTTCATCGGTAGCACTAAACACACCTTCTTCATAGATTTTAAGCAGTTCTTGCTGTACAGGCGAATACGGACGCACGTTTTGTATGCTTGCATCTTCTTTTAATTCGGCAAGCAATTTCTTAATACGTAGGTTGGTATTTTCATTCTCTTGATTTTTATCGGAAAGTTGTTTTCTTTCTTCGGCTGTTTTTTTGAGTTCTCTACCCAGTTCTATATGTATTTCATCAAAGAAATTCGCTTGTCCCCCGCCGTATTGTTGCCAAATATCTCTTACTACACGTAAAGTTTCGGTAACTACTTGCTCTACTATAGGATTTCTCAGTGAATGTTGCTTGAAATCTTCTAAATATGTTTCTAAATCACTCACTGAAGTCCATTTTTCTATATCGGTAGCTTCGGCGTGACGGTTATAGACTACATACTGTGCCAACCAAAGCGGTAACCCCTGAAAGCAGCTCTCACTATTGAGCTGATATTTCTCTGCTTTTTCTCTAATGATAGTACGGATATCCTCATTCGCCACTCCATTAATAAGGTCGTCTATACGTTTTTGAGTAGATACATCAATGCGATTAAAGTCCCAATGATTGCCAAAACGCATCAGAGGAAGTAACTTTTTAATTGCTTTTTCAGAAAAACTACCATATTCATTAGGATAGGGTTTGAAGTTCTTGAAACTATCTACAAACGATGCTTCGTCTAATTGATATTTTTGAGCAAATTTCTTTAATGCTTTTTCAAATTCAACTTTGTCCTTCACCGAATATAACAAATGCCACAATCGATATGTTGTATCAAAGGTTAAAAAATTAGCGGGGAGTCCTTCTACTTTTTGCAAATACCGCTGAAGTTCATAGCCTGTTTCATTCATAGGGTATTTTTTGGAGGAGTTATCCGCCGCATCATACACATAGTTCCAGCGATAAGTAGTGAGCCATTTTTTAAGCTCGCTTTTAGCTACTTTGTCTTTAATTTGAGGATTTTTTGCAAACAAAAAGTATTTCAGTAAACCTTCGTTATCTATTTCTTTTTGAGACATCAAGAAGTTGAAGAGAGCCTCATAGTCTTGGGCTGTTTCGATAAACTCAGCAGTTACCTCACGGTCGGTTTCTATTTCGTAAATTCTCAAGTTTTGCAGCCATTGTAGCACTCTAAACTCTTGGTAGTAAGGATTAGATTTGGCACATACTTTTATAGGAGTGTCTTTGCGCTCATTAGTTTCCTTATCTATATACGAACGTTTTTCTAAGGTACAATTGGCAATAGTAGATTTTTTGCTACGCAATGGGCGTTGGTAGAAAATGATATCTTCTACAAACAGATGAAGGAAATCTTTTGATAGTAGATTTTGCTGTTGAGTCTCGTTTTTGCGATATAATTCTCTTATACAGTCCGCCAATAGGGTTTCAGTGAACAATTCTGGTTGAAGAGCTATTTGTTTAGCCAAAATAGCCTTTAGTTCGTCTTTATAGTACTTCCTTTCAATAGTACGAACTAATTTTCCTTTTATTTTCTGATTAGGGTTTTGCAACAAATGGTCGTAGATATAAGCACCTACAGTTTTCCCAGAAAAATCAATATCGTGCTCTGTTTTCTTTTTGAGTAAATTCCAATCATTTTCATCAGGGGCTCTGAAGGAACGTTTTTCTTTCCCTTCTTTGTCTAATTTAATCGTGCCATCGTCATTAAGGTCGGTAGTAACAATGAAATCACGTGTTTTTCCTTTCCAGTCGTCCAATGGAATTTTACTCGTGCGACGGTATATCCAACCATTTTCTAAACGGATTGTATACCAAATCTCTCCTTTTTTATTAGGGGCTTCAGCCTCTACATCTACAACTTTTAAGGAGTGAAAAGCAACTTCCTTGTTAGGGTTTTCTGTTTCTTCCTCCCCTCGCAACTGGTAGTACCCTCTTTTCTGATTGAAATGAAGTATAAGCCAAGCTAATTCTTGTTGGGTAATCTTTTGTGAGAGTGCTTTTTTACGCAGGTAATAAATTGTCCAATCATAAGGGATTTTACTCTCTTCGCCATTAGATTTCTTGTAAAATAACTGAGGTTGGTGTTTTTTGAAATCCTCAATCATCTCTTTGAAACTATTCATAAAGATAAAATTCCCATTGTTATAAGCTATTTTGGGTTCAGCATTATCTATAAATTTACCATATCTTTTGGTAAAGTCTATTTGAGCATCATAGTGAGGAGGTAAAAAACCTAATATGTGAAGTACTCTATGAAGTCGCTCACGGCGAAGTAAATGCCGTTCTCTCAGACGACGTGTACTGCGATAAGTAGTTCTTTCGGCAGTTTGAGAAACTGTATTTCCCCTCTCAAAGTCACCTAATATACCCTGATCCATAGGAATAATCCTACTACCAGTAGCAATAATTCTTCCTTGTTTGTTTTCAAAATCTTGTTGTACAAAAGCCCAACCGATAGAGTTTGAGCCCAAATCTAAGCCTAATATGTGTTTCATTGGTATAATGTTTTTAGAAAGGACAAATGTAATAAAATTTTTTATATAAAAATATTTGCACATTAAAAATATTATACCTACTTTTGCCACAGAATTTGAAAGCAATTCACAATAAGGATGATTCCGTTGTGAAAACATCTAGCGCCTCGACTATCTTCGGGGCTTTTTTTTATTCCTTATTTTTTGTGTCTATAAGAATAGTTACAGGACCGTCATTACACAAGGCTACTTGCATCATCGCCCCAAACTGTCCTGTGGGCACTCGTTTTCCTAACAAACTTTCCACTTGCTTTATAAACGTCTCATAGATAGGAATTGCAACTTCTGGACGTGCTGCCTTTATATAGCTGGGGCGATTGCCTTTTTTAGTAGAGGCGTGCAAGGTGAATTGTGACACAATAAGCACTTCTCCTCCTGCATCTTTTACCGAAAGATTCATCACCCCATTTTCATCGTCAAAAACGCGTAAATTCACTATTTTAGCCGATAACCACACTATATCCTCATTGGTATCGCTATCTTCTATACCTACCAATACTAATAAACCTTTATTGATAGAAGCTACTGTTTGCTTATCTATATCCACTGATGCGTGAGTTACACGCTGAATAACTACTCTCATAAAATATCTTTTTTTATTACTCTCCAAGCCCTCCTGAGTTTCTCTCTCAGATTTGTTAATATGCTGTTTTCTCCTCATCAACGGAAGCATTCCACTTACATCTTCCTTCTTACCTTGCCAAAAAATTCATCATTACATCTTCTTTCCTTCTCCTTAGCTTCACTTTAAATTCGTCTTAGGTTCGTCTTTTCTTCGTTCATTGTTCGTCTTTCCTTCGTTCATTGTTCGTCTTTCCTTCGTTCATTGTTCGTCTTTCCTTCGTTCATCGTTCGTCTTTCCTTCGAATAAACCTCAAATTCCAAATGCCTCTCCTACCCTACAATTTTTTTTATTATTCATTGTCCATTCAAAAAACTTTTAACTCTTAACTACTTATACACCTTTTCCATAACAATCGTACAAGATTCTCCTGCCAATTCTTCTCACCTTTTGCTAATTATCACCTACCCGTGTGCCTCATATTGCCTATCGTGCTACGACATTCTGAGACATAATCTCTCACATACCTACCTCCAAGCATTCACTAACATCTTTTACATCGAAATCACACTATTCTTTGCAAATTAACACATTATCCGATAGTACTTTCACTCTATCACCATACGATTGTATTTCCCTAACAAAGTCTGGTGTGATTTTTAAGCGCAGTTTGAGTACAATTTCATTGTCAGTTTCTCTTACTACCTCTTGCGAAGAATGCAGAGGCATCGCTTTGAGGTATTCCGCCGGATTAGGCATAAAAACTGAATCATTGGGCAATTTTTTAAAGGTAAGCACCACCTCTTCTGCTTGTGCGTGCTCACTATCTACCCACGCCCCAAAACTATCGTCGAAAAAGTGCTCTACGCCCTCCGGTACAGTGTGCTGATATTTAATATCTTTGCTGTCATCTAAATGGGTAATCCTATCCAAGCCAAACACCCGTAGCGCTTTCTTCTCTACATCCCACGCCAACACATACCAACGCCTTTGCGCCTCTTTTAGCAAATAAGGCTCTATCGTACGCACCACCGGTTGTTGGTTTTTATCCCAAAACTTATAATAGTGCAACTTTAGCTGACGATGTTCTTTAATAGCCCTAAGCAAGGGTGAGAGATACTCCGTCCCCGCAGGCAATCGTCTATCAAACTGAATAACTTTAGAAAGATTACCGTAATTTTGCAAAGCTCTGAACACATCAAATGCCTCGAAGAGGTTTTGGGTATAGGAATCATTATCTTCTGTGATTTCGTATGCTTTAAGAGATTTGTTAAACTTAATAATTATATGGTAAACTTCTTTAATAATTTGAATATCACGTTGTAAAGTACGTTTAGCAAGAGGTTGCCCCTCTGTATTCTCTATACTTCTCTCCCAAGCATTCTCTAATTCTTCACTAGTAAAGGGTTTGATACGCAATCGTTCAACAATAAAACGATGCCTTGAAAATATTCTCGATAAACTCATTTTCAATATTTTTTCAACAAAAGTATAAAGTTTTTTCAAAACGACAAGTTGTTGCGCCCTATTATTATATTTTTGCTCCCAAAATAAAAAAAACAAGGCAAAAGGACGTACCTATCATTTTATTTTGTATATTTGCTGGCAGAAACTCATAAAACATATTTTATAGTAAAAACCAGATAAACACAAAATAAACATATTAGTAGCGTTTCGCTTTTATTTTCTAGCTCGAAATACGACCAATTTTTCAATAAGTACAAGAAAGTAAAGACGGAAGCGTTCGCGTATGCGGGCGTTCCTTTTGCTTTGTACTTATGCCTTTGGTCGGGCAACGAGCTAAGTAAAACGGGATGCCCGCAAACTATTTTTGTAAAACATTGGGGAAGCCGAAAACCATTTAGAGTAGGCACTCACTAAAAACTATATTTAATTATGAGTTTAATGGTCACAATGGGAAAAGACCTTATTCGTATCTGTCCCACTAATGCAAAAAAAATTGAACGTTCAAACAACAATGGAGGCACTTGGTACCCTCGTTACACAGCAACCTCCTTTACTTTTCAGGGCTTATTAGTTTCTGGAAATGAACTTTTAGCTCAAACCGACAAAGGTTTGTACTATTCTAATAACAATGGTACCTCTTGGTACAAACGAGGTTAAAAACAACTGAGGAGGTTGCTTTAAGGGTAACCTCCTCTTACCAAACGTTTGCAAAATTAAACCATTCAAACAACAATGAAAATACAAAATAACAACTTAAGAAGCCTCGAATCGCTTTACCCCCCTATAATGGAGCCTAATACTTTCTTTGCTAACAAAAAAGTACAAACTACTTACAAAGAATACGAGGCAGAAAGAAGAAAGTAATGAAGTTCCATACAACGAAAACATTTTTTCTTGCATTGAATATGATTCAGAAGGAAATGAAAAAAATAAACTCATACGCAATTACTCTCCTAATGGAGAATGGAAAACTATTTTCTATCATAATGGAAAGCCCAGCCACATCGTAAGAAAAGAATGTACTATTCTGTAAATAATAACTTTTTAAAACAATAACAATATGAGCAATAAAAATGCTTCTTTTTACATAGAGAATATTCCAGCTAATAAACACCTTGCTAACAAAACTATTGAGATAGTTTATAAAGAGTATGAGGCAGTAACTAATACTGAAGATAATACTGTTGAAATAGGAAAATTTTTAGAAAAGAAGAGAGGTTATGGCACTTACTTTTTTGCAGAATTATTAGATTACTGCCTTCGCATTGCACGTTATGCCCCTAACCCTCCATACGTAAAGAAAATATTTGACAGAAGTTTACGTCATTTTACAACATTCACTCATAAATCAAAAATTGTGTATGATGAAAAAGGACTAATCAAATCTTATCTCTTGGATACTTTCGCCTTCAGAAATATTCTCTTCAATTTTCAATATAACACAAAAGAACAATTAACCCAATGGACGGCAACTATTGAAGATAGTGTAATACACACTCGAAAATTCTTCTACTACGAAAATGGAATGCTTCAGAGAAGAATAAAAGACTGCTGTGGCTATAGCGAAGAATGGAGATATGATAAAAATGGGGAACTTTTGCAATATATCCAGAATTGGGGTAAAGATATTAAAACTATAAATTACGACCCTAATGAAAAAGAAGAAGAATCAGACACCGATGAACTTATTGAGTATGATGAAACAGGTGCTAAAATAGTGTATCACGAAAAAGGCAATAAAGAAGTGATTCATTATGACGAAAATGGTAGAATCGTAGAAATAAAGTTTTTTGAAATCTATTACAAAGATTTTAGAGTTGAAAAAACTATCACCTACAAATTTTTCGACGGAAAAGTAGAGCGTACCACTATCAATGCAGATAGAGAAAAAACAATAATTCTCTTTAAAGATTTTGAACGAAAAAAAATGGAGTTCTATACTACTGATTTAGAAGGAAAAAATAATATTCTCCTCTTTAGAGATGTTAAATACAAAGAAGAACCTGACGATTCCTTAGACTATGATAGATATGATGAGAATGTATTTTCTTGCACCCAATATGACGAAAATGGTAATGAAACAAAAAAATACATTCGTACTTATTTCGAAAATGGTTTATGGGAAACAGTTTATTATGAAAAAGGAGTACCTAAGAGTATTATCAGAAAAGAATATAACATTTTTAAAAACTTAAATTATATGTACACACAAGCATTCAAAGAGGCAGTAGCCTACTGCAAAGCCAACAATCTATTTGTAGGGTATGGCAACCCTAATGGTAAAGTTTTAGTAATCGGCAAAGAAGCCGCACACATTCCCCAAGAAGAGACTATCGAAAATTTAGAAAAGAAGAAAGAAGAACTCTTCCAAAGTAATGTATCTCAATGGGAACACATACTCTCTACCAATGAAGTACCTAATTACGATGGTGAGCGTCCCATCTCTCACGAAAATCCCTTATATGCTTACGGCAATCAGTTTAATAAAAGAGATATAAGGAAAAAAGGAAAACCTTACAATGGTGCTACAAGTAGTACCTATTTAAACTACGAAAAACTCTACGAACAGCTATTTTTACAAGGTGAAAAACTTGAAAGAATCAACTTTCAAAAAGAGTTTTTCACCACCGAGTTCAGCGACTATCCTACTAAAGAAAGCTACAAAAATGAAGATATAGAAGTCCTTAGAAAACAGTCTATAGAAGAGCGTAAACCTCTCTTTGCAATGCCTTTTTTCAAAGAGTTCCCTATTGTAATTGTAGCAGCCAATGATTATCCAAGACGTTACCAAATTGACTTAGAACAAACATTTAATGTAAAATGGGAGGGAAAAACAACAGAAGTAGGTAATAAAAATTGGTATAACTTACATTTTAGTAAGGATAACAAACGTATTCTTATCCACACCCGACAATTAAGCAATGGAGTTAGCAATGAACTTATTACTGCTATTGCGAATGAGGCTAAGAAGTTTTTAAAGTAGAAATTTTATTAACAACAAAAAAAGAGCAATTCTTTATCAGAATTGCTCTTTATAAGAAGGCGGCGACATACTCTCCCACAACAAGTGTAGTACCATCTGCGCTAAAAGGTTTAACTGCTCTGTTCGGAATGGTAAGAGGTGAGACCTTTGACTATAACCACCTTAAACTTTTTAGGTAAGAGGTAAGAGGTAAAAGATAAAAGCTTGTTAAAACTCCTTTTTGTATCTTATCCTAAAATACCAATTCCTAATCATATTTTTAACATATAGGGATAAAAAACATATTTTCTCAATTGACAATTGATAATTAATAATTAACAATTGTTGTGATGCTAACGCTCTTTAAAAGAATCTCTACGCGCGAAAAGTCTACGGGTGATTAGTATTACTCGGCTATGATGTTACCACCGTTACACCTGTAACCTATCAACGTGGTCATCTCCCACGACCCTTAAAAGAAATCTCATCTTGTGGCGGGTTTCGTACTTATATGCTTTCAGCACTTATCCCATCCGCACTTAGCTACTCTGCTATGCCCTTGGCAAGACAACAGATACACCAGCGGTGCGTCCAACTCGGTCCTCTCGTACTAGAGTCAGATCCACGCAAATTTCTAACGCCCACAGTAGATAGAGACCGAACTGTCTCACGACGTTCTGAACCCAGCTCGCGTGCCACTTT
>ERZ772766.1429-NODE-1429-length-12813-cov-2.537075_pt1 | contig 12813 bp, 7 predicted proteins | sample MGYA00511379_ERZ772766 | MGnify/ENA primary metagenome ERZ772766 (study PRJEB29015, sample SAMEA2737895) | human oral metagenome | biome: human oral; feature: human-associated habitat; material: dental | place: China | collected 2116 ...
TCGCGATGATGCCTTTCCATGGGTGGATGGGGGTGAGCTCGCGGCCTCCGGGCATTCCGGAGGTGAAGGCCGTCACCAAACGCTGACGGTTGAAACGCTGCCCGTCGAGGATGTCTTTCGTCGATGCCACGTCACCACAACCTTAGAGCTAGAACTGCGGCGGGAATGAGGACGATTCCCGCAATCGTCTCGGACATGTCGGCCGTCTGGCGCAGCCACTGCGGGGGTCTTTCCTATGACCAGGCCGTAGGCGATGAGGATGGAGGCCACGACGGCCAGGACGATGACGAGGCCGAGCCACCACTGCGAGTGGAGCATCATCACCGAGGAGCATCCGATGGCGAAGACGAGGACGGCGATGACGTACTCGGACATGACGTCCATCTTCGCGTACTGCACTCGCGATCCGACCGTCAGGATGATCAGGATTCCGGCGATGACGACGACGCCCCATTTGCCGCTGGCGACCGTGAACGGGGTGAGGACGGCCAGAGCGAAGCCCGCTCCGCATCGCGCCGCGAACATCGCCCGGCGGCCGCGGAGGTAGCGGTCTTTGATCACGCGCGGGTTGATCGGCCTGGCTTCGCGCCTGGCGCCCGGATTGGCAGCCGGGCCTCCGCCGCCCGAAGCCAGAAGCGGGTCAGCCTGGTCGAGCCTGCTCAGACGCATCGACAACCCGGGAAGAATGAGCAGGAAGATGCCGAGGAGGCTCGTGGCGACGACGGCGACGCGCTCATGCGAATCGGCGAGCGCCATGTTGACCCCTCCGACGGCGCCCAGCGAGATGCCTGCGACCGCGGGGGCGAACATGATCTCCTTCCATTCGCTCAGCAGCGGCATCGTCAGCATGGCGGCGATCGAGCAGCAGAATCCGCCCAGCGCCATGTCGAGGCCGAAAGTGACGGGTGGATTGGGCACGCTGAAGCCGCACGCCCCGACGATCACCGAGGAGACGAGGGCGAGCGCCGCGGCGTGGGTGTGCCGCTCGCCGCGCTGAAGCGCCCAGATGACGCCGATCAGCAAGACGGCCATGCCGCCCAGGATGATCGGTATGGAGATTCCCGCCAGGGGCCGCGCCATGCACAGGAGGATCGCCGAGGCGACAAGAAGCGTTATGGCCGCTCCGGTTGCCACCCCGGCGGCGTCGGCGTCCGTCCACGGCCTGTTGGTTTCGTTGACGACGTCGGCGACCGCCTCGATCGGATCGTCGTACTTCTTCTCGATCTCCTTCACCCTGGGCGAGAGCATGAGGAGCGTGCCGTCGTTGATTCCCTGGGCCTTCAACGTGAGGGACTGATCCACGACCTGCCCGTTGGGGGTGGTGAGGATGAATCCTCGCGAGACCATTCGGGGAGTCACCGAGACGAAGCGACGGACGACGCTCGGAATGAGCTCGACCACCGGCATGTTGGAGGGCAAAAGGATGTCCGCCCGCTTCTCCTCGTGTATGAGGGTCGCTCGAATGAAGTTTTCTTTTCTCTCAGGCATCGCTCACTCGATTCGTGACGGCGGATGGGTGGATCATGAAGTTCCCCCTGTTCGAACAAGGGTGATGAGGCCCGTTCCCGCCAGGGCGAGGGGCAGGGCCCATGCGCAGGCGAGGCTTTGGACGATATCGGCTATGCGGGTGAAGGAAAGGGGCCTCCAGCCGCGGGAAATGGGAATGCTCACAAGGAGAATCGTGAAGGCGACGCACGTGAGGACGACGACGGGGGGCACCGGCTCCTTTATGAACCCCCGAGCGCCGGCGAACGCCGCGCCGCAGAGGGCCATCGCCGCGACTGTTGCCCTCGGGATGACGCGAACGTATATCGCGGCCGCCGTCCGCGGCACGAGGAGGAAGGCCAGGGCGACGAAGGCGATCGAGACCCCCGCCACGACGCCCTGCCACCCTCCGCGCAGGGCGGCGCGGGTCATCGTCGGCAGCATGACGAGGGCGGCCGAGCAGAGAATGGCCGTCCACAGGCGGTTGCGGGCTGTGCCGGCCGCGATGAGGTCGGCGGTCTCCTGCGGCGTGATCATGTCGAGCTTCTTTGGCTCGGCGTGCCTGACGGAACGGGCCTCGCGCACGATGGTCGCCTCGTCAATGAGCCTTTCGGCGGGAATGCTTATCGAGAACCCGGGAAGCGCCTGTATGAGCGGCGCGGACAGGCCGAACAAACCGGCGAGCAGCAGTTCGATCTTGACGCCGAGAATGAGGAACGCGAGGCCGCCCAGGGAGACGATGAGGCCGAGCGCCGCGCAGTCTCCCGCCACCCGGGCGGTTGCGACGTCGTTGCGTCCGCGCCATGCCCACCGCATCGCCGCGAGGATTCCGGCGGCCGCGAAGGCGCTGACAAGCGCCTGATACTTGGCGTCGTCGGGATTAGACGCCGTCGCCAGGAAACCCGCCGTCATGCCGCAGGTGACGGCGGCGAGGGTTTCGGAGACGGGATGCCCCATGTTGGGGCGCAGCGAGTAGAGCAGTCCGAGGAGAAGCATCGTTCCGGCCGCCGTCAGCGCCTGCCATTCCGGGACGAGCGGGCTCCTGAGGAAGACGAGGAGCGACAGGACCACGGAGATGAGCATTCCCACAATCGAGACGGCGGGGGAGAAGGCGGCTTCGGGCGAGGCGGCGTTCGGCTTGTAGTCCTCGAGGGTCACTTGGAAGTCAGGCCCGGGCGGTTGGAGCATGACGAGCGCCCCGTTGCGGATCTCCCGGCCCACCACCAAGGCGCCGGGAAGCTTGTCGCCGGCGACTGTGCAGGGCACGAGGTCCGGCGGCACCCTGCGGATCTTGAGGATCTGCGCTAGCGTCAAGCCCGCCGGCGCGACGACGTCGTGGCTCTCCCCCTGCACCACGAGGGTGAGGTATGAAACAGACGCTGAAGTGGCGGCCATGCTTCCCCTTGGTCGAAAGCTGCGTGTGTACGTTCTCGTCCACAATAGCGCGCTGCGTGGGCCCGCGCTCGGTGGAGTACTCCCCGTAAACTTACAGCAAATCTCACTAACCGCGCAGTTTCGGTGAATAGGGGCATGAATTCCGAGGAAAGCGAGGATGGACACGCTCGAGCGAATCCGTTTTGCTCAGTATGATCCATAGAGGGGCCCGCGCCGCGGTCCGCAGGCCGGCCCGCTTCGCCATATCCATGAGGGAAGAGAACGAATCTGGAGGACAGCACGTGGCAACGACGAAACGTCAGGCGCCGAAAGCGCCGCCGCAGGAGGTCGTCGAGCTCAAGGCTCCGCCTGAGATTCAGCGGTCGGAAGGCTTGACCGGCGCTTTGGCCATGATCCTTCCCATGTTCGGGTCGATGGGCATGATGGTGGTCATGGCGATGTCCGGCAATCGCTCGCCGAGGATGATCCTGATGTCCGGCCTCTTCGTCGTGGCGATGCTCTGTGTGGCCTTTCTGAACATCTACCGCAACCGCGTCCAGTTCAGGAACTCCGTCACGGGAAGCAGGCGCGAATACCTCGCCTACCTGGCCAAAACGAGGCAGAACGCCCGCAAGGCCGAGGACATGCAGAGAGAGTTCGCCCAGTGGTTTTTGCCTCACCCGGGCGACCTTCCCGTGATCCTCGAGGAGGGCACGCGAGTGGGCGAGCGCGAGCCGGCCGACGAGGAGTTCCTCCTGTCGCGAGTCGGAGCGGCGAACCAGCCCTTCACTTTGGATTACACGAAGGCCGAGGCGTCGGCCGTGGCCGAGGCCGACCCCGTCGCCGAGTCCGCCCTGGTCCAGTTTGAGGGGCTTTACAAGGGGCTCGACGAACTGCCGCTGGGCGTCAACCTCTCGACGATCGCCCGTCTGCAGATCATCGGCAACTCGCCGGCCAAGGCCCGGGCCGTGGCGCGTTCGGTGCTCGTTCAGATCGCAACCTTCACCAAGGCCTCCGACGTCCGCATCGCCGTGCTCACCAGCACGGACCACTGGGACGAGTGGGACTGGATCAAATGGCTTCCCCACGCCGGCTCCGACAGGATCTTCGACTCCATCGGCCCGGCCCGCATGATCGACGTCGATCCGACCAACATCATGGACCTTCTGCCCGACGGCATCGCCGACCGCCCCCGCTTCGTCTCCGATCAGAACGGAACCGAGCTTCCCCACCTCGTGATCGTCAACGACGGCGTCACCATCCCGCCCGACCATCCCATCATCACCGAAGACGGAGTTTTGGGCGTGACCGTCGTGGAGATTCCCGCCAACTGGGAGTCGCTGACGGACGCGAACACAGTGCGCGTCCAGCTGGGGGAGGGCGATAACCTCGAGCTTTTGCAGATCGGCTTCGAGCCGGTCAGCGGCCGGTCGCACGGACTTTCCGTGGTTCAGGCCGAGGCCGCCGCCAGGCGCCTGGCCACGCAGGCTCTCATACAGACCGACGCCGCGGCGTCGGGCGCAGCCGTCGACGCCCCCGGGGAGGCTTCCGCGGAGCTTGTGGACCTCCTGGGACTGGGCGACGTCCGCGACCTCGACACCGACATCGCCTGGAGGCCCCGCCTGGAGCGCGACCGCCTGCGCGTGCCCATCGGCCTGACCCCCGAGCACAAAACGGTCTACCTGGACATCAAGGAGTCGGCGCTCAACGGAATGGGCCCGCACGGCCTCATCATCGGCGCGACGGGCTCCGGAAAGTCCGAGGTGCTGCGAACCCTCGTTTTGGCGCTGGCCATGGCCCATTCCTCCGAAGAGCTCAACTTCGTGCTCATCGACTTCAAAGGCGGCGCGACCTTCGCGGGCATGGCGAAGATGCCCCACGTCTCGGCGATCATCACCAACCTCGGCGAGGACCTCACGCTGGTCGACCGCATGGAGGACGCCCTGCGCGGCGAGATGAATCGGCGCCAGGAGCTCCTGCGCGCAGCCGGAAATTTCAAGAACATCCACGATTACGAGCGCGCCCGCAAGAACGGCCGCACCGAGCTCGTCCCGCTTCCCGCGCTCCTCGTGGTGGCCGACGAGTTCTCCGAGCTCCTGGCAGAAAAGCCGGACTTCGTCGACATGTTCAATCAGATCGGCCGCCTCGGCCGATCCCTGGGCGTCCACCTCCTGCTTTCTTCGCAGAGACTCGAAGAGGGCCGTTTGCGCGGACTGCAAGAGCACCTGTCCTACCGCATCGGCCTGCGCACATTCTCCGCGCAGGAGTCGCGCGGCGTCATCGGCGGCTCCGAGGCCTACGAGCTCCCCGCCATCCCCGGCGTCGGATACCTCAAGCCCGACGCCAGCAGCGGGCTCATCAGATTCCGCTCCTCCTACGTTTCCGGGCCTCCGCCCAAGCGGGCGGAGCTGAGCGCCGCCCTCGGATCCGGCGAGGTTCAAGATGTGGAGATCCTCGACTTCACCGCCAAGCCTCTGCGCCTGGAGACCGAGCAGGTCGAGGAGATCGAAGAGGATTCTGGGCCGGAGGAGGACGAGCTCGGCGACTCCGGCATCCCCGGGGTGCCGAACACCACCTTCGACATCGCCGTCGCCCGGATGGCAGGCAAGGGGCCGGACGCCCATCAGGTGTGGCTGCCGCCGCTCAACGTCCCGGCCACGCTCGACAGCCTCATGCCGGATCTCCGCGTCTCGCCCGTCCTCGGCCTGCATTCGCCGAAGTGGCGCGGCGCCGGCCAGTTCACGATCCCGGTGGGCGACGTCGACCGCCCGCTCGAACAGCGCAGGGACATCCTCACCCTCGACCTCTCCGGCGCGGGAGGCCACCTTGCGATCATCGGAGGCCCACAGTCCGGAAAGTCGACCTTCGCGCGGACCGTCGTCGGCGCGCTGGCGCTGACCCATACGCCGATAGAGATCCAGGTCTACGCAATGGACTTCGGCGGCGGAACGTTCGCCGGAATGAGGGACCTTGCCCATATGTCCGGCGTCGCCCTTCGAAGCGACGAAACCCGCGTCCGCCGCATGTTCGCTGAGATCAAGTCGATCGTCGATGACCGCGAGCGGTACTTCGCCGCCCAGGGAATCGAATCGATGGCGGCTTACAGGCGCATGCGCGCCGAGGGGAAGGCCGACGACGGATACGGCGACATTTTCCTGGTGGTCGACGGCTGGCAGGCGCTGCGGTCCGATTTCGACGAGCTCGAGATGCGCCTGCAGGACCTCATCCCCCGCGGCCTGAACTTCGGAATGCACGTCATCGCCACGGCGCTGCGGTGGATGAACTTCCGCACGGCCGTCAAAGACATGTTCGGCTCGCGAATCGAGCTGCGTTTGGGCGACGCCCTCGATTCGGAGATCGACAGGAAGCTCTCTCGGAACGTGCCCACCGGCGCTCCCGGGCGCGGCCTTGAGCCGTCCAAACACCATATTCTGGGCGCGCTTCCCCGAGTGGACGCCGATCACAACCCCGAGAGTCTCTCCGAAGGCGTCACCGACCTCGTCGAAAACGTCAACAAACTGTGGACCGGCCCGCGGGGTCCGAAGCTGCGCGTGCTGCCGGACAAGGTTTCCATCGAGCAGGTCCGCCGCAGGGTCAGCAAGGACGATCGCAGGGTCCTTCTGGGGCTCGGCGAATCCCGCCTGGAGCCCTTCGGAATCGACTTCGACGCCAATTCCCACTTCTTCTTCTTCGGAGACCAGAAGTCCGGGAAAACCGCGACTTTGCGGCTCATTTGCTCGGAAATCGCCCGTTTGTACACGCCGCAGCAGGCGCAGATCTTCGCTGTGGACTACCGAGGCTCGCTCCTCGGCGAGCTGCCCGAAGGCTACGTCGGCCGCCACCTGCGCAACGCGGCCGAGGCGACAGAGCAGCTCAACGGCCTGGCGCAGTTCCTCGCAACGCGCGTTCCCGGCTCGGACGTCACCGCCAAGCAGCTGCGCGAGCGCAGCTGGTGGAAGGGCCCTGAGGCGTGGGTCGTCGTCGACGATTACGACCTCGTCGACAATTCCCAGGGCAACCCGGTCAGGGCACTCGTCCCGATGATGGCGCAGGCGCGCGACGTCGGCTTGCACATCATCGTCGCCCGCCGCATGGGAGGCGCGAGCAGGGCCATGTACGGCTCTCCCGTCATTCAGGCGATGAACGATCTCGCCTCGCCTGCCATGCTCCTGCCCGGCAACCCCGAGGAGGGCGCCGTCCTCGGCCGGATCCGGCCCCAGGAGGGCATGCCCGGCCGCGGCCAGTTCCGTTCGCGCGAAGTCAATCGCGAGCTGATCCAGGTGGCGTGGCTCGACTCGGCCGTCTCCTTCGACTAGAGGACGCCTCTTTCGGTTAAAAGCCTCTTCGGGCTGAAAAGACGGTCTCTTTCCATTGAAGAGCCCGACGATCGGACGCAGCGAGCGCAAGGCTCGTCACCGCTTCATCGCTGGCAGCTCGGGCACCAGAAGAGGCGGCGTCCGGCCATTTCTTTCTCCGCCACAGGCGTGCCGCATCTCAGGCACGGCCTTCCCGTGCGGTGGTAGACCGCGAAACGCTGGGCCTCCGGGTCTTCGCCGTCGGCGCCATCTGCTGCGTCCGGATTTCTCACGTCGGAAGCCTCGGCCGGTTCGGGCCTCAGGCTTTCCGGGACCGTGCGTATGACGCCGTCGGGAACGTCGGCTTGCATCGTCTCAACGAGGTCGTCCCACAGGGCCTTCAGGCGTTCGGCCGAAACCTTGTTGCCGGGCCGCAGAGGCGAGATTCCGACGCGGAAAAGGCAGTCTGCGCGGTAGATGTTTCCCGGTCCGGCGGCGATCGACTGGTCGAGAACCAGCTGGCCCACCGGCGACCGCCTCCGCCGAACCGCCTCGACGAAGCGCTCGCGGTCTCCGGGCTCGTTGCGAACTGGGTCGGGGCCGAGCTTGGAGACGGCGGCCCGCACGCCCGGCCCGTCCAGGATCTCGCATCGGGAGGGTCCCGTGAGATCGGCCGTAAACCCGTTGGCAGCGAGCCGCAGCCGCACCGTGCTGCCCGCGCCGACGTTGACCGCGTTGTGGTTGCCGCTGCGGACGCCGGCGCCGACGATCGCGTCCGAGCCCTCGCCCGTGAAGTGCCACCTGCCGTACAGGCCCAGATGAATGTGAAGCCACAGGGGCCCGTCGTCGCCCAGGGACGTGCCGCCCAGGGGAGTCTCGGCGAGGGGCGCCGCGCTCAGGGCCATCGCATTTCTCGCGTTTAGAGACGCGCTGTTTGGCGCTTCCTCGCCCGGGGAGGAGCTGCCCGCAGACATGCCGCTCGAAGGCCCGCCGTCGGTGCGGGCGGTGGAGCGGCCGTCAGCGAACGGCATGAAAAAGTGCTTGCCCCACGCTTCTGCCCGTCCGGCCGTGAGCCCGTCCAGGCGGTGTGCGCCGTCGGAAAAGCGCCCTTGCGGGGAGGAGGCGACGACGTCGGCGCCCTCGAACCTCTCGTTTATCAGGCGCGCGATGCGGTGAATTGCTTGACCTTCCGGCATGGCCTCCCTTTCTTGCTGTTCGTGCACGTCTCGGCGTGTGCTTCGTGCCGTTCGCGGGCGCGTCCCCGGCGTGCGCGCGTCTTGTTGTTCGCAGCGTCTATCCCGGCGTACGCGCGCGGGACCCCGCCGAATTCGGCGGCAGCGGCTCCGTGCTCAGCGGCTCCGCCGGTCGCGCTCCGCAAGGTCGCGCCTCGCACAGACGCGGCTCCGCCGCCTCAGGCACAGGAAACTGCGGATTTCGACGTCGGCGATCATCCTACCCGCGATCGCCGAGGAGACGCCGATTCGCCTCATCCGGCGCTTTCCCTGCCTCTCCCAGCCCTTCCGCGAGGAGCGTTCGACGGGAAGGTTCCACATTGTGTCAGCGGCGACATGCCTGCCCGAGAGATGGGTAGAGTCCGTTGGTGTAAGCAAATACTCAAAACGGTAGATCATTCGATAGGAGATGTGATTGCAATGGCACACCGTTTTCCAGGCCGGCGCCTTCTCGCCATGCGCGGCGTGGCTCTGATCGCCGCCGCGGGTCTGTCCCTCGCCGCGCTGGGGGCGTGCTCGGACGGAGGCGAATCCGGCAAGGAAGCTTCTGGCGGCAACGCCTCGCATGCCGTCAAGGATCCTTCTGGGAACAAATCCTCGGCCAGGGGCGGGCCTTCGGCGAGCGATGCAACGGCTTCGGGTTCGCCGTCGGCAAGCCTCCCGTCGCAGCGCTTCAAGGGCAAAGTCGACGTCAAGGAAGTTCCTTTCTGGAAGTTCCCCACGAAAATGAAAAACTGGAAAGTCGACTTTGTGGAAAAGGACGGCAAGTTCCTTTCGAGGAGTCAGAAGGGCTGCTATCTTGCCGCCGAGCAACAGTATGTCAGCGGAGCCCAGGGAGGGGACCAGAAGGTCACACAGGAGCTGGCGAACCGGCTTCTCGGTCAGCTGCAACAGAGCATGTCTGATTTCCGATCTGAGCCTTCCGGCAGAACGAAAGTGCACGGCGAGGGAGGGAAGGACGTCGACGGCGTGGCGAGTATGGTGACCTACACCGGAAAGGACGGGAATAACTACCGCGGCTGGTACTGGTTCCGTACTTTCACGGCGACCCCGCCGGCCATCCTCGTGCGGGTCAACTACACGTGTCCGGCATCGGCGTATTCGGAGTCGGAGCTGACGAAGATCGTCGAGAAGAGCGACTTGTCGATCGGAGGCGACTTTACGGGCGAGCTCGGAAACTAGTCGCCTCCGACGCCGGATCGGCGGCCGGCGCGTGCGTTGGACCGCCGACAAGGCAGCGAGGGACCGCCCTCGTCCGTGAGCCGTCATTATGCAAATAAACTTGAGTGGAATAGACTCAATCTCAGTGGCGTTGTCCTTTATAGACACAGTCTTCTATAGACATCAATGCCGTCCCTCAAGGACGCAAAGGAAAGTGAAAGGCTTATGGACAAACTGACAACCAAATCGCAGGAGGCGCTCGCCGAGGCCATTCGGCTTGCAACCGACGCGGGCAACCCGCAGGTCGAGCCCCTCCACCTGCTCGCCGCGCTCCTCGCCCAGCAGGGCGGGGTGGCCGTGGCGCTTCTCGACGCCGTCGGCGTCAACCGCGGAGAGGTCGAATCTCGCGTGAACGCCGCGCTCGCGGCGCTGCCGGCCTCCGAGGGCTCCTCCGTGCAGCAGCCGGGGGCCTCTCGCGCGCTCTCCCGCGTCATCAGCGACGCCGGCAAGGAGGCAACCGCCCTGGGCGACGCCTACATTTCGACCGAGCACCTGCTCATTGCCGTCGCGGCCTCGCAGAGCCAGGCGGGGGAGATCTTGCAGTCGGCGGGCGCGGGCCGAGAGCAGCTCTCCGCGGTCCTGCCGAATGTGCGCGGCAGCGCCAAGGTGACGAGCCCCGACCCCGAGGGAACGTTCCAGGCTCTCGAAAAGTACGGGGCGGATCTGACGGCGGCGGCCCGCGAGGGCAAGATGGACCCGGTGATCGGCCGCGACTCGGAGATTCGCCGCGTCGTCCAGGTGCTCTCGCGGCGCACGAAGAACAATCCGGTGCTCATCGGCGAACCCGGCGTGGGCAAGACGGCCGTGGTGGAGGGCCTGGCCCAGCGCATTGTCGACGGCGACGTGCCGGAGTCCCTGCGCGGCTCATCCAGCTCGACGTCGCCTCGATGGTGGCGGGCGCGAAGTACCGCGGCGAGTTCGAGGAGCGTTTCAAGGCGGTTCTCCAGGAGATCAAGGATTCGGCCGGTGAGATCGTGACGTTCATCGACGAGATCCACACGATCGTCGGCGCGGGCGGCGGCTCCGAGGGCGCGATGGACGCGGGCAACATGCTCAAGCCGATGCTCGCGCGCGGCGAGCTGCGGCTCATCGGCGCCACCACGTTGGACGAGTACCGCGAGGGCATCGAGAAGGACCCGGCCCTCGAGCGGCGCTTCCAGCAGGTGTACGTGGGCGAGCCCTCGGTGGAGGACACGGTGGCGATCCTGCGCGGAATCGCGCCGAAGTACGAGGCGCACCACAAGGTGACGATCTCCGACGGCGCGCTCGTCGCCGCCGCGACGCTTTCGAACCGCTACATTCCGGGGCGCCAGCTTCCGGACAAGGCCATCGACCTCGTAGACGAGGCCGCCTCGCGCCTGCGCATGGAGCTCGATTCCTCGCCCGAGGAGATCGACGCCCTTCAGCGGCAGGTGGACCGCCTCAAGATGGAGGAGGCCTACCTGGTTGAGACGGAGACGAAGGACGACGCCGCAGCCGCTGACCGGCTGGAGAAGCTGCGGGCCGAGCTTGCGGACAAGTCCGAGGAGCTCGCCGCTCTCAACGCGCGGTGGGAGTCCGAGAAGGCGGGGCGTAACCGCGTCGGCGAGCTGAGGGTCAGGCTCGACGAACTGCGCACCGACCTCGAGCGGGCCGTCCGCGAGGGCCGCTACGAGGAGGCTGGGCGTCTCCAGAACGGCGAGATCCCGACGATCGAGGCGGAGATCGCGCAGGCCGAGGCGGCTGAGGCCGCTGAGGCGGACGCCGACACGGAGCCGATGATCGCCGAGCGCGTGGACGCCGACGAGATCGCCGAAGTCGTCTCCTCGTGGACGGGAGTGCCCGTCGGGCGCCTGCTCCAGGGCGAGACGGAGAAACTCTTGAAGATGGAGGAGGTCATCGGCAAGCGGCTCATCGGCCAGACAGCCGCCGTGGTCGCCGTAGCCGATGCGGTGCGCCGCTCGCGGGCGGGCATCTCCGATCCCAACCGCCCGCTCGGCTCCTTCCTGTTCCTCGGGCCCACGGGCGTGGGCAAGACGGAGCTGGCGAAGTCGTTGGCGGAGTTCATGTTCGACGACGACCGCGCGATCGTGCGCATCGACATGTCGGAGTATTCGGAGAAGCATTCCGTCTCGCGTCTGGTGGGCGCCCCTCCGGGATACGTGGGCTACGAGGAGGGCGGCCAGCTGACGGAGGCCGTGCGGCGCCGCCCGTATTCGGTGATTCTGCTGGACGAGGTCGAGAAGGCGAACCCGGACGTTTTCGACATTCTGCTGCAGGTGCTCGACGACGGCCGCCTGACCGACGGCCAGGGGCGCACGGTGGATTTCAAGAACACGATCTTGATTCTGACCTCGAACCTGGGCTCGCAGGCGCTCATGGATCCGACACTCGACGAAAGCCAGAAGCACGAGGCGGTTATGGCGTCGGTGCGGAAGGCGTTCAAGCCGGAGTTCATCAACCGGCTCGACGACGTCATCGTGTTCGACCCGCTGAGCCTGGAGGAGCTGGGCAAGATCGTGGATCTGCAGGTGGAGCAGGTGGCGCGGCGCCTGAAGTCGCGGCGGATAACGCTGGACGTGACCGATGCGGCCAGGGAGTTCCTCGCGATGGACGGGTACGACCCTGCCTATGGCGCGCGCCCGCTGCGGCGGCTCATTCAGCGCGAGATTGGCGACAAGCTGGCGCGGATGCTGCTCTCGGGCGAGGCGACCGACGGCGCGACGGTCACGGTGGACACCGACCCGTCCGACTCGACGCCGGGCCTCAAGCTGACCGCGCGGGAGTAGGGCTGCGGCTGGTGGCTGGTGGGGCGCGCCTAAAGGCGCGCCCCCTGTCTATATTCTGGCGGTTGAACCCAAACCCGCTCTTGCGGGGCAGAGTCTTAAATCGCGCTGGTCGGCCTTGAGATCTATGGGCAACCCGCTCTTGTGGCGGGGCTGCCCCGGCTGGTGCCCGGTGTGAAGCCTGGTAGCAACTTAGCGGTACATGAGTGCCGCTGTGGCTGATGGCTGGTGGGGGCGCGCCTGAAGGCGCGCCCCCACTCTCTGTACTACTTTCGCTCTGCGATCCTCTGTTAACTTCTTGCTCTGCGATCCTTGCTAATTCTCGGGAGGAGGCGCGGACTCTGCCTTGCCGTCCGCTTGAGGTGACGATGCTTGCTGCGTCTTTCCTGCGGCAGCGAGGTTGCTACGCGCAGCGAGTGTGTGGGGGTGGTCGGGGCCGAA
>ERZ772766.1433-NODE-1433-length-12790-cov-6.063604_pt1 | contig 12790 bp, 9 predicted proteins | sample MGYA00511379_ERZ772766 | MGnify/ENA primary metagenome ERZ772766 (study PRJEB29015, sample SAMEA2737895) | human oral metagenome | biome: human oral; feature: human-associated habitat; material: dental | place: China | collected 2116 ...
GCTCAAAGTACTCCTCCGGCACCACCCGACCCACACCCAAAGGAGGCATCGGATCAACCGACTCAAACATGTCCTCCCGGATACGCTCCTCAATCCAGTCCGGACCCCACTCAAGATTCTCAGCTCTAGCAAAACCCATGACCTACATCCTTTCCCTAGTCAGCAAACCGTCCACAACACTCACCACAACCCGTTCTCCACAGCCACCACCGCTCACAAACCACTCCCAACACCACCAGGACCACCAGAGTCGCCGAGAATGTCAACGTCGCGCGCACCCGGAGCACCAGGCCTACCCTGGATACCAGAACCATCAGAACCACCCTGACCACCAGGAACATCCTGGCTGTCGGGGTCGCCGGGAGTGTCGGGGGTGCTCTCGTCTGAGGCACCAGGACCACCCCGACCATCGGAGGCGCCTGTGCTGTTGGGTATGGCGCCTTGGTCGATGAGGAACTGGGTGGCGGCCCCGCCCCAGGCAGCCATGAGATCGACCCCTAGGTACCTGGGGGTGGACTGCGCCAGCCCCACCAGGTAGGGCACAGCCTTCTGCACACTCAACCGATCGGCGCTGATCTGGCCACCAAAGCTCAACGGCGGCACAAACCCCAGCACCTCGTCAGCCCCAGGCACCCCCAGACGCTCAATCCCCTCCACAGCCAAAGGCCGACCCGTCACCTCATCGTCATACAGGTCGCCACGCGGGCTAGTGAACTCAATGCAGCCGCTGCGCTCCCTGACCACCGGATCCGTCATGTTCTCCGCCTCATTGGAGTTCGGCCTGATGGTTCCGTCGATGACGTCGATAGTCACTGCCGGGCCGGAGATCTCCCCCCACAGGAGCATCCGCCCCAGGGCTGTGCGTGTCACGCAGTGCCAGCGCTGAGGCGGGAAGGGCAGCTCGATCCCCTCCAGCCAGGCATCCACCACCGGAGCCCACTCAACCGGATCCGTGATCCACGAGCGTCCCTGCCCAAAACCATCAAACCCGAAACGCCTCCAGATATACAGAACCGACTCAGGAAACACACCCCCAAACCGCTCAAAGTACTCCTCCGGCACCACCCGACCCACACCCAAAGGAGGCATCGGATCCACCGACTCAATCATGTCGTCCCGGATACGCTCCTCAATCCACTCCGGACCCCACTCAAGATCCTCATCCCTCACAAAACCCATAACCTACAACCTCTCCCCTGCCAGTAAACCGTCCACGACGACCGTCACAGTCCACGCGCTACAGCGGCTGCCGCATGAACCCAAGCTTCCCTTGTATTAGAGGCAAGTTCCGTTGATCGCAACCACTGCTCCCGCATACCTGTGTCATATGGGATTGTTACTACTTCCCGCGCACGAGCAGAGAACCCCTCCACCAAGCTATCCGGCTTCGCCTCACTCTTGTCTGCCTGCGACACGACGACTACCGCATTACGGGACAACTCAGCGCCGCGTTGGCTACGCGCAGCAAGACCATCCAAAAGGAGCCGCCCAGCTTCTGCGTGATCCGACCGAGTTGTTGTAGCAATGACAATCTGATCCGCATGACCGACGATACGTAGCCACAGGTCATCACCCTCATCATTCCCTGTATCCCAGACAATCAAGCGGTAATACTTCTTCAACACCTCCTGCACGCCATCAAGCTCCTGCGGAGTCAGTTTTTGTTGCGTCGAGAGAAGGAGAGGATTGGACCTCAGAACATCAAAATGATCAATGCTCTGATGATGAGTAAATGCGGAAACATCACCATAATGAGCCGACGGCGCCAGCAACCTGTCGATAGAAGGCACCAAGTCCAGCACCGTAGATTGGTGGGGGCCCTGCTCCGTCCGCCATCCCAGAGTACCTCGAGTGACGTTACCGTCCGCCACAACGACACCCCCTGCCCCGTAGCGCGCAAAACAACTTGCGAGAAGGATCGCAGTCGGTGTTTTACAGGCACCTCCCTTGCCATTAAGGACGGCAACCGTTCGCGTACCCAACCAACGCTGAGATATGAGTTGCTCATCCTGCCACCGGCGGCGGTCAGCGGCACTCGCTGACACCTTCAGTCCGAACTTCCTCGCCACACCACGCCAGCCAGACAATCGAGGACCGTCCGTAGAGTTCGGAGCTAAAAACGACGATGCTTCCCCGCCCACCGAGCTCCCATCAGCGTAACCCACCTGAGTAGGCTGAACATCGGGAACCTGCGGTGGCATCGAAGAGAAGCTCTGCAGTCCATGCTCACCTGACATTGCATTAGCATTTCCGGGAACAGTGGAGCCGTATTCAGGGCTATCGCCTGCACCGTGAGACGGAACAAACGGAGAACCCACCATAACATCAGAATGGTCGGCCCCATAGGTAGGGGACACCATAGAAGGACCACCAACACCTCCAGGCTCATAATCACCAGTAGGCGCTGGCGAATATTGCTCGCCAAGCCGAGTTGACATTGCACTACTGTTGAACTCGTCCCCACGAACCTCAGGCACAGTCACCGGAGTCTCAGGAATCAGCGAATCCGCCGAGAATGAACTCACGCCCTCCGGCTCAGCAGACCCCACGTCAGCGCCGGAGAGTTCTGCGTGTAAGCCCGAAAAGGAATGGGATGGTTCATCAACGTCATCACGTGTGACAGATGTATCTGGTGTATCTGGGAAACTACTCTGTACATCAGAGGCGTCCGCGGTTTGCTCTTCCATTCCCGGTGAACCAAATACTGAAAGGTCCATCCGGAATGCAGAACCTGGAAGAACTTCTTCCACATTGCCAGTATCGTCCTCACGGTCAGATGCCACAGTGACGGGGTCAATTTCAGAATCATCATTCTTGATGCCATCGACACCGATTAGGGAAGAGTAGTCGATAATGCTAGGCGACGTTGGCTCGGGTGTGGACTCACTGGGAATGGACGCATGGAATAGGCGGTTCAGACCTTCACCCAGTCGCTCATCACCATCAGGCGACGTGGATTGCGGAGACGCTACCCGATACGGTGACGAAGCGCTTTGAGCGGAGTGAGTTTGCTTCGGGTAGATTCGTGGTGGTTGCGTATCAGCTCCATAGGCGCCGCTGTTATGTAAAAAGTCAGGGCCAGCTTCAAGTTCGTCAACATTCGAAATTTGCGAGTCGAACGGGCTGTAGCCTTCAGGCTCCGCCGCGAACGGAGACTGACGTGAGTAGGCGACCGGATCGACAGCGCCACCAATCTCTGACACCAACGAGCTCTCACTCGTTGACGCACCTTCCTCTGGTTGCAGAGCTGGAGGCTCACCACATCCTCCCACTGTCAGATCTAAGGAGAACGACTCGTCACGCTCTTGGACCACCGAGTCTTCATCAAGCAGCGCAACTGCACCGAAGGCGTCGACGGAAATGTACTGCATTCCGTTCTCGTCAATTGCGGCTACAGTGACGCTGCTTCCCTTGTTTGCAGCGATCGATGCGACGAGACGCAGAAGCTCTCCACGTGCTTGGGATACGCTCCCGGCGTTGACACGCTGTTCTCCTCCTTCACCGGAAAGTTGGCCACTTCCGTCGGGATTCACCGTGATCGTAATCATGAGGACTCACCTTTCACCGCACCGCGCTATTCACGCCCATCATAACGCCTTTCGGAGGGGACCGCCGCGGCAAGAAGACGTGGAGCGCCTTCCAACCTCATTATTATTCTGGCAGACCCGACCGCGGCATGCGCGCGCAGGGATTTTTAACTATCTCGGTCTGCATCATCAGACACCTTAGGGCCCTTTGACGTCACGATCTTTACAAACGGAGCCATCCCTAAAACCCCAATTCCTCCAACCAGAAACCGCGGCCAGTCTCCAGCCACCCTCCCCACAACGTACGTGACAAGTAAGTAGACGACCAAGTATGCCAGCAGCCATCGGAAGCACCGAGACACTGGTTGGTCAGATGTCAGTAGACTTGCATAGAAATCAATTTTGCTTCTGAACGAACTCATCGCATACATTCCCTGTTCTCACTGACCAACCAGCGCCTTGGCCACCTTGCCGCTAGCGAAAACGAGCACTATCAAGAGCACGGGAGCCAGAAGGAACGTTGCATAATTTTGAATGATCCATCCACTCAGAGAATCTCCAGGTTTACCGACATTGATTGCGTTAACTGCAGGTAAATGTGGGTAGATCTTAGTCGCCAGCATCAATGTGGCGGCTTGCATCGAGACGGCGGCATACTTTTGAAGGTATCCGATCCCCATCGACTTCGTGTCTGGGTGCCCTAAGAATGCAATCGGCAACGATGCGAACGCGGTCATAAAGTATAGTTCAATGAAGCGCATTACCACCATGAGTTTGACAATCAGGACGGCGACCATTGCGACAATGAATGGAATAATGAGCAGCATAATCATTCCCGCTTTGTCCATCATTTCAGCGTTGGACACCTTATCGGAGATGTCAGGCAGCTGAGGTAAGGACTTTTGAGCCTCATCGATATTTTTTGTGATGCTCTGGACGATCTGATTAATCGCATCAAGAAACATCATGGCGTTCTGGGCAGCCCACACAAGGAGCACTGACTTGAACATCGTGGCCGCAATAATTTTGACACCGAGCTGTTGGTCCGCCTCGATTCGACTGGCATTCCTCGCCAACTCAAGCACCAATAGCATCGAAATGATCACAGACGCTACCGGCTTGATGCCAGTGTTGTGCAATGACGTAACAACATTGTACGTGTCATTGCTGTACTCCGATAGCGTCTGTTTGATGCCCGTTGCTTCGCTTGTGTCAAACTCAAACAGTTTTTTAAACATGTAGATTATCATGTCGTCCATGGAAACTCTACCTCAACTTCATCTCGACGAACCTGATTTCCGTTTGCATTATTGACTAATGACCCCACACCACAACCAGCAAGAGAGCCAGCACAGTGAGCACCTGCAGCGCAGCGAGTGCCGCAACAACACCGTAGGGTGCCGGTTTTGCTGCCCAACCCGTTTGCTTATGCCCATTCTCGACTGGCAGGTTAGTAGGCTGGGAATGATTCCTAGGAGCCGTCGGAGTTAGAGGCGTGCCGGGAGGGGGAGATGAATTCCATGTTGCAGGAAGGCTACGCATATCATGGGGATCCACCTTTTTCTGCGGCTCTGCTGGCTCGGGAGAGCGCACACTCTGACTCAGTTGCTCGCCAGCGCTGACCCAATCCGAGATGCCAGATCGCGGTGGAACACTACTACCGCCCTGGAAAGTAGTGCTATCTGTCGAAAACGGTGCTCGGCCCACGTGGGCAGTATGATTTGCAGAGGACTGAGGAATTTCAGGCGACGGCAGATGAGAGAAGTTGGCCAAGGAATCCGAGTTCTGTGACAAGCTGCGGGGTGGTTCGGCTGTGCGAGACCGATGCTCTTGACGTCGGCGATACTCACTCTGAACATCAATGGGCACCGTCTGAGGATCAGAGTTCACAACTGTCGCCTGCCGGTTAGCCGTTTTACGTGACGGAGCAGAACCGTAAGGTGTGTGACTCGTCGCTTCTGAAGGACCAGGCCCGACGTGTGCTGCCTGCCTCGCAGCCGGTTCTACCCGGCCAGGCCCCATCACACTTGGACCCGACACACCCGGGCCCGTCACAGCCGGTTCTACCCGGCCAGGCCCCATCACACTTGGACCCGACACACCCGGACCCGAGCCGGCCGGCTCCACCCGGCCAGGCCCCATCACACTTGGACCCGACACACCCGGACCCGACCCGGCCGGCTCCACCGGGCCAGGCCCCATCACACCCGAACCAGACCCGGCCGGCTCCACCCGGCCAGGCCCCATCACACCCGAACCCGTCGCAGCCGGTGAGAACGACGTTGGTGCTGCGCCTCCGTACTGGGTGCCACCGCCACGCTTTTTCGCTTTGAGCCCCGGAAAGCGCCGCTTTCGCTTCTGCACCGGCTCCACAGCGTCCGGCTGTGGCGGAACATCCAGCGACCTAGGATCCTCAACGGCCAAACCGGCCAACGCCCAGTCGCTCAACGCGCGATAGGAATTAGGGTGGCTGACGAGTTCGTCGAGAACATCTCGATCCCGATGCTCACTGTCCGCCGCAATAGTCCACAACTGCTGCGGAGTAAGATCGCTGTTGAGTCTCATAGTGAATGTCCTGTTCCGACTTCAGAGCTTGGGCTCTTCCAAGCCCGTTACCTTTCCATCACCCGATAGGGGGAGCTCGGCTACCCACAAGCGAGTTCCCGACGACACCACTTCGCTGCCATTGCCATGAGGAATGTGTACCGTATAGGTGACCATCACTCCCAGCTTCATGGTCTTGCCGTCATGCGAAGTGACGCTGGCATCGCCAGTGGAGTCCACGGTGACACGCGCATTATCGACGCTGCCGTATAATTTCTCCCAGGCAGACTCCTGCTTCGCGACGTCATCGGAAAACTCACTCGACAATCGCTTGAACCGATCTTGTTCCGTCTCCGACTGTGACCACTGAGCTGCTGCCTTCACGGCCCTCACTGCGCGCTCCTTCTGAGCGGACGTCGGCCGAAACTCTGAGGCATAGCCATCCACCTGAGACGGTAAGGATGTCGCAGAATGCGACGGGATTGCCTCCGATGACGGCACCGGGGATGTCGCAGCCGAGCTTGCCCTCTCCTCAGACTCGCCTCTATGGGACGCCGACCATACGATCACCCCAGCGAAGGCGCCAACCAAAGACAACGACACCGCAATGATTGTTGCCACAAGACGCTTCTGTCGCCGATCCATGATGAATCACCTTCTCAGTACCAGTGAGGATCCCGCTGCTGCCACAGCGTCCACGCCGCACACGGAGAGCCATAGTCCGGTCTCTCCTTAATATACTTCAATCCCCATCTGATCTGGGTTTGAGGGTTAGTGGCCCAGTCGGCACCCTCAGACGCCATCTTCTCTCCAGGTAGAGACTGTGGAATACCATAGGCATCAGACGTCGGATTGTCCGCAGTGTAGTTCCATCCCGATTCGTGGTTCCACAGTTCGACCAGACAGGCGAACTGCTTGTCATCCCAGCCGTAGGCCTTCATTTGCGTCTTGGCATACGCCTGAGCGTCACCAGCGCTTGTACCCGCCGCCGCATACTGTGCATTATCGACCGTCGTCACACCATTCTCAGTCTTAACCTTTAGTTTGGAATGAGGGTTGTGCTTGATAACCGCTTGCCCGGACGACACCAGTTGCTTCACCATATCCGGCGTGTAGTTCTCCAAAAAGTATTCCGCGTCTCCATAGTTCTCCGTCACCATGCTGCCGTCCGCGCCGACCTGAGCCACATAGGCAACGTGTCCGAAACTTGCGTTCCAGCGTCCCCCCTGAGCGCCGGGCTGGAAGGAAATAATGTCACCCGGAGTCGGTTTACTCACCTTTTCCCAACCCGGCAGAGCAGAGTCATTTCCCCACTGATATCCATGCCCTCCAGCAGGAGTTGTATTGGCGTTCACATACTTCCATGGCTTTTTTGTCACACCCTCATCGCGATTGACTCGCCAGATCGCAAAATCTGTACAGTTCCCATAGAAATACCCTGTATCCGGGTTGGCTGACGACGAACCCATCCCCTTGTATGGATAGTCATCGCCCATACCAGCCGCAACAACTCCTGCCGCGCCGCCCTTTGACTTCTGCTCCTCCTCATAGCCCCCGAGCCATGAAGGAAGAAAGGACAGAACAATGGCTACCACGACAATGACGGCGATGATGGGTACCATAAAAATGATCAAAGCAGTCATCTTCACGGCGATGATTGCGGCGATCCTTGCAATCAGATGTGCGACCGCTCTCGATGCCGCAGCTGCCGCCCTATTGACAGCCTTTGCGGCAACCTTGCCATTTACCTTGGCAATCTTTTTCTTTGCCGCTTTGAACGAGTTCTTGAGTCCAGCCTTTCGAACCCGCGACGTAAGTCGTGCCGCCTTCTGGACCTGCTTCGATGTGATCCGAGCGACTCTCGGCGTAACCTCAACAGTTTTCTTGGCAACCCTAGCACCAACTCGAGTTCCGGCGCGAATGCCACTACGCGCAACCCCAGGACTTTTGCGCGCGATACTCACAGTTTTATGAGCGGCCAGCCTGCCGGCTGTGTCAGCCATTGTATTATCGCTGGCAAAAGGCGCACCAATGCTAACAGACTGCTTTACAGTCTGTTTCGCAATTATTGGCATCTTGGCAGCGACTTTAGTTCCCTTTTGAAAACTACTAAGAAATTCGTCGCCAACCTTCTTAGGGTCGTGCTTAAGAGAAGGTTTTTTTCCTTCCTTACTTTGAGGGGCTTCCTTCTTTTTACTGCCTGAAGCCTTGCCATCGCCTCCGTTACCGGGAGCACCATCCTTAGGGGTCTTCCCTGTGCCTCCATCGACGGAGGTGGCCCTGGCCTCCCTCGGCGCCGACGTGAGAGCACTAGAACCGCGGGACTCAACATTGACGCTTGAGAACTTGTCTTCCGTCAGTGACTGAGCGTCTCGATTACGAAGGTCGACTCGAACGTTAGCCATGACCTACACTCCTTCACCGAACTTAGTTGTGTACAGCTGGTACAACTTGGAGCTTGTTGGCATCCTCGAATCGAAAGGCACCATCGCCGGCCCCATCTTCAAGAGCCCACACCCTGGTGGGATGTTCTGGAAATAGGAGCGGTGCTTATCAGACCAGTTGAAGAGCTCCTGCAGAGTCTGGGCATCCGTCGGGGTCTGGTTCAGGAGCACAAGAATGTCCGAGTTGGCGAGCATCAGACGAGCACGCTCACTGATGAGCAGCTCTTCAATGTTCTGCGTCAGGCCGGTCGGCAAAAGGCCGTACTTACGGGCACGCTTGTAGATCATCTGACAGTACGCGCCAGCGTAGTCGTTACTGAAAAGAAGGTGGAACTCATCCAGGTACAGCCAGGTCCGCTTGCCCTTGGCGCGGTTGACCTGAGCCTGTGCCCAAATCTGCTCCAGCACCACGAGCATACCGAACGTCTTCATGTCGGATCCGAGCTTAGAGATGTCATAGATCATCGCACGGTTCGACGTGTCCACATTCGTCTGCTGCGAGAAGCCCGAGAACGACCCCGCCGCATAGAGCTCAAGGGCAGTTGCAACCGCCCTCGCCTCCTCCTCAGGCTGGCGCCGCAGTTCGTCGAACAGGTTGAGCAGAGTTGGCGGAGCCATTCTCTTGTCCTGGAAGAACTGCCCATATATACGCGTCACACAGCGGTCAATGATTGAGCGCTGAGGCGCACTCAGTCCATTAACTCCTCCAATAAGCACCTCACAGAGAGAAAGGATGAACTCCGCCTTCAGCTTGACGGGGCTCCCATCATCCGCCGGCGCGTCTCTGTCGATATGCAGTGGATTGATGCATGCTCGTGATCCTGCGCTGATCTCGACAGTCGTGGCTCCGATGGCCTGCCCGAGGGGCGCATACTCATGCTCAGCGTCCACGATAATAAGATCGTCGTTAGGACGTCCAAGGAAGACCTGCATGATCTCGCCTTTTCCGAACTGCGACTTTCCTGCACCACTCGTACCGAGAATGAAGGAATTTCCATTCATCGTGGATGTGCGTGATCCCACCACAAGGTTCTGACTAATTGCGTTCACCCCGTAGAAGAGGCCACCCTTGTGCAGCAGCTCCTGCGTTGTAAACGGAACGATCACAGCCACTGCCGCCGTTGTCAGGGTTCGGTAAATCGGTAGACGAGACACGCCGAGCGGAAGAACGGCATTCAAACCATCCTCCTGCATCCACTTCAACGTCTCAAAGGGGCATGAGTGCTTACGTCCAGCGACCCGCACTTTTTCAACGGCCTCAGCAAGCGCGTCCTTCGTCGCACCAGCGACCCCTACGACAATGGTGGTCGTGAACAACTTCTCGTTACTCGACTCGAGCTGATCACGCAGATCGACTGCCTCTTGATGCGAAGCCACCAGCTCGTGAGGAATCGACTCCTCACCATTTCCTTGCTTCCGAGCCTTTCGCAGCTCGTTGGAGCGCTGCATGTCCATTTCCGCGATCTGCCGCTTGACCAGATCCAGACCTTCTGCGTGATCGAGAGGCCGGAAATGCACCGAGATCGCCAGCTCCGAGTTGATCTCAGAGAGCTCCTTCATGAGACGATCAGAGAGCCACGAGGGCAGATCGCGCAGACACAGTACCTGGTAGTACGAGTCCTTCTCACCAGTGAAACAGATCGAGTTTCCGTCACCTGAGAAATCGATTGCCCACGGCGAGACAATATCCTTCGTGGTGAGGTTGGTTCCGATCAGGTCGGTATACTCGAAACGAAACGGCTCTCCCGGCCTCAGAATGTCATGCAGAATCCGGATCCGGTCTTCACCAGAGACTCGTTCTGCACGACACCCACCAACAGCTCGCAGCTGCGCGATCGCATCTGATGATATCTGAGCCAGCTTGTTGGTGGCGTGCTCAAAATCATCGGCTTCAACCGTGATGGTGACATACTTTTCAGTCACGGTATTGTTGCGGCCAGATGCCAGCCTCGCGTTAATCAGGTCATTGTATTCCCACCGATAGGCATCCAGCCCATCACCGCGAGGAGCGAACTCGACACTCTGCGCCAGCTCAGCTTTATTAAGCTGGCGATTCATAACCGTCAACTGAATGCTCTGCCCAGCATCAAAGGAGTTGACGAACTGTGCATACGACTCCACCAAGGAGGCTTGCTCTTCTTCCGGAGCCAGCTGATAGTCGATATCCGCCAGCTTCAGCGTCACGGAGTACTGGTTCCCCCCAAGCGAGCAGACGCCGTTCTCGACCATCGCCTCATACTGGATGACAGCCTGAGCGGTGTTCCTTTTACGGCGAGGAACATCATTCTTCTCGCGGCGCCTTTTACTCTGCTTGCGAGCCTTCCGATCAGGATTACTGCCATCCTCCGCATTCGAGTTCTCGGATGACTCGCTGCTTTGGCGCTTTCGAGTTGCGAACAGCATTAGCTGACCTTTCTGCGGCTATTTCTGTCGACAACACCGAGTCCTGCGCATACAGTCGCTTCTGGGGGTCCCACTTGTACCTCCAGAAATAACGCGCATACTTCTCAAAAGGCAGACCTTTTGGCCTCACCCAACCGACCGCCACAAAAGGCATGGTCAGAAGTGCGGCCATCCAGGATCCCAGATCGGACTGCCCCGCCCAGAAGCACAGGGCATATGTTCCGCCGACAACAATAATTCCTATTGCTGAGCACGCCATTTGTCGCCATGACATGCCCATCATAACTTTCGCTTGGTAGGCAGTGATCTCCCGATATACCTTGATTTCAAGCGCCATTGTATTTTGACGCTACAGGGCGATATTCGAGAAGAGCTGCGCCGCAGCCACAATCAGGCCGCCACCAACAGCCTGCCAAACACCAGACTGAATCTGCGGACCCTGGTGGTCACGCAGGCCTCCCGCCAGCGTGATAACCCCCCAAACGGTCCACAAGCCACCTCCAATGGTCGCGAACTTCACGAAAAGCTGGAGGGCCTGACTCATCATATCCATGGGATGCTCCTATATATCCATGATGAAAGGGGTAGGGATGTTCTCGTGGACGCATTCGTCCGATGTCCCGTCTAAACGAACTACTGGCACATGTATGCCGGCCCGTTATCTGACGGCGATGAGATTGTTGCAGACCTGAGACATCGTGTCCACCGAATCCAGGGGTAGAGGTATCCACCTCTAAATCCGCGCTCACCATTGCGCATCCTCAATATTCTGCTATGTGGTAGGAACGCGTCCACGTACTTGACACGGTGTACCATAAGGCGTGCTTGCGCTCCGCTCCAACGGATCGTTAGAATCTCGGCTGTGATGACTTCTCTGCCGCAGGCCCGCGCGATAATGGTGCGCACCCTTGGCGAGGGTCGAATGTGCATGCGCTGACAGCGCCAGCCGTCGCTGTCTGATCACGTAACGGTGAGAGTCCGAGCCGTCCAACACCGGCTCGTCGCACTCCGCGGAGGCACTACCGCCCCGTGTTCATCCCTCCAGCAACCCGCCACCTCGGCCGGCCCGCCGCTGGCCACCCCTGAGCTCGACGCCACAGCTGCGCCTTGCGCTCGCGCGTCACCGCCGCCAGGGCACCCGAGAGGACCCCTTGCCATGCACACCCGCCTCACCCCCGTCTCCAGTTCCGCCGACTCCGCCGACTCCGCCGACTCCGCATGTCCGGCCCGCCCTGACCTTGAGGCCCCCCACGCGCTCACCGCCTCCTCCCCCGCGGCCGCCCTCACCTCGGCGGACCGCTCCGCCTTCTTCACCGCCCCCGCCGTTGACCCGGCCGTCTTCGACGCGGTCCCCGACCGCCGCGGCACGGCTAGCCTCAAGTGGGACTCCGCCGTCAAGCGCGGCCGCCCCGAGGATGTCTTGCCCCTGTGGGTGGCGGACATGGACCACGCCACCGCACCGGCGGTCATCAGCGCCCTGCTGTGGCGCACCCGCCACGGCATCTTCGGCTACTCCGAGCCCGACGAGGCCTATCGGACGGCCCTGACCGGCTGGTTCTCCCGACGCTACGGCTGGCAGGTGGAGGCCGAGTGGAACACCGTGACCCCGGGCGTCGTGCCGGCTCTGGCCCTGGCGGTACGGGCCCTGACCGCGCCGGGTGAGACGGTCCTCATCGAGGAGCCCGTCTACTACCCCTTCCGCGACGTCGTCGAGGTCAACGAGCGCACCGTGGCCGCCGTCCCCCTCGTGCGTGACGCCGACGGCGTCTACCGCCGCGACCTGGCCGCCCTGGAGGAGACCATCGAGGCGACCGGTGCGCGCCTGCTGCTCCTGTGCAACCCGCACAACCCGGTGGGCCGGGTCTGGAGCCG
>ERZ772766.1436-NODE-1436-length-12786-cov-7.803393_pt1 | contig 12786 bp, 10 predicted proteins | sample MGYA00511379_ERZ772766 | MGnify/ENA primary metagenome ERZ772766 (study PRJEB29015, sample SAMEA2737895) | human oral metagenome | biome: human oral; feature: human-associated habitat; material: dental | place: China | collected 2116 ...
GCGCCGCGACGGCTCGGGCGTTCCGATCACCTTCGCGATCGCGTCGATCGGCTGACGCACCCTCCTAGTCATGATGGTGGGGTGGCTGGGATTTCTCCCGGCCGCCCCACCATCATGTCAACTTCTGTGTCGCACCTATTTCGCGTGATAGCGGGGACTGGTTCCCAGGTGCGTGGAAACCGTGACCATCGGATCGGTGATCAACGATTCATCAAAGCCTCTGTAGGCATACGAGTTGTCGTTGACGATCTGCAGGGGGTTAACGACGCCGTCCGCATACTGCTGGACTTCGTCGGGTGTCGGGCTCGATCCATTGCCCTTGTCTGCGAGCGGGTTCACGTCGGGCAGCGTCGTGGGATCCGTATTGAGGATTGCCCCCGGATCGATGCCGCCGTATCCGGTGTACTGATTCCACGTGTGGTCTGGGTTCAGGCCCGTCTTCACCAGGAGTTGGAGCAGCTGATTGGATGTCGCGTTCGGCCACTTCTGACGGGCGAGCGCGAGGACACCGGCGACGATGGGCGCGGATACTGAGGTACCCGAAACCTCCGTGATCTGGTCAGTCGAAGGATCACGAAACTTAACGGGTCCACCAACAGCAGTTGTCGATACGCCCTGCCCCCACGACGAATAGTCCTGACGGTTACCGTCAATACCGATCGCACTGACGCCAACAACTCCAGACCACTGGGACAAAGCAGTTCTGTCCCCGTCTGTTGCCTCATTTCCCGCAGCAGCCGTGATTATGACCCCCTGGGATATCGATCTTGCGATCGCCCATTTCAGTTCATCACTGTGAAGACTACTCGAGGCAGATACATTGATAACCTGAGCGCCATCATTCATCGCCCAGTTCAAAAGCCACGGATACTCAGACTTCGCGATCCCATTGTTATCTCCACAGTCCGGCCCGGTAGTATCACCATCTGCTCCGAATGCAGCGCGATAGGCTAACAATGAAGCGTCTGGAGCGATGCCATAGTTTGAGGAAACAAGCATGGAAGCTACACCAGTTCCATGAGTGCGACCGGCCGCAGGGGAACTAATGGTGCAGGGAGTCTTGATCGTGACATCCGCACCGACAAGTTCGGCAGCATTTTGAGCTACCTCCCCGTCGATCATCGCGATCGTTACGCCTTTACCCGTGTACCCCTTCGCCCTGGCCTGATCCAGGTGGTAATACGCGAAGTATGGCTGGTCAGCAGCGGTGATCGTATTGTCTGCCTGGGCTGGAGCGGCCGGGAGCGTCGTGACGCCAGCGGCGATGACGAGAGTGACAGCCGAAGCTCCCCACGTGCGCCTACTCTGACGAGGCGCTCGTCTCGGCTTTACCATTCGCGCGGGTCCCATCCATCGTCCTTTCGCGGGGCGGGGCTCAAGTCCTTATCCGACCCGTAGGTCTGCGACATCGGATTCACGTAGCCCTCGGGCAGTTCATCTCCATCATCGTCAAAACGGAAGGGCGTGTACTTGCGACGCGCCGACTTCTTCTTATCATCCTTACCGCCAGCTCCGCCGGCACCCGCTCCTCCCATGAAGCCACCGGCACCACGTGCACTGCCCTGACCAGCGCCTCCCGAGGCCGATGCCTTAGCCGCGGAGCTACCGGGGGCGGCGGTCGTGCCACTCGCACCGGTCCCTGCCCCGCCGGCCGCAGGAGCCTTGTACATTCCATATCCCGGGCCAGAGTAGGATCCCGCGCGAAGGGAGGCTGCTCCCGAAAGACCGCTACCAGAGGCGCCAGAAGCCGCAGTACGGCCCAATGCGCTCAGTCCGCCAGCACCAAGGCGTGAGGCGGCACCCATCCCCGCAGCTCCTGCTCCGAGAACGCCGGCACCACCCATACGGGCAGCAAGCGTCGACTCGCTACCAGGACCTCCGTTCACGTTCCACAGGGGGTGGTAGCGATCGACGGGCGGCGCGGGCGTGTATCCTCCCACCGTTCCGTTGGCATGCCGATCTCCGTTGACTCGCGTGTGCAGCAGGTCCATACCCATAAGATCCTGCGGGTCGGTAACGGGATTGAGGCGCGAACCAACTTCTCCCTCCGTGATGTACTCATTCGGGATACGAGGCGAAGACATGACACGACCGCTCACCGGTCCACCCTCATCATAGCCATCCGCGTAGAGTCCAGAACCCGTGCCACGCAGGTCGGAACGCCCGTAGTCGCTGTCGCGATCACCGGGATACACGCCCGGAGCGTGCGGAGAGACGTTCAGGTATCCATTCTCAATGTCCCTACGGACATGAGGACTCGACGGCCCTTCCGTCTTTTTTCCTTCCTGATTTTCCGAGCCATTCTCAAGCGCATCACGCTGCCCGCCAATGCCGTCAGCCAGACCTTGCATCGTATTATTCGCTCGCTCCAGAATGTCCGTCGCAGCGACCTCCCGCTGCGCGTTGGCCTGGGCGATAAGCGCCTGGAAGTAGGCATCGGCCGACACCGCGAGCGTGTTGATCGGTCCGCCGAACGGCCCGAGGTACTTCGTCACGGGTACCGCCACGTGCGTCGCGTCGGCAAGCTTCTGCAGATTGGAGTCGATGAGAGTGGGTGAGAGCTGCTGCGCCTCCTCACGGATGTGTGTCATAGCTCGCCGCGCCTCGACGTAGTACTCCATCGCGGTGTTGTGGTTTTCTTTAATTCCCTGGACCTGTTTCATCGTCGCGTCGGTCCATGCATCAATCTGATCACCGGTTTCACCCGTGAAGCCCTGGTAGGAGCGCATGTGGTGCGTGACGTTATTGGCCTCGTTCAGGCCGCACACGATGGTATTGTGCTCATCATCCGAGGCATCGAGGGCAGCGGCACTCTCGATCGCGGCAACCAGGCGCATGAGCCGGTCGTACATGGGGCTATCAACCATGATAATTCCTCTCCTTCTCAGACCTCAGACGGCGCATTCTGCGTGGGACTCGTACCAGCACCGGAGGCGCTGCCGCCCGAACCCGAGGTCATGGCACCGTTGGTATTTCCATACTGCGTTGTTCCCCCGCCAGCGATCTGCGAGGGTGCCTGGGTTGCAGGTGGCACCGCCGATCCTGCTGATTGTGGGTCCATCGACGCAAGGATGCGAGCCAGCTCATCGGCGTTACCCTGCTCGGCGGCTTCAAAAGCGCTCACAGCTGTATCGACGTCACCGTCAAATTTCTGGAAACGGACCGTTTGGTTGGAGACGACATCTTTCTCAGTCCGCAGATATGCAATCAATGAGCGACGCATTGCCTGAAACCCCGCTTCTTCGGACCAATACTCCGCCTTCTGAGCATCGATCAATCGGCTGATCGCCTGAGAGGAGTCAGTGAGCGATTGCTCCCCCTTCTCCATATCTCCGCTCGTTTGTGCGTGCTTATCTGAGTCAAAACCGACGTCTGCCATGGGCTACCTCCACGAATACCAAGACCGACAGGTACGTGTTCCACGGAACACTAAGAGAACTGTGCAAGTATATGACCACTTGTTCGTATTCACAAGCGTGTCCGAGGACCACGTATCGGTGGCAGACCAGCAGATATGGGTGTGGGCCCGGCCAATCGGCCGGGCCCACACCCAACGGTTACGGGACGTTCTCCCGTCAGCCTCGCAGCGTCGGGTCGGCAGCCAGGATGTCGGCTACCTCGTTACGCGTGGGCGAGTAGGCACCCTGGTGCAAGATGGTGATGCCGGAGGTAATGATGCCACGGTGGATGGCGGGCAGGATCTGGTCCCACGAGGCCTCGCGCAGGCGCTGCTTCGCCTCGCCGGAACCCAGGAGTCCCGCGTCCACGAGGCCGGAAATCAGGCCGGCCATGAGCGAGTCGCCCGCGCCCACGGTGTCCACCAGCTCAACGTCCAGCGGGTCGACAACCATCATGTCGCGCTCGGCGGCGGCCTTGATGTAGACACCCCAGGGGCCGCGCGTGCACAGGATCAGCGACGGGCCGGACTGCGCCCACTCACGGATGACGTCCTCGACGGGGCGGCCCGGGTACAGCCACTCCAGGTCCTCATCCGATGCCTTCACGACGTCCGAGAGGGCCACGATCGCCTCAATGTGCGGGCGGGCCTCGTCGGGCGTGCCCAGCAGGGCGGGGCGGATGTTCGGGTCGTATGAGACGGTACCTCGGATAGCCTGACGCTTAACAGCGGCCAGGACCTTGTCGGCGCCGGGCTCAAGGACGACTGCGTATGAGCCGGTGTGCACGTGCCCGACACTGTCGGGATCCTCCACCGCGGGCACATCCCACGACAGATCGAATTCGTAGGTGGCACGGCCTCGCTCATCAAGGTTCGCATGAGCGACCGTCGTGAAGTCAGCCCCATCGGAGCCGGGAGTCAGGGTCACCCCCGCCGCTTCGGCGTGAGCGCGGACCTTGTTGCCGCGGGCATCGCGGCCGAACCATGTTGCCAGTTCGGATTCATGCCCTAGCCGGGTCAGTCCGGCTGCGACGTTGAGCATCGATCCCCCGACGACCTCGACGGGTTCACTGTTCGGGCGGGTGATCTCATCGATGAGAGCTTCCCCGATGTTCACGATTCTAGTCATTCGTCAACCCCAGTTTCTCTTCCATTTCTTCGAGCGGGATGCCCTTCGTTTCGGGCATCACCTTCAGGACCCAGAATAGCTGACCAACCATCGCGAGGAAGAACAGCCCGAATGCGAATCCACCGCCGAGCTTATCTGTGAGCACCGGGAACGCGTAGGTGGTAATGAAGGCGAAGACCCAGTGTGTGAGCGAACCGAGGGACTGGCCGCGCGCGCGTACACGGTTGGGGAAGATCTCCGAAATGAACACCCAGATAACGGACCCTTGACCGAACGCGTGAGAGGCGATGAAGGCAAGCAGGCCAATCAGGATCAGCCACACCGGGACAGCACTTCCTGGCTCAAATGCTCCTCCCTTGTAGGCGAACATGATGGCCGACAGGAAGCCCAACGACACGAGGTAGCCGATGGAACCAACAATCATGAGCTGGCGGCGACCAAGCTTATCGATGACGGTCAGGGCGGCCATCGTGGCAATCAGGTTCATGAGGCCGACAATGACGGATGCGACATAGGGGAATGCCGGTCCGAGCACCTGTTCACCACCGGCGAGCTTCATGACCTTGGGCGCGTAGTAGAGGATGGCGTTAATGCCCGAGAGCTGGTTGAACATCGCGATGCAGAAGGCCATGAGGATGACCTTGCGGTAGCGGCGCGTAAAGAAAGCAACCTTGCCGCCCGCGGCATCCTCGGCGATCTGCGTCTTAATCTCGTTGATCTGCTCGTTGCTCTCCTCCTGCGTGGAGGTGAGGCGCTCAGAAATCTTGACGGCGTGTTCCTCGTGGCCGTGGGCAAGTAGCCAGCGAGGAGTCTCGGGCACGGTGGCAAGGAAAATCAGGAAGAAGACAGCGGGCACGGCCATGACACCAAGCATCCAGCGCCAGGCAATATCTTCATGCACAATCTCGCGGATGACCGCGTTCGAGGCATATGCCAGCAGGATACCGAAGACGATATTGAACTGGACCAGGCCCACCAGGCGTCCGCGCACACGGGCGGGGGCGATTTCAGCAGTGTAGATCGGTGCAACCACCGAGGACAGGCCGACGCCGACGCCGCCGAGGAAGCGGAACAGCATGAAGAAGGCGATCGGGAAAGAAGACGCGGCGACAAATTTGCCGTCCCCGACCGAATTGAGCGTAGGAACCGGCGCCAGGGCTGTGGCCAAGGCTCCGACGCCGAAGAGGATACCGATCCAGAAGAGGACGGGTTTACGCCCAAAGCGGTCGGCGAGCTTACCGGCGATGATGGCGCCGAATATGGTGCCGATGGTCGCAATGGCGACGATCATACCCTCGCCCATGGAGGATAGAGCGTAAAGCTCGGTGAGTTTTTCTTCCGCACCCGAGATGACGGCTGTGTCAAAACCGAAGAGCAGTCCGCCGAGGGAGGCGACGATCGCGCTTCGAATGACCAAGGGCGGAATGGAAGTCGATGATGCTGACGTCTTTGTTGTCATGCTAGCTCCGCGCTGTGGAGATGGGACGCCCATGGCGCCGAGGCCGTTCCGCCTCTGACGCGAGCCTATGAATTCAATTGGTCGGACAATTAGGACCTAGGAAGCGATTACACGAAAAGCCCTGAAGTGACGCACACGAATATGCCCACGAGAAAGAAAAAAGTAACGACACTTACACAAGAGGATTCGCGGAAGCATCCACCATGTGAAACAGCAATCAAATCTCGATCGCGTAGAGTCTCGTCTGACCCACCGTGCGGAAACCCAGGTAGTCATAAATGGCGAGGGCACCGGTATGGTTCGCCGATCCCACGCCTGTCGCCGCACGGTCCATGCCGTCGCGTTTCTGCGCCTTCATCGACGCGAGGATCAGCGCATCCGCGACCCGGCTCTCACGCCACTGGGAAAGAACACCCAACTGGTCGATATACCCCTCGCGCCAACCAAGAGCCGCCCAGTCCTGTTCGTAGCGCGAGGCAAGCAGGAATCCGGCAACGCGCGGTCGATCACCGGTACGATCAACAGCGACAAACGACCACTCTGGAGCAAAGGCGGTGCGCCCCTGCATCCATTGCTCCTGCGTCAGCGGGGGACGCCCCCACTCAAACTCGTTGAGACGGTTCGCCGCACGCAGGGCAGGTTCCTCCCATTGGGGATCCCAGGCCTCGACGCTCATGTACGAACCCAAATCAGGTACCTGCGGCAGCCCCTCGAGCGACGCGCGCAGCTCGTAGTAGGTACGGGTCCAGCGGAAACCGTGAACCTTGAGCTGCGTCTCGAGATCATCCTGTCCGGTCTCGACATGGCAGGTGATCTGTGCGGGACCATCCCCCTCGACCCCGGCCAGCATCTGGCGCGCGGTCCCCTCCTGCCAATCCACGATCGCATTGCCGAGGCCGATGCGGCGGAAGTCGGGATCCACTCCCCCGACGCACACGCACTCGACGCGCCCCGGAAAACGCAGGACGACCTGCGCGAAGGCAACGACGCGCCCGGCCGCGATTCCTCTGCGCGCAATACCTACCAGGCCGCGCCACTGCGAGGCGCCCGAGAGCATCTCTGCAACCTCATCCGGGCTCGTGCGATACGGCGGGTTATCGCGAGCCTCCATGCGAGCAAACAGGGCAGCAAGACCTGTGTGGTGGGCAGGCATCAGCTCCTCCCACTCAATCCCATGATGCTCGCCCGGGAAGGGGACGAACTCGGGGGCATTTGCGCGCTGTGCGAGAGGAATGCTCATGCTCGCCTCCTTCCGGCTCTACTGGTCGATCGTGTAATAAACCTCGGCGGCCTCATCAACGAAGCCAAGGTGTTCGTAGATATTATGCGCGCCGTCGGGACTTGACATATCGACATCCAAGCCGATCCGACTCACTCCCGAGGCCGACGCTGCCGCGACCGTGTGCCCCACGAGAGCCGTCGCCACGGAACGGCCACGGTGAGCTTCGGCGACGCCCAGCAGGTAGATGTACGCCTCGGGCCGACCTGTGGCCACCCAGCGCTGCGCGGGGCGCCCCGTCATCGCATAGCCGACCACGTCACCCTCGGAATCGACAGCGACAAAAGACCACCGCGGATCAAAGTGATTCATCGCGTCATCCCACCACAGGGCACGCAGCGGGGAACGGAACGACTGCTGGAAAGCCTCCATATGGATGGCACGAACCTGCTCCTGCGGAACCTGCGTCCACGGCAGGACCCGGTAGCCGTGGCGCGGCTGCGGGGCAACCTCTCCGCCAGCAAGGTCACGGTACATGACCTGGTACGTGCGCTTGGCAAAGAAACCGGCCGCAATGTAGAGGCGGCGACGGTCGGTCATGTGCGCGTCGACGAGGTTCGAGATGGACACCGGGACCTCAGACTCGGCACCGAATGCCTCGACGAGCATCTGGCGAGCGCGTCCATCCTGCCAGTACAGCAGGGCTCTGCCCACGCCTCGGCCACGCCAGTGCGGGTGGATGTATGCGCTCACGATGGCGGTCGCGGCCTCGTGGATGCCGCGTAGCACGCGCACGGATGCCACCGCGCAAATGTTTCGCTTCGCGTCGAGGCCGACGATGGTGTCGACCCAGTCGCGTCCGTTCTCGCCCTCCATCATGTCCGCGATATCGTCGACTGACGTGCGCCGGATGGCGTTATCGTCATCTTCGATCAGGGAGATGAGTGCATACACGGCGGGCGCGTCGCGGCCGATCATGGGCCGCCAGCGCAACCCGAGGTGATTACCCGGGTACGGGACGGACCCGGGCGGCGTGAGGCGCTGCGCAAGTCCTGTCATGCGTATCATCCTACCGGCTGATAGGGCCTTTAGTCACACTGGGATCTGACATATGGCCAACAGACCTGAACGTTCGTGCAACGAATCAGCGCTTTCCGCTTCACGTCACGCGTCGATACGCGTGCGATCCAGCCCCGCAGACTCCTCGACGATGAACTCCTTGCGCGGGCCCACAGTCGAACCCATGAGCAGCTCAAACACGTCCTCCGCCTGGCGCAGGGCTTCCTCATCCGCCAGCGTGATACGACGCAGCGAGCGATGCGCCCGGTCCATCGTGGTTTCCGCCAGCTGGTCGGCATCCATCTCACCCAGGCCCTTGTAGCGCTGGATGGGCTCCTTCCAGGTGCGCCCCGACCGGCGCAGGGAGGCGAGCTTGCGGTGCAGCTCGTCCTCAGAGTAGGTGTAGATGTACTCGCGTTTCTTGCGTCCCTTGCCCGCGACCTCGATGCGGTGCAGGGGCGGGACGGCGGCGTAGATGCGGCCAGCCTCGACCATCGGGCGCATGTAGCGGAAGAACAAGGTCAGCAGCAGGGTACGGATGTGCGCACCGTCGACGTCGGCATCGGTCATCAGGATGACCTTGCCGTACCTGGCCTGGGACAGGTCGAAGGTACGACCGGAGCCCGCGCCGATCACCTGGATGATGTTGGCGCACTCGGCGTTGGCCAGCATGTCCGCGGTCGAGGCCTTCTGCACGTTGAGGATCTTTCCTCGAATCGGGAAGAGGGCCTGGTACTGAGAATTACGCGCGGCTTTGGCCGTGCCCAGGGCGGAATCGCCCTCGACGATGAAGAGCTCAGTCTCCTCAACGTCCTCGAGGCGGCAGTCCGCGAGCTTGGCGGGCAGCGAGGATGTTTCGAGCGCGTTCTTCTTGCGCGAGATCTCCTTGTGGATACGCGCGGAGACGCGGGCCTTCATCTCGCCGACGACCTTCTCCATGAGGAGGGAGGTCTGCTGCTTGTCGTCGCGCTTGGAGGACGCAAACTTGGCCTTCAGCCAGTCGGAGACGACACGGTTGACGACGGTGCGGATCTGGGGCGTGCCCAGCGTTTCCTTGGTCTGACCTTCGAACTGAGGCTCGGGGAAGCGCACAGTGATGACGGCGGTCATGCCCGCCTGGACGTCGTCCTTCTCGGGGCGCCCATCCTTCGCGCCGACCTTGAGCTTGCGCGCGTTCTTGTCGATGGCGGAGCGCAGCGTCTTGAGGACAGCCTGCTCGAAGCCGGTGACGTGGGTGCCACCCTTGGGGGTGGCGATGATGTTAACGAAAGACTGGACGGTCGTGTCGTAGCCGATGCCCCAGCGCAACGCGATGTCGACCTCGCAGGTGCGCTCGACCTCGGTGGCGCGCAGGTGCCCCGTCTCAGAGTCCAGCGCCTGCACCGTCTCGTTGTAGGTGCCCTCGCCCGTGATGTGCCACGTGTCGGTGACGGGGCCGTCGGAGGCCAACCAGTTCGCGAAGTCGACGACGCCTCCGTCGAAGCGGAAGCTCTCGTGGAGCTCCTCTTCGCCGCGCTCGTCGTAGCAGTTGATGGTCAGGCCGGGCACGAGGAAGGCGGTCTGGCGGGCGCGCGCCAGCAGGTTCTCCCAGGAGAAGCCCTCGGTCGACGGGAAGATCTGGAAGTCCGCCCAGAAGCGCACGCGCGTGCCGGTCTGCGACTTCTTCACCTTGCCGACCGTCTTGAGGGTCGAGCCGTCCACGAAAGGCTTGAAAGGAGAGTTGGGGGTGCGCTGCTTCGAGTCGTCGAACTCGCCAGGCTCGCCGCGGCGGAAGCACATCTCGTGGGTCTTACCGCCACGGTCCACCTGCACGTCGAGGCGCGCCGACAGGGCGTTCACAACGGAGGCGCCGACGCCGTGGAGGCCGCCCGAGGCCGCGTAGGAGCCGCCGCCGAACTTACCGCCGGCGTGGAGCTTGGTGTAGACGACCTCGACGCCCGTCAGGCCCTGGCCAGGAACGATGTCGACGGGGATTCCTCGGCCGTTATCGGCGACGGAGGCGGAGTGGTCGGGGTGCAGGCGCACGTCGATCGTGTCGCAGTGACCTTCCAGGGCTTCGTCGACCGCGTTGTCGATGATCTCCCAGAGGCAGTGCATGAGGCCCCGGTGGTCGGTCGAGCCGATGTACATGCCGGGGCGCTTGCGCACGGCTTCGAGCCCCTCGAGGACCGAGAGGTGCCGTGCGTTGTAGTCGGATGCGTCGGTAGGAGTCACGAGGTGCATCATATGTGGGTCAACGCTCGTTTGCGGCCAACGGTGCGCGTGGCGCAGGTTCTGGGATGCTTTCCACGATTGACGAGGCCGGGGATGGATCGCGCTGGTGGGCGCGTTTTCGGGGCGGACGGGGGCTGTGGTTGGAGTGATTTCCACTCCCCCGTTCCACTGTGTGAGTGGTCGGGCGGCCGATTGCGCCCCGGGTGAACAGGGGTGCGCGGCACGGGTCGATGGTGTGTGATGGAAGCATGAACGCACAGACTCTTGAACGCCCCGTACTGGACGAACCGCAGCTGAACGCGGCGAATCGTTGCGACGCCTGCGGCGCTCGCGCCTGGGTTCGTGCGACGATGCCTTCGGGTGGCCAGCTCTACTTCTGCGGCCACCACGCAAACGAGCACCTGCCCTCGCTGGTGGGCGGCGGCGCACAGATCCTCGACGAGCGTCATTTCATGAACGACTGAGAGTGAGCCTCCCGCAGCGGCGGGACGCACAGCTTGCAGGCGCTGGCGGGGACCATACAGTCCCCGCCCGCGTTTTTTCTCGCACACATCGTTGTTGCACCCCTTTCCGACGACTGCGTCACAAAACAGCTCCTGACCCGCGCTTTCACCCCTCTCCCGCGCGCACCTGTTAAAGAGCGCGTGGTACAGTTGTGAGCCGCTTTCTGGCACAAAAGGTGGCGAACTGACACACTTTCGTCCGCATTGGAGCAAAGCCATGAAAATAGCGTGGAACGAAATTAAATATCAACCAAAGAAGTTCGTTCTCATCGAGTTCCTGATTGCCACGCTCATGTTCATGGTCGTGTTCCTCTCCGGCCTTACCAACGGCCTCGCATCCTCCGTATCCGCGCAGATCGCGAACTACGGGCCCCTCACCTACGTGCTGTCGACGGATTCCGATGGTGTCATTCCCTATTCGTCGGTCACCTCCGACGACATCGAGGCCCTCGAAGCAGCGGGAATGCGCAACTACGCGAGCCTCGTCATCCAGCGCGCGACCATCACCCGGATCGACGACTCAAACACCCTGGACATCACGTACTTCGCGACGGATCACAACGAATCCAATACCCTCGAGCCGACCCTCATCGACTCCGACCTGGCTATTTCCGATCTTGGGGACAACGAGGTTGTTCTCGACAGCGCGTTCGAGAACGAGGGCATCCGCATCGGAGATCGGGTGATCGATAAGATGTCGGAGCAGGAGCTCACGGTCGTCGCCTTCGCCAAGAGGGCGAACTACGGATACAGCGACATCGGTTTCGTCAGCTCGCAGACTTTTGCGGCTACGCGCACGGTGACCGTTCCGAACTACGAATGGCAGGCTCAGACGGTCGTTACCTCGGATGAGATTGCGGAGGGGGCTCTCCCCAACCATCTGATGACCGCCGACCGCCAGCAGGTCACCGACAAGATCCCCGGTTACAAGGCCCAGAACCTCACGCTGAAGCTGATGACGTGGGTGCTCCTCGTGGCCTCGTCCGCGGTCCTGGGCGTCTTCTTCTACATCCTCACCCTGCAAAAACTGCGACAGTTCGGCGTCCTGAAGGCGATCGGCATGCGGATGCGCACCATCACTTACATTCAGATCTCCCAGCTGACGATCATCTCGATCATCGGCGTCGCGATCGGCCTCGGCCTCGCCGCCGCCATGGCGCCGTTCCTGCCGAGCACTGTCCCTTCCATCATGACTCTTGCAGACTCAGTCACCGTCGCGATCAGCTTCGTCGTGACATCGATCCTGTGCGGCGCGCTGTCGCTGCTGAAGATCAAGAAGGTGGATCCCATCGAAGTCATCGGCGGAAACGGAGAATAAAGTGGCAATCATCGAACTGGATTCGATCGGAAAGTCCTACGCTGACGGCGACCAGACGCACCACGTGCTGAACGGCCTCAGCCTGAGCGTCGACGCCGGTGAGTTCGTCGCGATCCTGGGGCCCTCTGGTTCCGGTAAGTCGACGCTCCTGTCTATCGCTGGCCTGCTGCTGTCCGCCGACGAGGGGCGTATCTCTATCGCCGGCCAGGATCTGACCGAGCTCAGCCAGAGGCAGTGGACGCGCAAGCGGCTCGAGCTCCTCGGTTTCATCTTCCAGGATCACCAGCTGCTCCCCTACATGAGGATCGGTGATCAGCTCGAGCTGGTCTCCAAGCTCAAGGGCGAGAAGAGCAAGGCCGCGCGTCAGGCCGAGGTTCGTGCCCTCATGGAGGACCTGGGGATCGAGGCCTCTTACGCGAAGTATCCGCGCCAAATGTCGGGCGGGCAGAAGCAGCGCGCGGCCATCGCGCGGGCCTTCATCGGCAACC
>ERZ772766.1441-NODE-1441-length-12763-cov-13.488826_pt1 | contig 12763 bp, 10 predicted proteins | sample MGYA00511379_ERZ772766 | MGnify/ENA primary metagenome ERZ772766 (study PRJEB29015, sample SAMEA2737895) | human oral metagenome | biome: human oral; feature: human-associated habitat; material: dental | place: China | collected 2116 ...
GAATTCCTTATCGAAGCTGATCGCTAAAAACTGTCTGTAAAAGCACGCCGTAAGCCCCGCAAATGCCGCGCCGCAAATGCCGATGAAGATCAAATTTTCATGATTTATCGCTAGGATCGAGCCGAATAAAAAGCTCATCAGATCGGATTTGTACCCGGGCGTGAGATCGGCGAAGATTATCCCCAGCGCCATTCCAAACGCCCATATCGCGCCGATTACGGCATCGAAGCGCTCGGTATTTCGCAGCGTGACGTAAGCGATTAGCAGCCCCAAAAACAGCGCAAACACGCTAGCTCCCAGCACGGGCGAGATGCCTAAAAATAGCGCGATGCCGATGCCGCCGTATGCGCCGTGCGCGATGCCGCCTGCTATGAAGCTCATGCGATTTATCACGACTAAAGAGCCCACGACGCCGCAGACTATACTGACTAAAAGTCCGCCGAGCAGGGCGTTTTGCATGAAATCGTAGGAGAGAATTTCAGCCATTTTCGCCCTCCTTGCAGCAGCATTCGTTAAGCGCGAGATCGACGGCGCAGAAGTGCCCGTGCTCGCGTCGCAGGTGATCTAAAAATTCCGCTCTGCCCCCCGGATCGATCTCGTGGGTGTGCGCCGAGCCGTTTGCGACGTAAAGCGCGCGGTTTGCGTAGTTTAGCGCTAGCTGCACGTCGTGGCTGATTAGAATTATGCCGCAGCCGCCCTCGTTTAGGGATTTTAAAAGCTCGTAAATTTGAACCTGCCCCATCGTATCGATGCTCGCTAGCGGCTCATCAAGAAGTAAAATTTTAGCCTTCGCGCACAGCGCCCGCGCGATGTAAACGCGCTGTCTCTGCCCGCCGCTAAGCTCGCTGATACGGCACCCTGCAAGGTCTTGCATGCCTACGCGCCCCAGGGCTTGCATGGCTTGCTCGCGCTCGGATTTAGAGTAAAAGCCAAAAATTTTCTTATCTATCAGCCCCATCAAAACTACCTCGAGCACGCTTATGGGAAAGCTTTTGTTTATCGCGATGAACTGCGGCACGTAGCCCATTTGCGCTCTGGCAAGCGCGGGCGATCTGCCTAAAATTTCGATCGTGCCCGAGCTTGGTTGCAGCAGCCCCAAAAGCAGCTTTAAAAGGGTACTTTTGCCGCCGCCGTTGGGCCCGAAAATCGCTAAAAAATCGCGCAGCTCGTAGCTTAGGTTTATATCTTTTAAAATTTCGCGTTTTTCGTAAGCAAAGTTTAAATTTCTTATCGTCACGTCCGCCATGAACGCCCTTTCGCCTAGATTTTGAAAGCATTTATTATAGCCCAAATTCGGAAAAATTGCCAAATTTTGCTATTATTACAAAAAATTTAAAGGCAAGCGGTGGAGAAAATCGGCGAAAAATCAGATGAAAATAGCTGGGATAAAAAGTCCGAAAGTTACGCTAAATTTAGCGGCGAGTTAGGGGTTTTCGGTAAGCGGGTGTTTGAGATACTGCGCGGCTGGGGCGTGAGCTTTGCGGGCAAAAGCGTGCTCGACGTGGGCGCCGGCACGGGGGTTTACTCGCTTTATCTCGCGTCGCTGGGCGCCAAGGTCACGGCGATCGATAGCTCGGAGGGGATGCTACGTGAGCTAAGGCGCAGCGCGGAGGAGTTTGGCATCAGCTTGCAAAACGTATTAAATTTAAGCTTTGCGGAGTTTTGCGAGCGGCTGGGCCGCGATGGTTTTGCAAATGCGGTGGGAAAAAATTTTAAAATTTATCCGCACTCGCAGAGCGAAATTTCAAATCTGCAAGCTCAAGAAGCGCAGGCTTTAAATTTTAAAAATTCTGCGGGTAAAAACCGCGAGAGCGAAAATTTTAAAATTCCCGCAGTTTTTGACATCGCGTTTCTTACGATGAGCCCCGCGCTAAAAAGCACGGAGGATTTTGAAGCGTTTTTGGCTTTGGGCGAGCGAAAAATTTATCTAAACTGGGCGAGCAAGCGCAATTCGTCTATGCTTGCGCCGCTGTTTGAGCGCTTCGGCGCAGGAGCTAAAAGACTTGCTACCGCCGCCGAAAAGTTTGAGGCGCTGCTTGGCGCGCGCGACATCAAATTTAAAAGCGAAATTTTAACCGAAAGGCGCGAGCAAAAACGCAGTCTGCAAGAAGCGGTGCAAAACGCCGCGTGGCACCTGCATATGGATGGCGCGGAGGCTAGCGAGCGTGAGATCGAGGAGCTTTTGAAAAAGCGGGTTAAAGGCGGGATGATAAGCGATGAGATCGAAGCGAGCTTTAAGCTGTTTTATATTTAGCCTGGCGCCAGTTTTGGGGCTTTGCGGCAATCTTTTCTCGCCGCTTGAGATGCCTAAATACGATCCGCAAAAGGCGCGGCTGGGCGCAAAAATTTTTACCGATGTAAGATTTAGCGGCAAAGGCCGCTCCTGCGAGAGCTGCCATAACTTCTATCTAAACGACTCAGGCGCTTCAGTGCGCGATGGACGCGTGCCTACGCTCATAAATTCTTATTATTTTGATCGCTACTTGGGCGATTATAATTTCGCGGGCTTTGAAGCGCGGATCGCAGCGTCGGTCTTTGGTACGAACGAGCTTGATGCGAGCGAAGATAAAATTTTAGAGCTTATTAGGAAGAATTTAGCCTACAAGCAAGCTTTTGAAAGTGCTTACGGCGAGGCGAATATGGCGAACTTTATTGATGCGCTGGCGGAATTTTTAAAGTCCAAAACGGCGATAAATTCCAAATTTGACCGATTTTTGCGCGGCGAGGTTAAGCTAAATGATGCCGAATATAACGGATATGTGCTTTTTGTGCGGCTATGCTCGGCATGTCACAACGGCGTTAGCCTAGGCACCGGCAGCTTTACTAAAATTCGCCCAAGCGCGGAAGAGGAGGATGCGCCTAGGCATAGGCTCACTTCCGATGGATTTGAGCTGCGCCGCGTGCCTAGCTTGCGCAATATCACGCAAACCGCGCCTTACGTAAACGGGCAGACGGATTTGCGTCTTGCGGTGCGGCAGATTGCAAAGGATCTGCTAAAATACGATCTTAGCGATGGGGAGCTTGATGCTTTGATGAGCTTTTTAGCTACGCTTAAAGGCGATATGACGGAGGCGCAGGATGAAAGATAAGATAATGTGGGCTTTGATGGTGGGGATTATGATATTAGGCATAATCATCGCCGGGAATTATTTCTCGTCGCTAAGAGATGTAGCGAGATTTAGCACGATTTCGCGTGAGCTAGCTTTGATCGATAACGCCGATAACCGCTTAAATATATTATTTGATGCAAAGATCGCAAGAAGGGACTTTTCGATTGCAAATGCCGATATGCGCGGCATCTATCAAGTGCTGCAAGCTCTGCAAAAAGATAAAATCATTGATAAAATCGGACTTAGCAGCGATGTGCGCGCGATCGGAAGCGCTTTTAGCGATAAAATTTCGCTTTTAGACGAGCTTGGGGCTTTAAATTCGCAGAATTTAATCCTTTTCCAAAGTCTGCAGCAAAAATTTTTATCCAGTGGCGCAAATGCGCAAAGAGCAAATCTCTACTCTCAAATTTTAGGACTTAACTATAAAAATCGCTCCGAAATATCTGCTTTGAAAAGCGCGCTAGAAAGCGCAGATGCGTCAAGCCCCGATGAAGCTGCATTTATAGGAATCGCGCGACAAATTTTAAGGAATTTCGAGCGTCAAAATATCATCGTAAGCGATAATCTCTCATTGTTAAACGAGCGCTTCGCAAGCCTGCGCGAGCGATTTTCTTACGCTAGCGAGGAATTCTACGGCTCGTTTATGCAAATGACTATGCTTTACACGGCGGTGTTTTTGTCGTTTTTACTGCTTACTTACATCATAAATTCCGATGCCTTGCGTAGCAAACGCGCCCTCGCGCCATATCGCGCGCTATGCAAGGAGGCAGGCGAAGCGATAGTTTTGGCAGATCAGAGCTTTAAAATTTTATACGCTAATAAAAGCGCGCTTAGCTTAAGCGGCTACGAACAAAGCGAGCTGGAAGGAAGCGATCTTGGAGTTTTGATGCCCAAAGATAAGGGGATCGAACTTCCTGAGATGGTAAATAAAGGCGCCAAAGATACGCGCCTACTTCGTAAAAACGGCGAACTAGCCGATGTGAGCCTAAGGTTAGCAAATATCGCCGCTGCATCCAAGCCGCCGCTATATGCGCTTTACGCTCATGATATCGGAGAGCGCGAGATTATGAAGCTAGCTCTTGCGAGCGCAAAAGAGAGCTTAAACAATCAAGTCTATATCGATCATCTTACGGGCCAGGGCAACGAAGCAGCGCTATATGAGCTAATAAACGCTGAAAAAACGGGCGTAGCGATCTACATAACTATCGTAAATTTTGCGAATTTACGGCTTTTTTACAAGGCGGAGACGACAAATGAAATTCTGCGCTCATTTGCGCGCACACTTGCGATGTGTATCGAATCGCACGAGATCAAAGCTAATATCTTTCGCATCCAATCGGATGAGTTTTGCCTATTTTACGAGGGGCTAAATGTCGCGCGCGACGTGGAGATCATAAATAAATACTTCACCGACAAGGTTTTTAATCTCCATACCACCGAGGGCTTTGCCTCCGCGCCTTTAAATATCACGATGGGCGTAAGCGAGCGTGCCGACGTAGCAGGTGGCGCAAATAGGGTCTTTCAAGCGGTTATGGCGATGTATGAGGCGCAGAGCAAAAACGAGCATGTGGGCTTTTACTCGCGTCCAAATGCGATTGAGGAAAAATATCTGCAAAATCAGATTATGATCAACACCATTCAAAACGCGATCAAGAAAAATCAAGTCTTTGTACTCGTTCAGCCCATATTTGATATCACCCACCGCGATCCTAGTGGTAACACATACGGTACCGAGGGTGGCGACTATGTCCCCTTAGTATATGAAATTCTAATCCGTCTAATTGATCGTTCGGGCAAGACGCGCTGCCCGGGTGAGTTTATCGATATCGCAAAGCAAACCTCGCTCTATATCCCGCTAACTCAGGTTGTAATAAACGAAGCCTTTCGCTTGCTAGACCGCTTCGCAGGGACTTGCTTTAGCATAAATCTTTCATATTTTGACATCGCAAACGAAGGTATCAAGGAGCTTTTAGAGCGTAAGCTCGCATCCAGCCCAAATGCTTCAAATCTATTCATTGAAATTTTAGAAAGCGAGGAATTTGACGATTACGAGAGCCTACGCAGCTTCATCGCCGTAGCCAAAAACTACGGCTGCAAGGTCGCAATAGACGATTTTGGCAGCGGATACTCCAACTACTATAGAATTTTAACGCTCGACGTGGATTACATAAAGATTGACGGAGCGCTCATCAAAAACATCGCAAACGACAAAAACTCGCGCGCCATCGTCGAAACGATCGCTAACTTCGCGCGCAAGCAGGGCTACGAACTCATCGCCGAATACGTAGAAAACCACGAAATTTCAATCATCTTAGAAGAGATGGGGATTAAATATATGCAGGGCTACTTCTACAGCAAGCCGATGGAGCCTTCGAGGATAAAATTCTAATCTCATCTCGCCGCGACTTTATAGCCCGCCTCTTTAAATTTATAGCCCAAAGACCGCTTTCGTAAGGCGAGAAATTCTGATTTAGCAAGCTGCTGTTTTAATACGGAATTTATCTTGACAAATACTACGCAGTTTTATCGCGAACTTATGGCGCGCCTTGTAGCTAAGATTGCCGTAAAAGCTTACGCATGGCAAATGAAGTGAGAGCTAAATTTAAAATTTGATAGCAGATTTATGGATGAAATTTTGCGAAGTTCAAAATTTTAAAATTCCAAGCCGTAGAATTTTAAAATTTGAAATGCGCGAGCTGCAAATTTAAGGCTAAATTTTAAAATTCCGTAGCGATAAAATTTTAAATTCCGCGCCTTAAACCCGCCTGCAAATTTTAAAATTTTATGGCGCAAATTTCGATCTATTCGTTTTATAACATTTCGCGCGAGCTTTACAAAATAAAAATTTTAACGAGCTTTGCTCTAATTAGCGATAGAGCTTTCAAATGCAGGCGGAATTTTTAAGTGCAAACTTTCTTGCTTTCAGCGAGAATGAGCTTAAATTTTAGGCTTTAGCGCATTAGCTCAAGCAAATTCGCTCTAAGCCTTCATACTCCCCGTATCTTTAAATCTTTGATGCCACGACAGCGCCTCGCTTAAGATGTGTGGAGTATGCCCCGCACAGGGCTGCGCACATGCCCGCTCGAAATAATCTCTCAGCGCGTCTTGGTAAGCGGGATGCGCGATGCTTATCATCGCGCGAGCCCGTTCGCGAGGGCATTTTCCGCGCAGATCGGCGATGCCGTATTCGGTGATGATGACCTGGGTATCGTGCTCGGTATGATCGACATGGCTTACGAAGGGCACGATAGCGCTGATCGCGCCGCCTTTAGCGAGCGATGGGCTAAGAAATAGCGACAAATACCCGTTGCGAGCGAAGTCGCCGCTACCGCCAATACCGTTTTTCATCTGCGACCCCATGACATTGGTGGAGTTTACGTTACCGTAGATATCTGCCTCTAGCATGCCATTCATCGACACGACGCCAAGCCTTCTGATAAGCGCTGGCGAGTTGGAGACATCTTGTGAACGTAGTATGATGTGCTTGCGGTAGAAATCGATGTTTTTTTGAAATTCCTCGACACCTGCGGGACTAAGCGATAGCGCTGTGGCACTTGCAGTGCCTACGACGCTTCTTTTGATGAGATCTAGCATGCCGTCTTGGATCACCTCGGAGTAGCACTGCAGCCCTTGGTAGCCAGCATTTTGTAGCGAGCTAAGCACGGCGTTAGCGACGTTGCCGATGCCCGATTGTAGCGGCAGTAGCTTCTTTGCGGGAAGTCTGCCACAAGCTTCCTCGTTTTTTAAGAATTTTACGACGTTGCGCCCGATCGCGCTTGAAATTTCATCCACGGCGGTAAAATTATTGACGCGATCATGCGTCCTAGCCTCTATGACAGCAATTACTTTGGCAGGATCTACATGCATGTAAGGGCTGCCTACGCGATCGCCTACGTGCTTGATCGGCAGATCCGCAGCGTGTGGCGGCAGGCGCAGATCTGTAACGTCGTGAATGCCCTCAAGCTCAAGCGGCTGATAGTAATTCACTTCTAAAATCACGCAATCAGCGATATCGAGCCAGGCTTGGTTGTTGCCTAGCGATGTGGACGGCACGAGCTCACCGCTTTCTTTAATCGCCACTACTTCGATCACAGCAAAGTTTAGATGTGGAAAAAAGCCAGCTTTAAGCTGCGCGGCAAGGCTTGATAGATGCACGTCCGCGTATCGCACGGCGCCGCTATTTATCGCACGGCGCATATCGGCATCCGTAAAAAACGGCGCACGAAAGCTCACGGCACCTGCTTTTGCCAAAACTCCGTCTAAAAGCGGATCGGTCGATGCGCCCGTAAAAATTTCGATTTGATAGGGCTCGCCTTTTTCGTGTAGCGTTGTCGCTCGTTGCGCCAGAGCCTGAGGCAGCGCTAGTGCGCAGCCCGCCCCAACAAAGCCGCTAAAGCCCACCGATGCGCCATTTGGGATCAGTTCGCAGGCTTCCTCGGCGCTCATAATTTTTGATTTTAGATATTCGTTTTGCACGCGTGAGTTCATTTTCCGTCCTAGCCGTGATTTGGGCGAAATTATAATATTTTTGCACTAAATTTCAAAATCTAAAATTTCGTGCGCGAGCTAGGCTATAGAGCAAAATATGAGGCGCGATCGGTTGGGATATACGCCGCAAACGCTTTCGATCAAGCTTTTTTGCTTCGGCGGTTTGAAATACGCGCTTGCACAAGCGCTCAGTAAATAGGGTTTTAAGCGTGTTTGAAACTTGGCTTGATAGTCTCGCTGCGATACTGCAAACACTTATTGCGTACCCAATCTTGCGAAATTTAGACACAAAATTTCATCGCATAATTTGTGAGCTGCGATATTTGAATTTAAGCACCCCTTACAATTTAATCGCTCGCCACACTTAAATTTAAATCTCCGCTTCGCAATTTTAAAATGGGTGTTTTGAAATTTATCGCTCGTGACGTTTAAATTCTGCGTCTTGCTAGCCTTGAGCCCATATTTGAAATTCCATCGCTTGCAGTACCACCTTTGCATGCCGCGCTTGGATTTTAATCCGCATTAATTGAAATTCCCTCTGCCTGAAATTCTTGCCTCTTCGCACAATATGGCAGTTTAAAATTTCAAATTTCGCGCTTTTTTTGGGAGGGCGGTTCGACGTAGATACGCAAAATTTTGATATTTTACGATTGCAAAATTCTAAAAATTATATCATCGTCACGACTAAATTGCAGATTTTGTTTAAATTCTAGTTCTTAAAATTTTAGACTGGTCGTCACGCACGATTTGCAATTCAAAGAGCCTTGTTACACAAATTCTAATTTCTGCTGAGTCTAAAATTGACGCTGCTTACGACGCAAATTTAAACGCGTTTTAGAATTCAAAATTTAGTCCGCCTTGTTACCATTTTCGGTCGAGCTTTATAAAATTTCGGCAAATTTTATTTTGCTAAAATTCCAAAAATTTTATCGCCGCAAAATAGGGCGAAATTTTATCTCTGCGGCTTGCCGTCGCCGAATTTAGCGACTATCTCCTCGCTGCAGCTCTCCTTGGGCGCCCAGCCTTCGCGCTTCATCCGCGCCAGATTGTCGCACGCCTCCTGCGAGCCGCCCTCACAAAGTTCGTCGTATATCACGAGGCTGCGGCACTGCCCGCTCGCGAAGCTCTCCAGCGCCGCGGCGTTGCCCAGACAGGCTCGCTCGCGCAGATCGCTCATCGCGCGCCCACCTGCGCCGCTCATTTTATCTCCCTGCCTCCGCTCGGCGAGGGTAGCGAGCTCGCAGGCGTCTGCGAAAAAGCCCTGCGCTTTGAGGCGGTTTCGCACGACGCCGCGACCGCCCAGCTCGTATCTCATCGCCGCTTCGTAGCATGCGGCGGCGTCTTTTTTGCTGCATTTTGCTAAAAGCGCGCTGGTTTTTGCGCCGCTAAATTTAAAATCTTTGGCTTTGCCGTCCGCATTTGCCAAACTAAGCGCCAGCGCCGCCGCTAGCGCAAGCTTTAAAGCTTTCATCTTTACTCCTTTTTCCGATCTAGCCGTAAAATTTTAGCTTTTCGCGGTAAAATTTTAGTCGCGTTTGCGAATTTAAACCGCTCCCGAAAACCTAGCAAAGCCGCTCTTGCTCGGCGCTTTTATCGCGTCACGCGCCGCATTTGCGAAATTCGCTTCAAAATTTAAAACCGAGTCTCGCTCATTCGAAGCTTTTAAGCCCGCTGGGCTACGATCGCGCTTTTAAATACAGATCGCTCGCTAATTTCGGCGCGAGGCATTATTCTCCACCGAATTACCACCCTGTGCAGTATGCCCCGGCACGGCTAGTATCTAGTGAAATACGCTGGCGCTCGTTTGCTTGAACTCGTTGCTTGAACGTGATCCCGTGCGCCGCAAGCGACGCCTCGGCGCAAGACGTAAAATTTAAGCGCCCGCACGGCGAAATTATGAAGCGCCCGCGCGATCTAGCCCTAGAGCGAACTTGGCGCGAGCCCGAAGGGGCGTTTTGCCTCTTCCGTGCTAATTTTTCGGCAGTAGATCGAGCACCGCGCAGGCGCGCTTGTTGTGCATTTTGCACGCCCTGTCTAGCGCCTGCCCCGAGAGCTCGAAGCTTTGAGGAGTGCCGATTCCTTGGAGATATTTGACCGACAGCTCGTAGCATGCTTCGCTGCTGCCGGCATCGCACTGCTCGCGAAAAAGCTCAAACGACGCCACGACGTCCTTCTCCACGCCCAAGCCGCGCCCTAGCGCATCTGCGTAGAAAAAGCACGATAGCTGATCTTTGCGCTCGCAGCCGCTTTTCAGACCGCGCACGACGCGCTCGCAGGAGCCTTCGTCGCTTTTTACGATGCAGCTTTGCAGATCCGCCCGCGAAATTCCGTCCGTTTGGATGACCGCATCGGCGCTGCTTTGCGAGTCGGCGCTTGCTTCGCCGCTCTTTATAAAGCGCGCGCTTGCGGTCTCGCCGATACTCGTTGTTTTGTCCGTTTTGCTCGCCGCAGAAGCTTTATCCGCTGGCGCGCTCTCGTCGCAATTTGCCGCAAGTCCGCAAAACAGCGCCAAAAATAGAAATTTTTTCATACCCGCCTCCGTTAAATTTAGCGCCATTTTAATTAAAAATGCTGAATTTAAGAGAAATGCGCTCCGCCCTAAATTTCAACTTTGTGTCGCAGCGCATTTGGAGCGCAAAATTTAAAGCGCGGCGCCGAAGCGATCGATCACAAGCTCTTTAGCGCCGCAAGTACGTTTTGTGCGTCCTGCTCGGGCTCAGCGATTCGGCTAAAGCGCTTTATCTCCTTGCCGCCTCTAAAAATCAGGGTTTGGCGGTGGTAAAATTTCTTCCCGTCGCCGGTAGTGAAGGTTTCGAGCCCAAGCGGCACTTCAAGCTCGAATTTTTCGTCGTTTACGAACTCAAACGTAGCGCCCGTAGCGCGCTTAAACTCGCTCGTGCCCGCCTCGCCCATGCTGCCTACGGCGATAAGCTCGAAGCCGAGGGCTTTTATCTGCGCAAACGCGCTCTCGTAGGCCTTGCACTGAAGTGTGCAGCCCGTAAGCCCCGCCACGCCGTGCAACTCTTTCGGCAAAAATTTGCCGCTATCGCCCATTTTCGGGTAGGTAAAAACTACGCAATTTTTCGGTAAATTTATCATCTCTCGCCTTTTGATCGAAATAGGTCGCAAAAATAGCATAAAAAATCTAAAACCCGCTTAACGGATGAAATTTTGCAGCCTCTTGATATCATTGACGAACTGCGTTTGAATGAAGAACTTTTTGACGGCGTAAGCAAGAGCGGCGAGCCCGCAGGTAAAATTTCACCACCAAACAAACGGGAGCTAAAAATATTGCGAGACAAAAATCTCAGCGAGCATACGCGGAAATTCCTGCTGAATATGGAGAGCTTTTACGACGGATACGACGTCGAACCCTATACCTGCGAAGTCGCCGTATCGCCCAAAATTTTAAAATTTTTCGAAGCAAAGAAGTTTTTTCGCTCGCAAAAGATCGAAGGTAAATTTAAAAACGGCTGGAGCCGCCTAAGCTACGAGATCAGCAGTGACGATATGATTTTGATGCTCGCGCAAAGATTTTTTCCGCATTTCGTGATTCTCTCTCCGCACCCCCCCCCCCCCCCCGCAAAAAATTCGACGCTCAAATCCGCGAGTATCTGCAAAATGAGAAGCTTGAATTCGATTAAAATTTAAACGCATTTTTATGTAGCGCTAGCCTGGTTTCAAATGGAATTAAATTTAATATGATAAATTCCATATATACTGAACTGGCGTAAAATTTTATCTTAAATCGAAGGAGGCGCGCCGCGATGCAGAAGAATAACGTTGATATAAATGGCATAAATATAGTCTATTATAGTGCGGGCAATGCGAGCGAGAGCATTTTCTTGCTACACGGAGGCGGGGTTGATTCTGCAATGCTTTCGTGGAAAGAGATCATACCACTACTTAGCAACGAATATCGCGTCATAGTGCCCGATTTACCGGGATACGGCGATAGTGATAAGATAAAGGGCGAGTATTCTTTAAAATTTTATACGGAAATCTTAAAAGCCTTTATTGAGAAATTAAGCGATGGACCTATAGTTTTTGTTGGTATTTCGCTAGGCGGCGGTATTAGTATAAATTTGAGTTTGAACTATCCTGAGTTAATAAAAATTCTAGTGCCGCTCGATGCATGGGGATTATTTAAAAAGCTACCACGTCATAGGCTTTTGTACTAGTTCGTGCATTCAAGGCTAAATGATAATTTAAACGCTTTGGTTTGTAAATTTCCATCTATAATCAAATTCTCGCTTAGATATAATCTTTTCGGTGATAAGTCCAAGATTAGCAATGAATTGGTTTGCGAAATAATCGAAGCGATGAAAAAACCGGACGCCGACAGAGCTTTTATTTCGTTTCAGCGAAGCGAGATAAAAAAGGAAGGAGTTGCAACCGATCTGTTCTCTCGACTTAATGAGATTAAAATCCCAGTATTATTGGTCCACGGATCTTTGGATAAATTAATCCCGCTAGAAGGAGCCGTCCAGGCGAGCAAAATAATACCTAATTGCGAAATTTATATAATGCAAGGCTGTAAACACTGGCCCGCAAAAGAAAGACCGCAGGAATTCGCTGCTGTTTTAAAATCGTATATAAAGAGGCACAATGGTCGCTTGCACTTTAGAACTTAACACCCATTAATTCCGCGCGGCACCGCAGAATTTTACCTAGGAATTCTCACTCGTTGTTTCCCGCGATCGTTTCGATGAGTTTGCGCTTGTTGCGGCGGTTGTAAAGCACCGACGAAAGGAGCGATAGCGCGATAAACAAGATCCCCACGGTGCCGGTTATGATCTCGCTTACTTCAAATTTCAGCTTGGCAAACATTATAAACGCCAAACACGCGATGGCGTAGTGCGCGCCGTGCTCCAGATACGCGAAGCGAGACAGCGTGCCGCGAGCGATGAGATACAGCGTGATGGAGCGCACGAACATCGCGCCAGCACCTAGCCCCAGCATAATGATGAAGATATTATCGCTTAGCGCAAACGCGCCGATCACGCCGTCGAAGCTAAAGCTCGCGTCCAGGGTTTCTAAATACAAAAAGCCCGCAAGGCCGTTTTTTACGCCGTCCGTGCCGAAAAGGCGGTCGAAGCAGGAGATGAGAAGATAGAGCAGGATCGCGCCGAAATACGCCGCGCCGAGCGTAGCCGAGCCCGTTT
>ERZ772766.1442-NODE-1442-length-12756-cov-54.753799_pt1 | contig 12756 bp, 8 predicted proteins | sample MGYA00511379_ERZ772766 | MGnify/ENA primary metagenome ERZ772766 (study PRJEB29015, sample SAMEA2737895) | human oral metagenome | biome: human oral; feature: human-associated habitat; material: dental | place: China | collected 2116 ...
GGGTGATTTTGGTGGTCACCATGTCGGGGCCGCCGACCGCGAGCGGCAAATCCTTTGCCCCAGAGTTCAGCAGTGGCGTGACGAATGACAACAACATGAGCAGCAGAATGGTGCTCAACCCCAGGATGAGGCCGGCGAGCTTGAGATATTGCTTGCTGGCCGTGGTGTTTTCGGCGGTGTTGGTGTCGGTGATTGCCGTGGTGGATTCGGCCGTCTTTGCGCTGGTGGGCGCGGTTGTGATGGACATGGAATGGTCTCCTTCAATGTCTTGAAGCTATCTTTAGTGGAGCATTTCGTTCCGCTTTATATGGAGCATAACGCTCCGTATAGTAAAATGCAAGCATAACGAGAAACACCGAGCTCATTGCGGAAAACTGGGAAGGACAGCTGCACGCCATGCGGAAAGATGCGCAAGAAAACCGACAAGAAATACTCCGGGTCGCCAGATTCCTCATCGCCCAACAAGGGTCAGACGTGTCCCTGCGCACCATCGCGTCGACCGCTGGAGTGGGCATCGCTACCCTGTATCGCAACTTTCCCACCAGGGAAGACCTGCTGTTGGGCATTGTGCGGGAAACCGCGGAAGAGGCGGAGGCTGCCATAGCGGAATGCTTGGAAACCTGGGATACAGACCCCGAGCAGGCGTGGCGGAACTACGCGCATGCCGTTGCCCGGCAGAAGATCGCCACGTTTGCCATGCGCATGGTCGAGACCCCCGGCATAGAAGAGATCGTTGAGCAGATCAAGGCGACACGCGCCCACGTGCTGGGCCAGGCAGAAGCAGTGCTGGATCGGGCGAAAGCCGCCGGGTTCGTTGGCCCCGACATGACTGTTCTGCAATTCCAGATCGGGTTAGCCATAGTGACGCGGCCCCTGCCGGACACTCCCTTTTTTGACCTGCCCGAAGAACGCGAATGGCTTATCGACGTCTACCTCCGCGGGGTGCGGGCGGAATAGGGGAGGGGGATTAGGATTGGCATTATGAGTGGATGGGGACATCAATGTGCCCACATCCGACTACAACACCGTACCGTACTATGTAGCATTGAACATAATGCTCGCCTTGAAAATCAGTATGTTCGATGTGTTCATTTTTACGCCTTTTTGAATTTCCCTTGATTATCTGTCCACGAATGCAATTTCGACGGATTGCCTCGTCACCGCGGTTAAGAACTTTCCACCATACTTCATATGGTTCTGGTATGCCGGTTAAATCGGCAAAGAAACAGAGTGATTTTTGGGGACGTAACCATACTCCGTCTCGGAGCATTTGACTCAGCAGCATAGTTCTGAAACCTTTTTGAGTAACCGTGCAGTCAAGCGTTATCCTGAATTGAAGGTCCACAGCGAAAATATTTTCGATGAATTCTTCGGTATGGGCATATGTGTTGAGGGCCGCCTTACCATTTGAGTCCCGTTTGGGAACAGAAGATCCAAATACCTTTTTCCATTTATCTGGAAGGTAATCTTTCCCTTCGGCATTTAATGCCTTGATACATAGTTCCTGAGCTTCTTTGGCTTTAGTTTGAAAAGAGCTTTTTACTTTTACCTGCTGGTTACTGCCAGGAGCCATAAAATAATCTTGTTTATCTAAACTTTGCAGGTAGGCAAAGAAATCATGGACCATCTTGCCAAGAAGGCTGTTTGAGGAATTGTAGATATCAGTAGAATCTAGGAAACGGTAGACGAGCGAATCAATCAGAAGGCCACTCATGTTGACCGAGTGTTTATATTTCCAAGCTCGTGTGAGTTTGCATAGTTTTCGAGTATTGCCTGAGGTTTCATCGTCTAGATCTTTGATAGCTTCTATTTCTAACCGGGGTTTTGTAATTTTCCAGCTATCAGAATAGGTATCAGGGAATGAGAAAGAATGATCCTCTAACTCAAAAGCTGGTTGAATCTCAAATTTAAAGTCTTCGAACTGTATCACCACGACCAGTCGATCTACTTTAACATCCGTTCGGGGATAACGTTTCAACACAGCTTTCTTGGTTGCTTGTAAAGCTTTACTGGTGCCACCCGTTTTATGGTATTCCTCCCATTTTGAATTCGGCAAGATGTATATCATGTCAAGATCTGAGATGCCATTAATCGCAGTGCGTCTACCGTAAGAGCCAACCATTAAGCGATTTGTGCTGTCTGATTCAGTATCACGGAACCATTTATTCAATGCTCGGGTTATTTCGTCACGTCGAGCATTAATGACGTCTGCATTCGCAACCCTGAGATTCGTTAAGGTTGCATTGAGTAAGTCTTGAGTGGAAGTTGTGGTCACCGTCATGTTAGTGCGATCCTTCAGTTACTGGGGAATATGTCTGGGGTTGAAAACAAGAAATGCTTTTTAATTTGAATAAGCGAAATATCGCGCAATGATTAATAGTAAATATAATCATTTTTTAGAAAACCACTTAAACAATTTCCGTTTTTCTGTATCATTTGTTACGTTCCTTCCAGGAGTGCGTGAATCAATTTCCTTTTGCGAAGATGTTGGTTTTTCGTCTTTTTCAATTGATTTTGATGCTTTTTTGTAGTCACGTCTTGTGGTACGAGGTGCATCTGTTAATAGCGTTATTTCTTCCAGCTGCATTTTGTCACGGCTTTGCTGAGCCTCACCGAGTGTTATTTGGTTGGTCTCAAAATCACATATAAGAGATTCGTATCTATTGTGGACATTGCGTAATTTTACGGCTATATCATGGTGTTTTTTACACTCTCCAGGGAAATCAAAGTAATCACTTAAAAAAGATACAAATGTTGCCAGAAAAGCAGCTACTGAAACTACGATTGTTGTCCAAAAAGTATTTGCTAGAGCACCGACTACAGAAGTAAGCAATGTTCCTGCAGTGATTGCTGTGAGTATTAATGATGTCCAGCGCCTCATTCGGTCTCGGGATGCCAATCGATCCGCTGCTTTTTCATGCGTGCGATATGTGTATAGCATTCTTTCTTGGCGTGCATCTAAAAGCCGAGCTAGGCGATAATGCGCATCAGTATCAGTTTCGTCATTCTGTTCCATGTTGTAGCTTCCCTAAAATCTAGTTATACGGTTTATCCCTTCGCCTCCTCTGCGTACCGTGGTGCGAATCGTTCCATTTGGTTGAGCACCTCGGTTACGGCTTCTTTCTGCTTGTCCGGTGGGTAACCATACTTACGAAGCAGCTTCCTGATTGTTCGTCGTAACTTGGCCTTGACATCTTCTCGGACGGTCCAGTCAATACTGGTATCCCGTCGCATAGCAGACACAAGATCACGGGCAATCTGGGCTAACACATCCGTACCCATCACATCCACTGCGGATTCGTTGAGTGCCACAACATCATAGAATGCTAGCTCATCATTACTCAGTGCAGGTGTGAAAGTGTCGCCTCGATTGCGCTCCGCAACTACTTCCTTGGACAGCTCAATAAGTTCTGCAATGACCTGGGCAGAGGTAAGCTGCTTGTTTGTATAACTGTTCATTAGGTCGGTGATGCGCTCGGAAAACAGTTTGGAACGAATCTCATTATTTCCGGTTGCTTCCCGGGCTTCCTGCTGCAATGAACGACGAAGAGCATCAATCATTAAAGCAATTCGTGACACATCCGTTTCCTCTTTGAAGATTTCCGCATCCAAATCCTGGAGGTTAGGGATGTCTATTCCTGCCTCCCGATAAACATCAATAACACCCGTGGATTCGGTGGAATCAATAACCAGCTTGCCCAGGGCATTCCTTATCGAATCAGTGATAGGTTGCCCATTGGCCAGCCGGTCGGCAGCCTCCATCTTGGTCAGCCAGATTTTTACCTCGGAATAAAACTGCACATCAGGACGTAAAGAAGAAGAATTATCACTACCAGAAGCTAACGCCCAAGCACGGGCAAGTTTCCCAGCTTGCTTCTTAAACCTCATCGCTAGCGGCCTGGCGTCAGGACTTTCTGGATCATAGTTGTTGGGACTGATAGGAGAGCGCAGGAATGCCACTACCTTCAGCAAAGCATCACGTTTCCCCTGCTGCTGCTCAATATCCCGCCATGTGGTTCCGACGATTTCATCCAATTCGGCAACAAAAACCCGACTGAGCTCTAATGCCTCCTCAATGTCCTGTCCAATGACTTTCTTACCCGCATCACTGGCATCATAGGTGAATTCTTTCAGCGCAGCCTTGAGGTTTTCCACCAATGGGGCATAAGCCACCAACAACCCGTCTTGCTTATTACGGTAGGTCCGGTTGACCCGGGCCAAGGTTTGCATGAGAAGGGCATCTTTGAGCGGCCGGTCCACATAGAGAGTATGAAGCGCTTTAGCATCGAAACCGGTAAGCATCATTCCCTGCACGATGGCGATCTCTAGCTCATCGTCTGGGTTCTTCACCCGGTTCTTTACCGCAGCCAATGCGCTTGGGCGCCGCATATGTACTTTGAGCTCTTCCGGGTCCGATGGGGAAGCGGAATAGATGACCTTAATCTTTCCCTTATCATCAGCATCATCATGCCATTCAGGACGCAACGCTATGATCTTCTGATACAGGCGTGCAGCAATGGAGCGAGTAGCAGTGACCACCATTGCTTTGCCGGGGCCGCCGATAAACTCGCTCATATTGCTTCGGCGGTCCTCCCAATGCCGCACCAAATCATCAGCCAGTGTGTCTAGCCGGTCATCGGTACCATAAATGAGCTCTAGGTTTGCGACAGATTTTTGCACCTGGTCGCGCTCCAGCTCGTCAAGACCATCAAGTACTTCTTCAGCCGCATCATCGAGGTCATCATCAGTAACACCGGGAATACGCGCTAGGGGAATGAGTCGTGGTTCAAAGTACACAGGAACCACGGCACCATCACTCACTGCCCGGTTCATGTCGTATACGTCAATGTCGTCACCGAAGACTTTACGGGTGTCCCGGTCCCACTTTTTTAACGGCGTACCGGTAAAGGCCAGCATTGTGGCATTCGGCAGAGCATCACGCAGGTGTTGGGCGTAGCCGTCGGCGTTGGTGTCGCCGAAACCATAGTGGGAACGGTGCGCCTCGTCTACTATCACGACAATATTGCGCCGCTCGGATAACAGTGGGTGTGACTCCTCATGGCTACCATCGTGATCTTGGAGACCGAACTTTTGGAGCGTCGAAAAGTAAATACCACCGGAGGTACGCGTCGATAGTTCCTGGCGGAGCATGTCGCGGGACACAATGCGGGTGGGATTTTCGGGCAGCAGCGTTGATGCGGCAAATGCGTCGTAAAGCTGCTGGTCAAGCTCGGTTCGGTCATTCAACACAATGATGGTGGGACTGCCCATTTTTGGATGCCGCATGATTTTTGCGGTGTACATCTCCATCTCCATGGATTTGCCGGCACCCGTAGTGTGCCACACAACCCCGGCGCGTTTATCACCTGTCATTGCGGTTACTGTGGACGCAACCGCTTTGGTTACCGCAAAATACTGGTGTGGCTTGGCTATGCGCATCACAAGACCACCGGGCTTTTCATCGAATGCGGTGAAGTTGGTGAACAGCTGCCCGAACCGTTCCACATTAAACAACCCGAAGATGAGTAGTTCGAGTTTGGTTGTGATGCCGCTATCAGTTTCGGTGGGGGCCAAACACCCATCATCATCCACGTTCCATGGTGCGAAGTGCTCAAATGGGGTGAACGGTGTGCCGTAGCGGGCATCTACATCATTGGATGCCACGACAATGTTGGCGAACCGGAACGCCATGGGAAACTCTTTGACATATGTTTGCAGCTGGTTGTAGGCGTTTTCAACGGTTGTGGTAGAGCCCGCCCGTTTCAACTCCACAATGGCTAGCGGTAGACCGTTCACATAGAGCACGATGTCGAATCGGCGCTCATGATCCCGACTCCGAATCGTTATCTGGTTTGCGGCCACATAGTTGTTTCGGTCGGGTTCCTCCGAGAAGAAACGAATGGTAGGCCGCTGCATCTGCCCGTCATGGTCCACATATTCGATGCTGTTATATCCGTGTACCAGAATTGCGTGCAGCCGTTCGTTTTCCGCAATGGCGCTTTGCGACTTCGGAGTAATCACCTCGGTGATGGCTTGTTGCAGGTATGCTTCTGGCACTCCAGGGTTGAGGTTGCGTAGCGATTGGAGTAGGCGGCCGTGAAGCACAATGTCGTTCCAGGTTGTGCGTTCCCCGGATCCCGGGGCTAGTGTGGCGCCGGGTACGCTTTCCCATTCTAGTTCTGCTAGTTCGTCAAGCATCCAGGTTTCCAGGTCTGCCTCGGATAGCATTATTCTTCCACCTCATGCTTGTCGACGCCTACCTCTGCCGAAGCCTCCTCAGCATCCCGAACCGTGATCTTCCCACTCATCAATAAAGGCAGGAGCTCATCACGGGTGCAGGCCAGGGTTTGGTTTTCTTGCTGTGTAGCTTCTATATGTTTAAGTAATGGCCATGCGGTGGCATTAAACTTTGCCAATTGGTCTTTATCACATCGGATGAAAGGAAGTGTTTTAAAAACGCCACGGGGTAGTTCAAGGAAAGTAGCACCATTTGCCCAGGATTCGAATTCATGGGTTCGATTCCGAAGCTGGCTAAACAACCAGGGAACTGAGTCTTTTGGTGCATGAATGACGATAAAACCCTGATTCGTTGTTATAGGTGTAGATGCCAGAGCAGTTTTACCAATGGTTGCGCGAGACGTCATTAAAATAGCGTTTTCTGGATGAAGGATGGAAGATGTTGCCTTTAGTCCAGAATGTGTTATCGTGCGACTGGTATTTAATAACCAAGGCCCATTTAACGCAGTAATATCAGTGGGGGTTGCCCAAAAAATATCTCCACCCCAAAATTCATCATTCTTTGTGGAAGGGGTAGCACCACCGTAAATCTCAAATTCTTCACCAAAAGTTGAATTTGGGGGTAATTTTTTAACCTGGTGATACAAAGCGTCGACTAAACAATCGGCTATTTCGATAATGCGGTTATTCACTGCAATCTTGTCATCGAGGGAACCTAGTACTTTAGCTATTGCAGATTGGGTTTTATTGTCTGGCAACAATATGGGAACTTCCGCCATAATTTGTGTGTTGATCGACGGCATGGTTGCTCCCACTGCAATTGATCGAATAAATTTTTGAGATTTTTGAGTGGTGAGATAATAATAAAGGTATTCAGGCATTACAACACGGGTATTTGGGCGGATACGAAGGCATCGACCTGAAAAAAGCCATCCTGCTTCTTTTTCGGAAACGTATGAACATCGATCAACAGAACCGACTCGACTAAAAACAACATCACCTGTTGCTAGTCGGTAGTGAGCCAATCTGTCATAGTCTGCTTCGGATACTTTGGGCAGATTATTTTTCCCAAAGTTTTTTTGCCCCAAATGTTCAACTGTAACAATTGGCATCCCCATTTCAACATAATCTTCTTGGTGAAGTTGGCTGCCAAAAGGTCCAGTTTTGATACTTGCAATTTGTCCCAGATGAAGAATTTTGGACATTTAATTCAACTTTCCCAGTTGTTCACGAATAATTGCGTCTAGGCGGGCGGACTCGTCTAGTGCGTTAGTTAGCTCTGTGGTGAGGCGAGCGATTTTCTCGTCGATAGGTTCGGTGTCCTCTTCGTTTTCAGCGAAACCAACATACCGACCAGGGGTTAAAGCATAATCAGCAGCACGGATCTCATCCAGAGAGACAGACTTGCAAAAGCCAGGGACGTCCTCGTATACGCCCTCGGCTGAGGGGCGACCGCGCCACGTGCGGAATGTGTTAGCAATGCGGTGAATGTCTTCATTGCTGAATGTGCGTTCGGTGCGGTCGATCATGTGTCCGAGATCCCGGGCGTCGATAAGCAAAAATTGGCCGGTGCGATCAATGGAACCCTTTTTGCCTGCGGCTTTGCTCTTGGCGAAATACCACACGCAGACCGGAATGCCGGTGCCGCGGAATAGTTGCGCGGGCAGCGCGATGACACACGAAACAATGTCATCTTCGAGCATGGCCTTGCGAATATCACCCTCACCGGAAGACTTGGACGTCATAGTGCCATTAGCCATGACGACACCAGCTTCACCATCGGCTGCTAGCTTGGAAATGATGTGTTGCATCCACGCGAAGTTGGCATTACGTGCCGGGGGAACACCATATACCCAACGGGGGTCTTCCTCACTGCGCGCCCAATCCTTGATATTGAATGGGGGATTGGCCAGCACATAATCCATAGCGATGTTGGGGTGAATATCGCGGGCGAAAGTATCTCCCCAGCGTTCACCCAAGCCCTTAGAGTTGAGAGCGTGGATAGCCAGATTCATTTTTGCCATCCGCCAGGTGCGCTCGTTGAGTTCCTGACCGTAGATTGCAATAGCGGAGGGGTCATGCGTGGTGGTCTCCAGGAATTTTTCCGCCTGGACGAACATGCCGCCAGAACCACAACAAGGATCATAAACCCGGCCTTTGGTGGGCTCCAGGATCTCAACCAGAGTACGAACTACGGGGCGTGGGGTGTAAAACTCGCCGCCACGCTTCCCCTCGGCGCGGGCGAATTTTTCCAGAAAATACTCGTACACCTCGCCCAGGAGGTCGCGGGCGCGTTCCGCACCATCAGCGGTGAAATAGGTGGAGCTGAACATATCGACCAGCTCGCCAAGGCGGCGCTGATCCACGTTATCACGCCCAAAAAGAACTGGTAGCGTGCCAGATAAGGACTCGTTATCGGTCATGAGTTTTTGCATGGCCTCGTCGATGAGCCGGCCAATAGACTTTGCCTCAGAACCTGGTTCAGCCGTCTTGCCTTTGGAATGCTGCTGTAGGTACGACCAGCGGGCTTCTGGGGCTACCCAAAATACGTTCTTTTCCAGATAGGCATCAATGTCTTCTAAATCCTCCAGGATGAATTCCTCATCGAGGCCTTCTTCCTCTAACTCCGCGCGGATTTCCTGTCGGCGGGTCTCAAAAGCATCAGTGACATATTTGAGAAATACCAGCCCTAACACGACATCCTTGTATTGGGATGCGTCCATAGATCCGCGAAGCTTGTCCGCGGCCTTCCATAGTGTGTCCTTGAGTTCTTTCATGGTTGTTGCAGTAGTCATCAGTATTCTTTGGTGTCTTTCTGAATTTAACGTTAGATTCGGGGTAGTACTAGTTAGCGTATTTTAGTGCGCTTGGAAGCTCGGTGCGGATATCACCATTGGATAAGGAAATAGCGAATAACTCTTCGAATCTCTCCAGGCTGGCTAATTGTTCTTGGAATTTTATTCGTTGTGTGTTGACTTCCTTATGAATGGTGTGGAGTAGAGGAGCAAGTTCTTTGGGGACTAATGAGACATGCCAAGAGTGCGGATCCGTAGAGGTAGCGGAATTGATGGATTTGGCCACGAAGAATGGGGTAGCAACTAGAGGCAGATCAACTTGGCTGCGTCCCCGTTTTGTTTTGCATCGTGCAATTTGCGCTGGAGCCTGAACAACATGTCCGCCCTCCCAATCTATCCAAGCGATTGGATGCGTGGAATTTTTGATAAACACCACGTCACCGGGTTGGGTTAGTTTGGCGTTGTGGTTAATATTCTCTAGGTGCAATCGGTTGATCCTGCGGCTACCCATTGTTGTGTTGCCGTGCAATTCCGGTTTACCGATGATGGTCACAGTTGCGGGTCCGGTGTCGGTTAATCGTCCATCAGGGAGGCGGCTTCCTGGAATAAGTTGGATGACTCGATCTTTCCCAGAGGTTGCTTTCCGCCAGCTGATGCGGAGACAGCTGGGGGATTTATGGGGATTGTCCTCCAGGGGGAGGTTTTCCACGAAAGAGAGTTGTGCACGTTCAGCAAATAACCAAAGTTCACCAAGTATGTTTCCCTCTGGGGAAGCGTGCAGTTTAGGGGAAGCATGCAGAAGCGGCTTATTGGTTACGCTGTCTAGCGCAACAATGTTATTGCGCCATGTTTTCACTGATGTGGTGATATTAGCGTGCACAAAATTGTGTTTACCTAGTTCATCAGCATATAACGCTGTAGTAGCTAGATCAGAAGCAATAGCATTGTAATCTGCTTTCGAGATGCCGGAAAGTTCCGCAATGACTACTGGAAAAGCTTTTCCGGTGGGAAAGGTGGAGCGTTTGAAGATCCATATCCCTAATTGACGTTTCCCCAAGTTAGCCGCCCAATGTTTGGGTAGCCGGGCAGTATAGCGCAGCGGTGCGGTGTAACCTGTTGCCGTGTTCGAGAGAAAATTACTGCGTGCCCTGGTGATAGACGGATCTGTATTATCAAGCAGGAGTTTTGATGGCGCAATAAGGATCATCGTGCCATCTGCGTCAAGATTTAAAAGTTGATCGTCTAACGCATTGAAGAAAGACGCATCATCGTTCGGGTAATCTAACCACACTGCCACGATGAGGGAATCAGTAGGGAAATCCTTGGTTATCGTGATGTTCCGGGATTCCAATTCCTTCCATGCGATAGCACGAGCGGTGCTATCGCCGGAATTTAGTTGCTCGGAAATACGGCAAGGGAAATTCTCGCTATGAGAGCGTGCTAATTGTACGATCAGAGGAATACTGCCAGGACCCCATGGAATGATCGTGAGCGGATGCGATGCATCAACCCAGCGAGCATTAATGATTTGTTGAAGCGTAGTGACAAGAACTGTCATCGCATCCTTGCTCAATTTATGTTTGTTCTTTTCCCAAAGCCGATCAGTAATCCGTTCCAGTACGGGGAGAGTGCCATAACCGGCCTCGATGAGTGCTGCTAAAGATGGTGTGAGCTCAGAATTGGGAGGAACATTGTCCCAGTTGGTGAGTAGGTTGGCTGCTTCAACAGCTTTGGCAGGAGTTTCTACGATGAAATCAAAAGATGTGGAATAGAACGGGGCGTCCGCTATCGCCTCAGGATTGTGTCCATGTTTGGTGGATACCAACCAATGGCCAATATCATGGGCATCGAAGAGGGGTTGGTGTAGGTCGTTATTGATAGGGGTGGGGAAAGGGGTGTCACTGGATACGTTGTATCGACTGCGCCACATTGAAACCGTGCTACGTGCCACGTGTGCCAGGTTTGCAATACCTGACATCGTGATTTTGTTGTGCACGGTTCGTCCTTTCTTTGGGCTTTTGGCCAGTATTTTTAGTTGATGAGTTAGACCATACAGCGAAGCAATATTGTTGGCAACCTATGGTATAGATAATAGGTGTGAATAGGTCTTTACACCTATTAAGTAGAATAAAATGTGGAGTGGGGAGTGGATGGATGGAATCATGGAATCAAATACAGTACATTTGCTAAGCTCCACTTTTTCCAGAGATTTTGGGGATTCGGATTGTCTGGGCGGGAATGGGAGCTTAGGAGCATGCTCTAGGTCTGGCTTCATTTTTACTGAGCTTGAGTTCTGATTATTCCAGGGGTGTTTCAGAGCTCCATAATCCCGAAACTCAAGCTCAGCACATGTGCGGCAGGGCGGTTCTCTGTTGTGGGTCTCTTGGGAATGGTGGTAGTAGATGCCCTAAGCTCCACTTCCCAAGAAAGCCAGGGTTCCTGGGGTGCGTTGGGCGGGTTTTGGAGCCTAGATAAAGCGCTACAAGCTGGGCTTCATTGGTGCTGAGCTTGAGTTCTGGGTAGCAAATATCCGAAAAGCCCGGTGGAGGAGAGCGGTAAAACGCAAAGTCCAGCTCAGCATGTGTGAAGCCTTGCGTGGTTGTGTCATTACTACGAATCCTAAAAGGCTGCACATTATCTAAGCTCCACTTCCGCCAGGAGTTTTAGGGATTCGGGTTGTTTAGCCGGGAATGGGAGCTTAGGAGTCGTGCTACAGCTTGCGTTCCGAATTCTTCCGGGGCGGTTTGGAGTTCCATCATCCTGAAATTCAAGCTCGGCACATGTGCAGCCGGAGGGCTGGGGAGATAGCGCGGTTGCTAAGCTTGATTTCCCTCCCGGATACCCCATCGGGCCCAGGTGAACATCGGAGGTTTTGTGGAAGTCAAGCTTAGAAGAAGTGCGAACTTGGTTAGAGGCGTTGATAGTAGATGCGCTAAGCTCCACTTCCCAAAAAATCGGGGGTTCCTGGGGCGTGTTTGGTGGGTTTTGGAGCTTAGATAAAGCGCTACAAGCTGGGCTTCATTGGTGCTGAGCTTGAGTTTGGGGTAGCAGAGATTTGAAACGCCTGGAGCGCCACCGGGGGAAACGCGAACTCCAGCTCAGCACTTATGCTGTTTCGTGGGCATCCAAGGGGATAGCAGGGTGGCAGGTGTCCTAAGCTCCACTTCTGGAATAAGGCTGCAAGAGTGTTGAGCTGGAGTTTGTCGGTAGACCACAGGGCTGTGTATTCTGCGCGGCAACCCCTCAACCCAAGCTCGGCACTTGCGTGGTCGCTACATGATCCTCATGGACCTGCGCCTGTGGAGCGCGAAGCTCGTGGTCTCGGTCAGGTTAACCGTGAGCTCTCCGCTGGAGGTTTTCACCGTCACCAGTCCTGGGTATTCCTGATTATCAAGCTGTTTCACCAGTGCTTTGGCCTCGCCACCCTCCAAGTCGAAGGTTTCGCCGCAATAATAAAGAGTAATTTTCATCCATGTCACCTCTTTTCTCAAGCTATAGGCCCCCATTTTAGCAGGTGGCGGCGGTCGGCAAGGGTGAAATAGCAACGATTCGGATGGCAAAAAGAATGGGGATACCCACCCAAAACCATGGGGTCCAAGCACTCATCCCGTTTTCCATTGCGTGCGATAAAAAATTCGGGTCCTGCCTTGTAGACTGAAGGGTATGAGCGATATCAGGATTGAGCATGTGGCCGTCTATGTTCACGACCTAGAGGCCATGCGGG